>Ga0180301_10001809_pt1 | contig 16794 bp, 13 predicted proteins | sample GuaBasSediGuay16_FD_121797 | JGI IMG/M metagenome (GOLD analysis project Ga0180301, IMG submission 121797) | Subseafloor sediment microbial communities from Guaymas Basin, Gulf of California, Mexico - Guay16, Core 4569-2, 12-15 cm | ecosystem: Environmental > Aquatic > Marine > Hydrothermal... | reverse complement strand
TTTCAATTCTCAATTATTAATTTCTAATTTTTAATGAATTTTTAATTATTTAATTTTTAAACTTTTCCAAGACTCCCCCAGAGATATCTATAAAACTGAGCAAATGCAAAATCTTTACCCTGCAACATCTCAGCTTCAAACAAAAATGTTGCATAAGGAAGAAAAATTTATTGAAAATTTCTCAGTTTTTTGCTCTTATATTATAAGCACTGTTTAAGCACTGCTTTTATTGTGAATTTTACTTAGAAAAAATATAACAAAATTTATTGCTATAGCAATTAAAATTGTTAACATTTGATTTTTGAGTTGAGGTTTGCTTATTAAAGGTTTGTTCTTCTTTTTGGCTAAAATTCTCTCCTGCAAAAATTGAATTATATGGAGGTTTCTGGGCAAACCGGGGAAATTATTATAAAATTTTTCCTCTCCACAATTCTTCTAAAAATATTCTATACGGTATTATCTCTATCTTGTCATAAACTCTCTTTTCTTTTTCATTACAGACGACAATGCTTCTTTTAGGAGAATGTTCTTCTCTAAAAGCCAATAACCCCTTTAAATCATTTTTATCTATCCGACTAGCACCTTTTATTTCCAAGGCAACCTCTCCCCTTCCCAGGACAAAATCTACTTCAAGCCCTGATTTTGTTCTCCAGAAGTTTATGTCAAAATATTCTCTGCTATAAGACCTATAGGCATAAACTTCCAGAAGAATAAAATGTTCAAAAGCTTTTCCAAACTCCTCCCCTCTTTCCTCTTCCAAATGCCTCCTTCTTAAAAAACCAGCAATACCTACATCAAAAAGGTAATACTTAGCTGCTTTAGTAATTATCTGCCGAGACTGTCTCTTCCTAAAAGGCTCAATCCTTACAGCGAGTAAAGTATCTACTAAAATCTGATAGTATTCTTTTATAGTCTTGGCATCTACCCCACAATCACGGGCAATGTCAGAATAATTAGTAAGTTCCCCATGGGAATATCCAAATGCTTCCAGGAACCTTAAAAATGCAGGAATACTCCGTATTAAGCCTTCAGCCAGAATTTCTTCTTTTAGGTAATCCTCAACATAAGCTTTTTGTGACATCTTATAATTAGCTTGTAAGTAATGGTCGGGTATTAAGCCACGATTTAAAACCTGCAATAAGTTAAATTTTTTAAGCTCAGGCGTAGTAAAAGGGAACATTTCATAGTGCCAGGCCCTTCCTCCCAGTAAGTTGATGTGACTCCTCCTCAATTTTCTTGCACTAGAGCCACAGAGAATAAAACTCAACGATTTATTCTCTATAAGCCAATGAACCTCATCCAATATTTGTGGTACCTTCTGGACTTCATCGAGTATTATCGGGTTCCTTAAAAGTTCCTTGGGTTTCGCTAATAACTGCTCTCTTAACAACGAAGGTCTCTTCACCATTTCAAAAAACAAATCTGTTTTTAAGAAGTCATACACCAGACTCTTAGGAAAGCGAGCCTTTAAATAAGTGGTCTTTCCTGTCTTTCTTGGACCCCACAAAAATGCCGACTGCCGTTTAGGAAGAGTTATATCTAATATCCGTTCGATTATTTTCATCAGGAGTATCTTCCATTTTAGTTTTACCAATTAGTAGTATACTCCATAAAAGTAAAAATGTCAATATTTATTATTCCTGGGATTTCCCCATCTACCGAGCGGATTTTTAGCTAAAATTTATTCCGAAAAGTCAAAGGAAGGGCTGCCTCTTAATTACTGATTCATTGAAAGCAAGAATTCAGCGTTGGACTTAGTCTTAGACATCTTCTCAATCAAAAGCTCTATTGCTTCTATAGAGTTTAAATCATTTAAAACTTTTCTTAAAATCCAGATTCTCCTTAACTCATCAGGATGAAGTAAGAGTTCTTCTCTACGAGTATTTGAACGTTTAATATCCACTGAAGGATAAATTCTTCTCTGAAAGATATTTCTGTCTAAAGTTATCTCCATATTTCCTGTGCCTTTAAATTCCTCAAATATTACATCATCCATTCGGGAACCAGTATCTATTAAAGCTGTAGCAATTATAGTTAAAGAGCCTCCTTCTTCAACTGCTCGGGCTGCCCCAAAAAACCTCTTGGGTTTATGTAAGGCATTAGAGTCTATGCCTCCAGAAAGGATTCTTCCTGAATGGGGCTCAACCAAATTATAGGCTCGAGCTAAACGGGTAATACTATCTAAGAGAATAACCACATCTCTTTTATGTTCCACCAGCCTTTTTGCCTTCTCCAAAACCATTTCAGCTACCTGAATATGTCTGTCTGCAGGCTCATCAAAGGTAGAACTTATAACTTCACCCTTCACCATTCTCTTCATTTCAGTAACCTCTTCGGGCCGTTCATCGATAAGAAGCACTATAAGAATAACCTCGGGATGGTTAGCCATAATGGAGTTGGCTATTTTCTGAAGAAGAACAGTTTTTCCACTATAAGGAGGAGCAACTATAAGACTACGTTGACCTTTGCCAATAGGAACGAGGAGGTCTAAAATCCGGGTAGATACTTCTTCGGGCTTAGTCTCTAAGATAAACCTCTCCTTAGGATATATAGGAGTTAAGTTATCAAAAAGAACTCTTTCTTTGGCTTCTTCAGGGTCCTCAAAATTAACTGCTTCTACCTTCAAGAGAGCAAAATACTTCTCATTCTCCTTGGGCGGCCTTATCTGACCACTTACAGTGTCTCCGGTCTTAAGGGAAAATTTCCTTATCTGAGAAGGTGAAACATAAATATCATCAGGAGAAGGAAGATAATTATAATTAGGAGACCTTAAAAAACCAAAACCTTCAGATAAAACCTCCAAAACCCCTGAACCAAACATTAAACCTTCCTTTTCTGCCTGAGCTTGCAGTATCTTAAATATCAAATCTTGTTTCTTAAGACCACTTACCCCGTTAATAGCAAGCTCTTTAGCAATCTTATTAAGCTCAGAAATCTTCATCTCCTTTAAGGTTCCGATATCCATTTTACCTTCCTCCTGGTTAAAAAATTTTAAATTCTAAATAAATTCCCTAATTAAGCTTCTGAACTTTAGAAATCTCCTTTGCCAAAAGATTAGCTCTTTCTTTTAAATCCTTTAAACTGCCTGAATTGTTAATCACCCAATCAGCTTTCTTTTCCTTAATTTTTAAAGGGAGCTGGTTCTTAATAAAAAAGTTTGTCTCTCTATCTGAATAGCCTAAACTCTTTGCTCTCTGAAATTGAGCCCTTTTGGTAGAACTAACCACAACAACCTTATCAAAAAATTCTTCTAAACCTTTCTCATAAAGAAGAGGTACCTCTACTATTAAAACCTCAGCTTTCTTCTTAAGGCCTTTAATTACATTCTGCATTTCTTCTATAATAAGAGGATGGGTTAACCTTTCTAATTCTTTTAAAAGAGCAGGGTTAATAAGAATTTTCTTCAGGAGTCCTTTCTTAGAAATCTTGGTCTTATTTAAAATATTCTCTCCGAATATTTTTATTAATTTTTTCTTTAGATGGCTCTTTTTTAAAAGATTGTCGTATAATCTATCTACATCTAAAACTTTTAACCCTTTCCTTTTCAAAAACTTAGCTAAACTACTCTTACCGGTTAAAAAACCCCCAGTTAATCCTATCAAAAGCATTTTAATCTGAGGCTACAAGTGAGTTATAGAGATTAAGATAATCTTTGGCTGTCTTAGACCAAGAAAAATCTAAACTGGAAATTCTCTTCTGAATATTCTGCCAGGATTTCCTATCCTGAGAAAATAGCTTAAAAGCTCTATCTATTGCCTCAATTAAAGAAGAAGAATCATATTCATAAAAAACAAAGCCACAACCCTTTTCTTTATCCTGAGAATAATCAATCACTGTATCCTTAAGTCCTCCAATTGCCCGGACAATAGGTATCGTAGCATATTTAAAACTTATCATTTGAGAAAGACCGCAAGGCTCAAATCTTGAAGGCATAAGAAAAGCATCTACGCTAGCATAAATTTTATGGGCTAAACTCTCATCAAATTTAAGATGGAGAGAGAAACTTTGGGGAAAATTCTCAGCTAAAGAAGAAAGCTGCTGATGGTATCTTTCTTCGCCTGTACCTAAAATTACTACCTGGTAATTAGAGAGGAGTTCAGGAAGGGCTTCAGAAAGAATGTCTATACCCTTTTGCTCGGCCAACCGGGAGACCATACCTAATAAGAAAACTCCTTTATCTACTTTAAGAGAAAAATCTTTTTGAAAAGATAACTTATTTTTTATCTTCTTTTCTAAACTCTCGGGACTATATTTAAAGTAAATATGGTTATCTTTAGAAGGGTCCCAGACATTATAATCTATAGCATTTAAAATACCAGAAAGTTTAAAATTATTTTCTCTTAAAATATTTTCTAAACCACAGCCGTATTCCTTGGCCTGAATCTCTTGACTATAAGTGGGGCTTACTGTATTTACCCAGTCAGCTTTAACAATGCCGGCCTTAAGAAAGTTAAGTTGAGAATAAATCTCTAAAACCTCCTGATAATCCTGAGGAAGGTTGAGAAGTTTAAATTTATCTAAAGGGAATATTCCCTGATAAGCCAGGTTATGGATAGTAAGCAGAGTCTTAGAATTTCTAAAAAAGGGTTCATTATTCTTTAAGACTTCCAGGTATAAAGGGATAAGGGCAGTTTGCCAATCATTACAGTGTAAAATTTGAGGTTGAAATTCTATCTTTTTAAGAACCTCTAGAGATTTTCTACAGAAAAAACTAAACCTTTCTAAATTATCAGGATAATCTCCGGAAGGTGTGTTGTAAAGATAATCTCGCAGATAATAATCGTCGTTTCTTATAAATATTACCTCTATATTCTTACCAATTTTAGAAACACCGAATTCCTCATTAATAGCTTGAGGCTTTATATTTTTATAGAGAGGCATAAATACTTTCACTTCTAAGCCCACCTCTTCTAAACCCAAAGGTAAAGCTCCGGTTACATCGGCTAAGCCTCCAGTCTTAGCAAAGGGAAAAACTTCTGAAGAAAAAATAACTGCCTTCATCCTTAAGACCTCCTTACTTTTACTTAGTAGCTTCTAACCAGCTTTGACCCCAGTGAATATTTACCCTTAAAGGGACATCTAAAATAACTACCTCCTCCATTATCTTCCTTACTAAAGAAGAAACTAAGTCTAATTCTTGTCTTTGAACATCAAAAACAAGTTCATCGTGAATCTGGATTAATAGATAAGACTTAATCTGCCTTTCTTTAAATTCTTTAAAAATTTTTATCATTGCTAATTTTATAATGTCAGCAGCTGTGCCCTGAATAGGTGAATTTACTGCCTGACGAAAAGCATATTCCCGGAGAGAAGTATTAGGACTATCTATATTTTCTAAATACCTTCTCCGACCAAAAAGAGTCTTAACATACTTGTAAGTTTTAGCTTCTTCAATTACCTTCTTAATATACTCCTCAACCTTAGGATAACGCAAAAAATACTCAGAAATAAACATTTGGGCTTCCTCTAAAGAAACTCCTAATTCTTTAGATAATCCATAAGGGCTCATTCCATAAACTATCCCAAAGTTAATTCTCTTGGCAAATTCTCTTTCCTGAGGAGAAATCTCCTCAGGAGGTTTAGAAAAAAGTAAAGAAGCAGTAAATCTATGAATATCCTTATCTCTGTGGAAAGCCTGGATAAGTTGGGGATCCTGGGAAATATGAGCTAAAACCCTTAACTCTATCTGGGAATAGTCTGCGCTCAAAATTAACCCTTCTTTAAAAGAAGAGACAAAGGCTCCTCTTATCTTTTTTGCCTCTTCTCCTTTAATAGGGATATTCTGAAGATTAGGAGAAAAAGAAACTAACCTCCCGGTAGCAGTGCCTACCTGACTGAATTGAGGGTAGATTCTCCCCTGTTGTTTTATTTGATTTATGAAGGGGTCTATATAAGTAGAAAGAAGTTTAGTAAGCTTTCTATATTCTAAAATCTTCTCCACTATGGGATGTTCCCTCCTCAATTTATTTAAAGAGTCTTCATTTGTAGAAAAACCAGTCTTTGTCTTCTTAACAGGTTTTAGAGAAAGTCTATTAAAGAGAACATTAGCAAGCTGTTTAGGAGAATTGAGATTAAACTTTATATTAGCTAAGCTGTAAATCTCTTTTTCTAAAAAAGTTCGTCTTTCCTTAAGAGAAGCGGATATTTCTTTAAGATAATCTAAGTTAATTTTTAGAGGGTGGCCCTCCATCCAGGCTAAAACTTCAATAAGAGGCATCTCTATGTCGGAAAAGAGGCTTTGTAAAGATTCTTCTTTGAGTCTTTCTTTAAATAAAGAATAAAGCTGAACTATAAATTGGACTCTTTGAGCTTCTCCTATTTGAAAAAAATTCTTTCCTAAAAATTCCCAGATAAGATTTTCCAAACTCAACTCTTGTAAATAAGACTTAAGAAGATATCCAGCGACCATCACATCAAAATAAGGAGGCTTAACCTTTATATTAAAAGAATTTAGCTTCAAAATAACTCTCTTTAAGTCAAAGGAAACCTTCTCTATTTGAGGATTTTCTAAAATTTCTTTAATTCTATCTATTTCTCTAAGGAGGTAAACCTCTCCCGAATAATAAATAAAGATTGAATCTTCTCCTAAATAAAATATTAACTTCTTATCCTCTTTTATTTTAAGGATAACTCCAGCAGGGAGTTCTTTTAAAAGTACTTCTTCTCTCTTGTGGGGAGACTCTACCGAGAACTCTTCAAGTAAAGATTTGAATTCCAACTCTCGACATAGCCTCTGAAGTTGAGGATAGTCAGGTTCTCCTATTTTAAGGTCTTTAATATCTAAATTTAGAGGCACATCCCTCCTCAATAAAGCTAAATCTTTACTCAAAAGCATTGCCTCCTGAGAATCTAAAATTGCCCTCTTTAAGGACTCTTTAGGAAGAGAATCTATATTCTTTAGAAGATTTTCAATAGTTTCAAAGTTTCTAATAAGAAAACTGGCATTTTTAGGACCTATCCCTTTTACTCCCGGGATATCATCTATAGAGTCTCCACAGAGAGCTAAAAAATCAGGAATATTTCTTGGCTTTACACCAAAAACCTCTATCACTTTCTCTTCGTCATATAAAATATCTTTATTAGGATTGTAGACCATAATAATTCTATCTTCTATAATCTGAAAAATATCTTTATCAGAACTAAATATTAAACACTTAAAATTAGCCTCCTTTGCTCTTTCAGCCAAGGTAGCGATTAAATCATCAGCTTCATAGCCCTCCAGTTCAGCTATAGGAATAGATAAATGTTTGATTATCTCTTTTATCCAAGGAATCTGCAGTTTAAATTCGTTAGGCACAGGTGGCCGACTAATTTTATAATCTTCAAATTTAGCTTGGCGAAAAGTTCTCCTAGAAACATCGAAACATACTCCTAAGTATTTAGGCTGAAATTCTTTTATAATTTTCCTCAAAGTGTTCAAGAATCCAAAGATTGCTCCTGTAGGAAGTCCTTTAGAATTGGCTAAACCTCTTATAGCAAAAAAAGCCCGATAAGAGAAGCTACTCCCATCTATAAGATATAAAGTAGTATCTGAAGAAAATTCTCTCTCCTTCACAGAATTTTTAAAAATAGATGGAGGGTCAAAATCCTATATTAATTTAACTTTCTTCTTCCTAAGCTACAAAATTAAGGTGGATTATCAATAGAATTTTGAATAAAGATTTCTCTGGAATTTCAGGGAAATAAAAGCGAGTGTATTATTGAAACGTCGGATGAATCTATCTAATCTCACCAACTCCTTAAAATCTCGTAATACCTCTTAGCATCTTCTAAAAGCATCTCATCTTCGGGATTTAAATCTATTACAGTTTTAAATTCCTCTTCTGCTTTTTTATATAAACCCTTCCCTAAGGCTTTAAATCCTAAGTTAAAATGAACCTTAGCCTGTTGTAATCTTATAAGACGCCTCCTCCTTTCTCTCCTCTCCTCTTCTAACTTTGGGTCTACTCCTAATTTTAAAAGATGCTTATAAGCTGTCTCTGTCCAATACTCTCCTTTTTTGCCTCGATTATATCTCTCTTTCCAGTAAAAAATAGCTTTAAGAAGATGATTCTTTTTCTCATAAAGGAATCCTAAGTTAGCATAAGGAGGAAGATAATCAGAATCTATTTCTATTGCCTTTAAATACATCTGCTCAGCTTTGTCTAAATCTCCCATTGCTTCATATACAACCCCTAAATCATTATAAGCCTCTTTATTAAGAGGGTCTATCTGGACAGCTTTTAAATAATAAGAAAGAGCTCCTTCCAAATCTCCTACTTTTTGTAGTCGATAACCTTCTTCTCGATAAATCTTAGCCTGCTCTTTAACTGGAGAAGAACTAACAGCTTCTCCCGAGAAGAAAATCAGAAAAAAAAGACTCAATATAAAATAATTCTTCATTCTTTTTATTAAATTAACATATTCTAAAATTGGTGTCAATAATATTTTATTTACCAGTTTTTGAATTCAGTAGCAGTATAAATACCTCGAGAAATAGGATCAAGTATCTGCTTAAGAAAATAGTTTAAATTGGCTATAAATTTTTTAGGAACAAATATGATATCCTCAGATTCTAAAACAATGTTCTGCTTACTTTGAGGCTTACGGATAGCTCTGGCTAAGTTTATTCTTTCAGCCTTAGGGTTAGCTAAACCACCCTTAATAACTATTACTGAAGAAGTCACAGCATCATTAGTAAACCCCCCAGCTAAAGCTATTGCTTCTAAAAGAGTACAACTTCCACTAAGAGAATAAACTCCTGGAGATCTCACCTGACCTAAGATAATTACTTTTCTTCCCCCCATCTTCTTTAAAGATATAGAAACATCAGGAAAGCGTATGTATTCCTTAAGCTTATTGGTTATTCTCCTGTCCAATTCTGAGATAGTGAGTCCGGCTGCCTGAACCTCATCAATAAGAGGAAAAGAAATCTTGCCGTCAGGTCTTACTATCACATCTTGAGTCAAATCAGGATTTTCCCAAACTGAGATAGAAAGAATATCGCCTATCCCGACAACATATTGGGGACCTTCTTGTTCTTTAACTATCTCTTCCTCTTTAATACCCCGGGGCAATTTCTCTTTTTTCTCAAGAAGCTCTAAGGCTTTTCTAAATTCCCTTTCAGCTTCCTGGCATAAACCATGCTCATAGTAGATATTTCCTACCTTATAATGCTGGCGGGCCCTCTCTTCTAAACTCTCAGCCCAGCCTAAACTGCCAATAAGTATTAAAATTAAAAATAAACAAAAAAATCTTTTATCTATTACCATTACTCAGAATCTTCTCCTGAAGAATCTGGACTCTGGATTGAACGAAGAATAACCTCAACTTTTTTTCTAAGCTCATTAAGGTTTTCTTCTGGGGAAGTTAGACTTTTTGAACTCTCTCCTTCTAGAGAAACCTTTTTTGAAGAAAGCTCTTCTCCTAAAAGTCCCGAAACTTCCCCTAATTTTTCTTGAAGAGTATTATTAAGACTGCTAACCTGCTTGAGCCTGTCTAAAATCTTCTTTTGATTTTCTTCACTAGCTTTAAAAGCTTCCTCTAAATTCTCGGCTTTAATCTTTAAGTAAGAAATTTCGTCTTTAAGGCGAGCTATCTCTTTATCTTTCTTTTCTAATTCTGAATCTTTAGTATAAAGGATATCGGAAAGCTGTTTAAGTTGGTCTTTTAAACGATTATAAAGATAACTGACGGTCTTTAACCTTTCTCTTTGAATTTTAATTCTCTCCTGGAGTTCTGCCAAATCATTCTCGTCTATTTTTGGCTGAGTTAACTTATTTTGAAGAGCATAGTATTCTTTAGACTTCTCACTCAATTGGGAAGTTAAGTTGACTATCTGTTTTTGAAGGTTTTCATTAAGAAGAGAAAGTTCTTTAATCTCCTTAGACTGCTCTTCTAATTTCTTACTTAACCCTTCTTTCCCTCTCTTAAGTTCAGAAAGCTTTTTTTCTAAATCTCTCCTTTCTCGTTCTCTTTCTTTTAATAAATCTTTAAGTTCCTCTATTCTTTCTTGCCAATGTTTAGAGGGCTTTTTTTGGCTCAACTCCTTCTGATACCTTTCTATATTCTTTCTTAGAAAGTTTCTCTCTTTCAATAAATCTCGATAATCTTTTTTAAGTTCAGCAAATTTTATCCTTAAATCTTTAATCTTTTGTCCTTCTCTTTCTGACCTTTCAGAAAGAGAAATTGAACTGGGCTGAGATAAAACCTGGCTGCTTTCTAACTGAGCTATTTTCTTCTTAGCCTCTTGAAGTTCTCCTAAGAGGCGTCTTACCTCTTTGGCATTTATATTAGCCCGATTTTGCCAGGAAATTTTCTCCTCTCTCAAAGAGTTAACCTCTTCTTTAAGAGAATTTATTTCTGCACTTAACTGATTAATCATCTCCTGAGAAGCAGAAAGAGCTTTTTTGAGTCTCTGAGGATAACTTAAACTCTCTAATTCCTTCCTTATCTTTATAAGTTCTGCCTCTTTGTCTTTTAAAGAAGACCTAAGTTCAGAAATTTCTTCATCAGCAGAGGCTACCTTACTCAATAACTTAGATTTCTCCTCCCTTAAATTCTCTAATTTTATTTGAAAATATACCCAAACTCCCCCAATTCCTAAGAGTAAAATACACCCTATAATTATAGAGAATCTCTTAAACATTTAAATCTTGCTTTTTACAATATAGACTCCTGGAGACTTACTCAAATCTATCTCCTTTATTTTACTCAGCTTCTCTCCTTGAGAATCAAAAAGCACTCTCACCCAGGGAGAAGTGGGAGTCTTAGGGTTGTGTTTAGAAACATAACCTACTTCTTTAGTATTTAACTCTACCAGAGTTCCTTTAGGATATAGACCTATCCTCTCTAAGAAGGCTCGGCCTACCTTATAACTAAAACTCTTCTTCTTAGAAAGGATTACTTTTATAGCCTCAGTAGGAGGAAGGGCTTGGCGATAGGGTCTTTTGTGGGTTAAAGCTTCATAAACATCAATAAACCCAACTATTTCAGCCAACTCTATAATTTCACTCTCTTTTAAACCCCGAGGGTATCCTGAGCCGTCAAGTCTTTCGTGTTCTTCTTCTATAGCTAATAAGACTTCTTCGTCTATATCCTGAATATTTTTTTTAAGGATACTTTTGCCTTTCTCAGGATGAGTTTTTATAGCCTGGTATTCAGAAATAGTTATTTTTCTCGGTTTATCTACTAATTCTAAAAAATAGCTCATTCCTATATCGTGGAGAAGAGAAGCTAAACCCAACTTAAAAAGAGATTCCTTTTCTAACCCTAACCACCAACCCACTTCTAAAGAAAGAATACAAACGTTTACCAAACTTAGAGAAAGATAATGGACTGAAGGGGTATAGGGAGAAAAGACAAAACTCAATAATTCCTGCTCTCCTTTTTCGGTAAAGTCTATAAAAACTTCTACTATTTTCTTGGCTTCCTCCAGCTCCGAAGAAGTAAAAGAGCCTCTAATAATTTTTTCGGCTATAGCTAAAGCCTGCTGGTAAGGCTCCTTAGCTTTAAGAAGTTCTTTCTCTGAGAAAGAAGCCTGAGTTATCACCTCTTTCTTAGAAAAACTAATTCCTTCTCCAGAAGAAGCCTTTTGGTGAGGAAAAGAGGAAAAACTTATAGAATTCTCAGATTTCTTCTCTTGAGAAGATTTTTTATCTTTGTCCTCTTCTTTAGGAATCTGGGAAAAGTCAATCATTATTTCCTTCCTCTTTAAAAGAGAAAGTTCCCTCTAAATCTTTTTCTGCCTGAAAGACTATATCCTTATCAATAACCTTAACCTGCTTAATAAATCCTGAAAGTAGGGCTAAATCACAAATATTATTTATCTGCCGAGGTATTCCCTTAGAAAAAGAATAAATCTCTTTATAAGCAGAATCAGTAAATATCTTCTTATCTTGACCGGCTACTTTCAGTCTATGTTCAATATAATTTCGGGTATTAACTTCATCTAAGGGATGAAGATGAAAACGGATAGAAAGCCTCTGCTTAAGTGAAGGTAGTTTCTCTATCTTCTCTAAAAAAGAAAGCTGACCCAATAAAAGCAGAGAAAAAAGATTAGTATCTGTCTGAAGATTAAGTAAAAGTCTTAATTCCTCTAAGAGTTCAGTCTCTTCTACTGTTTGAGCCTCATCAATGATTATTGCTAAATATAAACCTTGTTTATAGTAATTTTCTTCAACTATCTGAGAAAAAGTATGAAGAAGCTCTGGTTTACTCACTTCCTTAGGAGAAAGAAAAGAGCCACTTAGCTGATAAATTATCTCTCCTATTAACTCTAAAGCATCCAAGCGGGGGTTTGATATTAGAGCAAACTTAAACTCAGTTGAAGGAAGTTCTTTTATCAAGGCTCTGGTTAAAAAAGTCTTGCCTGTGCCGTAGTCTCCAACTAAAAAAAAACCACTCTTATGCTCTCTTACCACATAAACCATCCGGGATAAAGCCTCTTTATGCTCAGGAGAGTAGTATAAAAAATCACTATCTAAAGTGTTCTCAAAAGGCTTCTTTACAAAACCCCAATAATCATTATACATTACCTTAAAGAAGTTCTCTTTTTAGCAGTGCTTCTAAAAGAATAATCTTGTGAACCCTCTAATTTTTGAAAACTCACTACTCCCGACATACTTTCTAAACCTGGAGATATCTCTCCCCGGAAAAATACTATTTCATCATCCTTACTCTGCATAGTCTCCCAAATTAATTTTCCTTCTTCAGTAATGGAAAGAGTATAGTTGGTAGGTAAGAACCCTCTGTCTTCTAAACTCTTTGCTGAAACTTTATTTTCAGCAAAGACTATTACATCTTTTAAAGATTTACCTTTGCCAGAAAGAGGAAACATCTCTATATCCCACTCAGTATTATTCAAAACCTCCTTTTTCTTAGCTATCAAGGCACTTCTTTTTCTTAAGGCCGCTAATTCCTCCTTAGAGATAGTAGGGGCAACCGCCTTAGTTTTAGGCTTAGCTTGGGGTTGAGGCTTAGGCTGAGGCTGAGACTTTTTAGGCTCTTCTTCCTTAATTATAGGGATACCTCCCGAAGAAGCCCAGGAATTCACACTAATCCCAGCAAAAACTACAAATACTAAAATTCCCAAAAACCTTCTCATAACTCCTCCTTTCTTATTACTTAAGAGGACTCTTCGCCTCCCAAGCCTGCCAAGTGAGAATATACCTTTTAACCCAATCTACATCCTTATCTTCTTTATTAGCTAATTTTAGGTATTGACGAAAATACTTAATAGCTTTAGGCCTATTCACTAAATACTCAGCATAGATATAACCTAAATTAAAATAGGCATAAGCATCCTCGGGATTAAGCTCAATTGCTTTTTCAAACTCAGCTATTGCTCTTTTATATTGTTTCTCCTGGGTATAGAAAACCCCCAGGTTATAGTGCATTAAGGCTGTCTCTTTTATAAGAAGTTTATTTTCCCGAGCTATTTCAGCAAACTTCTTAGGAACCTCTTCTAATCTTCTCTCTAATCGCTTATTAGTAGCTAAAGCTTCGGCGTACTTCTTTCTTAATTCATTATACTGCCTCTCATAGAGCTTAACTTCAGCTTTAGCTCCTAAATTTTGATTTTCTAGATCCCTTATCTTCTTCTCTAATTCCTTAATATTCCTTTTAAGCCGTTCATTTTCAAGTTGAGACTCCTTTAAATCTTTTTTTACTGCCTCTACTATTCTATATTCAACTTCTTTTTTTTCAATATAATTTTTAAGATACTCTATCTCTTCTTTAAGTTGTCCTTTATCTTTTTGAAGCTGAGAAATATGCTCTTTTAATTCAGCAATTTGGGATAGAAAAACTTGCTTTTCCTGTTTAAGCTTTTCATTCAGGTTATTTACTCGGGCTACCTCATCACTCATCTCTCTTACCTTAACCTTGTACTGGAGGAGATTTTTAACCTGGGATAAGATATTATCTCTATCTCTTACTACCTGCTCATATTCTTTCTTAAGTTTCTCTAACTCTTCCTTTAAAGAAGCTATATCTTGAGCATAACTAAGAAAAGTTGGAATTAAAAAAAATATTAAAAATATTAGCTTCCTCATAAGCCAGCTCCTCCCAGCTCCTTCATCGGTTTAAGGAGAGGGGCATGCTCCTGTTTTTTTAACTCTAAATAAGGCTGATAAGACTTAGGCTCTATATAGACTTTCTCGGGAGCAAAAGGCTGGTAAGGTTGAGTTTGCTTATCTAATTTATAGCCAAAGTCTCTTTCGTAACCAGTGGTAAGTTCATCGCCTTCTATAATATGAGGGGTAACCATTACTAATAATTCTGAACGCTCACTGCTCTTAGTAGTAGAACTGAATAATCCTCCCAGAATAGGAATTCTACTAAAAAAGGGCACTTCTTCAGCCTCTTTAGTTTCCTTCTCCTCTTTTAAGCCCCCAATTATTATAGTAGAGCCACTCTTTACTATCACCGTAGTTTCAGCGGTTGAAGTGTTTACTATAGGGATTTTATTTCCTTGAGCAGTAGTAAGATAAGAAGAAATACTGCTAATTTCAGGCTTAAGATTTAGGGTAACGAATCCTTCTTCATTAATAATAGGGGTAATAAATAATTGAATACCTATATCGATAAAGGTAACTTCTTCAGCTATGGTGGTGGTACTGGCTGTCTGAGTAGTAGTATTAGTAAGATAAGCCTGTCTTTCTCCAATGTGGAGCCTTGCTCTATGGTTGTTAATGATAGCCACTTTAGGAGTAGCTACAATCTTAACCTCTCCCAAAGTGCGTAAGTACTTAATTATTGTATCAAAATCGTGCTTTCCTACAACTCCAATATGCATTTCTTCTGTGCCGGTAGATTTCTTCCCAGAGGCATAACCTGATTCATCAGTAATCGTTCCTGAAAAAGGATAAGAGCCTACATAGTTTGAATCTATCCCTAAACCACTCTTTAAATCCTGCAAGACCTCCAACCTTGACCGCCAATCATCGCCTTTAGCTTGAACTGCGGAAAAGGGGTAACTCCCCACATACATTAAACCGTATCTTTTCCCAGCGTTAAAAAGACCTTCCCATTCTACCCCTTTACTCAAAGAATTAGAAAGGTTTATCTTAATAATTCTCACCTCTACCAAGACTTGCTTGGTCTTCTGGTCTAAACCCTTGATTATCTTTTCTATCTCCCCTAATCTCTCAGGAAGAGTCTGAACAATTACCTGGTTAGTCCTTTCATCAGCCCTTATTGAACCTAGTTTTTTTAAATCCAGCTGATTTTTGAGTTGGTCAGCTATATCCTTGGCCTGGGCATACTTTAAATCAAATATTTTTATCACTGTATTTTTACTTTCTAAAGATTCTACTGCTGATTTTATTTCTCTTACTTTTTCCGGAGTATCTATCACCAAAACTGTTCCTGACTCCGGATTAAGAAGGACTTTACCAATATCGCTCTTTAAAGTATCACATAATTCGTAGACTTGCTCAGGAACAGCATATTTGAGTCTGAATATCTTAACTATTCTCCGGTCTGAGAAATCTTTACCATACAATTTCTTATACTCGTCTTCGGTCATAACATTAAAAATATCCCCCTTTCTCTCGTAAGCTAAACCATTAGAACGGAGCATAATGTCAAAGATATCCTTTATCGGAGCATTCTCAATCATCAAGGTAACTCTTCCTTTGACTTGATTAGTAGGAATAATATTTAAACCAGCCTTAGTAGCTAAAAATTTCAAAGCTTCCACTACATCCATATCTTTAAAATCTAAAGATATCCTTTGATTAAGCCTTTCTTCAAGAGAATCTTGAGCATACCCTCTAACTAAAAAGAGACTTAGCCCTAAAATAGCTAATCCTAGGCTCATTAACTTAATTATTCTTCTACTCATATTGGTTCTACTGTTCATTTATTAGTTCTGTCGCTCATTAGTACAGAAGCACAACTAAGCAAAACTCTACTCTCCCTCAATAGCTTCCTGAAGAAGTAAGTACTTTCTGGCTCTATCTGAATCTTCATCTTCAGGAGCAAGTTTTAAGTATTTTTTAAAATGGGCTATAGCCTTATCTCTATCTAAGATATATTCTGAATATATCACTCCTAAATTATAGTGAGTATCCGAATCGTTAGGATTTATCTTTAAAACTTCTTCAAACTCCTTTATAGCCTTCTCGTAGTCTTCTTTTTGGGCATAAAAAACTCCTAAATTATAATGGAGAAGGGCTTTCTCTTTGAGTATCTCTTTGTTCAGCCTGTTTAATTCTGCAAGTTTGCGAGGAATAGTCTTAGTTTTAGCTCGAAGCTCTCTGTTTTCTCTAAGAAGCTTAGAATAATCCTCTTCAACCTTTTCCCAGCGTTTAAGTTGAGCATCTAATACCTTTAAAGTCTTATCGTATTGGGTTTTGTAATAACCCCTCTCTTTTTCCTTAGCCCTAAGGTCAGCTATTAGTTTTCTAATCTGAGAGTTTAGTTCCTTATTCTCTTCAAGAAAACTTTTGAGTTTTTCGGCTAATTCTTCCTTATCTTTCTTAAGAGAGATATTCTCTCTTTCTAACTGAGAATTCTTCTTTTTAAACTCTAAAACTTCCTTGTTAAGAAACTTATACTCTCTGCTTAACTGCTGATAATCCCTTTTAAAATCAGAAAATCTCTTTTCTAAATTAAAATACTTCTCATCAAACTTATCTACCCTCTCTTGATAGGTTTTAAGCTCCTCTTCCAATGCCTCTTTTTCTTTAGCTAAGGACTCTTTAGTTTTGGTTAATTCTTCTCTTTCTTTGGATAAAGACTGGTTAGCTTTAGCTAATTCCTCCTTCTCTTTAGCTAAAGATTCATTGATTTTGGCTAGTTCTTCCTTTT
>Ga0180301_10001808_pt1 | contig 16803 bp, 17 predicted proteins | sample GuaBasSediGuay16_FD_121797 | JGI IMG/M metagenome (GOLD analysis project Ga0180301, IMG submission 121797) | Subseafloor sediment microbial communities from Guaymas Basin, Gulf of California, Mexico - Guay16, Core 4569-2, 12-15 cm | ecosystem: Environmental > Aquatic > Marine > Hydrothermal... | reverse complement strand
CAAAACAATTTCCTTACCTGAAACGTTATGGATTATCCTGGAGAAACTTCAAAAAATTTATCATGAAACCAATAAGTCAGCAATACAATACTAAGAAAAATAATAGTTGAATGGTTAAAAGATGAAGGGTTGCTGAAAGGGTTGGGGTAACCCTATAATCAGGTAAAATTTCTTAAGTAACAGTTTTTGATTTTCTTAAACAAGTATCCCCACTCTGTTTTTGCTGCTAAATCATACCTTCTTCCAGATACTTTGTTAGTTCCTCCCTTGTTTCTGCATAGACCACATCATATTCGTTTTCTTTAATCCATGTTTCAACCAGAAACCAAACCGGATTAACTTGTAGTGTACACTATTGATGCGGGGGGTGGGATTTGAACCCACGAAGGCCTACGCCACAGGATTTCTTTCCCAAGCCTTTGGATCTTAAGTTTAGCTTCCCCCTTCAGATTGTGGAGGGGGAGCCTGCCCCTTTGTCCTGGCTCGGGAACCCCCGCATATACCCTAAAATATTTTCATCATGGTTTTTCATTAACTTTTATTTATTCTTGGTGTTTTCGGGCATAAATTTCCTAGAAAACTACCTTCTTCTCTTTAAGTTTTATGATCTCCCTTTTTGTATACCCTAACTCTCTTAAAATTTCTTCTGTGTGTTCACCATATTTTGGTGGTTGCCTTCTAACCTTTAAGTTTAGATTAAAGATTTTCATTGGTATACCTGAGGTTTTTGTTTTTTCTCCTGTTTGAGGATTTCTTATATCAATAAGCATTTTTCTTGCCTGAATATGTGGGTGGGCTAAAAGTTCATCTAAGGTTTGAACTGGAGCTGTAAGAAGATCATGCTTTCTCAGTAGTTCAACAAGTTCCTCGCGCGTATACTCTTTAAGCTTATCTTCAACAATACTTATAAGCTCAAATCTATGCTTACATCTTTCCTCATTTGTTGCAAAGCGAGGATCCTTAGGGAGGTCGCCTAAACCTATAATTTCACAAAACTTTTTCCAGCTTTCTTCGTCGACTGTTCCAATAAAAACATATCCATCCTTAACTTTAAAAGCTCTATAAGGTTCCCACCACCTATAACCTGAACCAAATTTTTCTGGAATTTCACCACTCATAAAATAGTTGGTTACCTGCCAACCCATCCATGAGGTTACAACATCAAGCATAGAAATATCAATCCTACAACCTTTACCAGTTTTTCTTCTTGAAAGTAGGCATGATGTAATAGTGTAAGCTGCAAGTGTACCTGCACCAGCATCAATAAACATTCCAGCAGTTCTTGCTGGAGGTGTTCCAGGTTCACCTGTAGCAGCCATAACGCCTGAAAAAGCCTGAATTAGGGGGTCAAAAGCTGGAAGATGGGAAAGAGGTCCTGTTTGACCGTAACCTGAAATTGAGCAATAAACTATCTTAGGGTTAATTCTTCTAGCATACTCATAGCTAAAACCAAGTTTTCCGATGACACTAGGTCTAAAACTTTCAACAAGAACATCGGACCTTTTAATAAGTTTTTTAACAATTTTTTTACCTTCAGGTTTTTTAAGGTCTATAACAATATCCCTTTTATTCCTATTGTAGGATAAGAAAACAGCTCCATTAAGCATAAAACGGAAAACATCACCCATAGGTTGTTCAACTTTAACTATATCCGCTCCAAGATCTCCAAGCAGCATTGTACAATATGGGCCTGCGCCTGCATGAGTAAAATCTAGAACTTTAATACCTTCTAATGGAAGCATGTCAATTTAACCTCGCATATACGTATTATTCTACTTTTTTCTTTCCCCTTAAAAACATTAACTAAGCATTAAACTAAAAAGGTAAAAATATTTGGGATGTAAATTTATGTTTTGGTGGAGTTTATGGTTCACGCCTTTATACTTGTCAAAAGTGCTCCTGGTAAAGATAAGGCTGTAGAAGGAGAAGTTTCGAAGGTTAAGGGAGTTAAAGAAACTCACCCAGTAACAGGCCCCTACGATCTTGTAGCAATTGTAGAAGTTTCAGAGCTAAAGGAGATAGGCAACCTTGTAAGGGAAAAAATAAGAGTAATAGATGGAGTAATAGAAACCTTAACATTAATTTGTGTAAGTTGTTAAAAGCTTTTTAACAACCATTAAACCAAAGACATATTTTTACAGTTAGGCTTAACCCTACGTTGCTAAATAAAGCATTAAAGGCTGGTTTTATGAAGGATTATTTAAACTCACCCTTAATTATCAGATTAATGGTTAAAAATGACTTACCTTTAGTTCTTAAGATTATAGATGAAACTATGCTACCTGAGGATGTTGATTCAGCAAAACATACTTTCATGTTATATTTCCTAGAAAAAGAGGGAAAAATCTCTAGTTCAATCTATTTATCTAAATTTAGCCTTGGAGAATTTTATGTGGCTGAACTTAATGGTATGGTTGTTGGGGTTTCAGGCTTCTACAAGTACGATTACAGTTACTGGTTAGGTTGGTTTGCAGTAAACCCAAAATATCAAGGTAACGGGGTAGGTACAATGTTGCTTAAAAAGGTTGAAGAAAAAGTTAGAAAAAGCGGAGCAAAAGAATTATTTGTTTATACAAGCATGCACCAAAAATTTGAAAAAGCAAGAAAATTTTACATGAGGAAAGGATTTAAGAAAGTAGAAAATGTAACCTATCCGCGTATTGAAGAGGACATGGTATTTTTCTGTAAAAAGTTGTAGTAAAATGAAGAATGGTGGGCCCGCCCGGATTTGAACCGGGGACCAACAGGTTATGAGCTTCAACCCTTATTTTGGTCTGTCGCTCTTTCAGGCTTAGATATTAGGTAACCTGGCTGAGCTACGGGCCCTAAATAAAAAATGTTTAAAGGAAATTTAAGATTTTCTAGTTTAAAGTTGCTCTTTTTCCTCTTTTTCTACTCTTTCAAGCTCCTTTCTTAAAAAATCTTTATATCTATCTATTATCATCTTTTTCTTATCCTTTGAAAGTTTCTTTAATTCTTGTTGAAGTGTTAATGCAAGATGCATCATTCTATCTAAAGCTTCCTCAACAACCACTCTTCCTGTTAAAAGAAAACGTAAACCTAAACGCCTTAAAATTTCAATTTGTTTTTCAATTTGCTCCCTAAATTTTGCATAATCTTCAAGGGCTTTTTCGCCTTTTACAGTTATCTTAAATTTTCCACCTTCAACTTCTTCAACTAATCCTTCAGCTAGAAGTCTTCCAAGTAGAGGGTAAATTAACCCTGGAGATGGCTTCCAAAGACCTCCACTTCTTTTTTCAGCCTCATCCATTATTTCTTTACCAGTTAAAGGTTTCTCTTTTAACATTTGTAGAACATAGAACCTTGAGAATCCTCTTGGAATTAGACTTTTAACTTTTAACAAATGCTTCACCTCCCTATCTCTAGAGATATCTTTAGAGATATATAAGCATATCGCTAAAGATATCTAAAAACTCTTCATCTCCTCAAGCCTCCTAGGCAAATAATCATCAACAATCTTTGTTAACCCATATCTGCTAAAAGCTTCCTGTTCAGCTTTCCTCTGAATCTTATGAAAAACCTGAATCTCCCTACGCCAAATTTCTCCACCATACCTTGGATCCTTTTCCAACTCCTTCAACCGTTTGATGTCAAGCTCATTCAATCTTTCACTAGGAAGCTTAAAGGTTACAATATCTGAAGCCCAAACACCTGCCCATTTAGCATCAGGTGTTGTAAGCTCTTTTAGGTGAGCAGCATTCGCTGAACCTGAAATTATCACTTGAGCTATATGCATACCCCAAGGGTCAGCATCACAAAAAATGTATACTGGTAGGTTAAGCTCCTCATTTAACCTGCGGATAAGATGCCTTGTTGCTCTTGGAGGCTGCCCTGCAGTATGGATAACAATTGCATTAAACTTTTTATGTGCTTCCTCCTCAAGCAACCTTGTAAACATTGCACCTTTTTCAATACATAAAACAATTTCAGCACTAGTATCAACAAAATCTGCTGTTGCTAAAGCAGGACCAATCATAACACCATCAGGATGTACTGTAAGATTTATTCTTTTCCCTTCATATCTTGGCACAGTATATTCTATTGTTAAATCCCCGTAAATTGCACTACGCTCTTCAGGGAAGATGTTAAAATCTTCACGTGCATAGGATATTATGCTTTCAAGGTCTGTTATAATATCATCTGATTCAGGCTGGTCTGTAAAGTCAACTTCGTAAGCCTGAGACATGTAGAAAATATCTCTTAGGGTGCATGTTTTACCCTGATTTATAAGTTGATGAGCAATATCAGCAAGCCAAATAAGCTGGGTAAAAGGTCTAAGATGCCTAATATTCCTCGTAGTTCTTTTAACATACTTATCACCTAAAACATACTGCCTCAACTTTTTATCATAGTAAATATTTTTTGTAGACCTGCTTGGCATTTCAACATATGGAAAATCTTCATTTACCAACTGCATATAAATCTGTTCCCCAAGCTTTTTAAGAACTTCTAAAACTTCACTCTTCTTAATCTTCATCGATTTTTTCTGTGCCATACTTAACCACCTTCTTTAATAAAGGCTTAACATCTGGAACATTCTTACTTCCAGCAAGTTCAGCTGAAAATTTTGCAATTTTTGGAAGATATTTTTCAAAAATATCAAACCTTTTTTTCTCCATTTCAATTGCTCTTCTTCTTGTAAGGTAAGCAGAAAGGTCTCTTAAAGCTTCCCTAAGTCCTCCAAGAATTTCCCTTTCAATTTCAGGGATATCTGCAATAAACTCTTTACCAACACTTCTATAGGGAATCTTTGTAGAACATATATGGGTGAAAACTGCTATAGGCGAGTTTTGAATATCAATTTTATAGTGTCTCCAGTTTATCAGGTTATGAACAACTTTCCATGAAACATCACTAGCTTCATCATACAGTAGCGGTATTCTATTTGCAAACCTATAAAGAATTACATCTCCTGTTACTGGAATATTACCTCCATAAGCAACAGCAACTTCAACAATAAATGGGTAACCAGAATAAACTGAAGGTTTACGTTGCTTAACAGAAACAAATTCAGGATTTAACTCTTTCTGGATCCCAGCTCTAAGAAGATTCTCACCTAAAGGTGAAAGACAGTCTGCCGAGGGAGCTCTAAAACCATTAAACTCCTTCATAGCTTTTACAAGCCTAACTATCTCGTCATTTGATAAGCTTTTAGGTTTTCTTTTTTCTGGTATACCTGCAAACTCTAAAAACTTTTTAGCTGTAGTTTTCCCTATCCTATGGAAGTGAAGCATCATAAAGCTTAACATATCTCTACATCTTGTTGCAGCTATCATACGTTTAATGGTTTCAACATCAGAGCCATAAGGATGCGGTTTTGTTTCCATCGGAGGTTTAGGAAGCTCTAAAACTACCCTTTCAAATCTGTAAAGTCTGCCTTTAACATCAACAAACGTTATATTTGCATAGGGAGCAACTATTGCTGTTTGCTTAAAATACTCCAAGATTTTTGAAGCTGCTCTTGAATAGTCTCCTTCAATCTTAACCTCAATAACTGTTCCATGCCAATGGTTCTCATTCTTATAGGTTTTATGTTTTAGAATTATCGGTCGGTTACGCTGGATATCTATCATTAAAACATATTCATGTATTGAATGTTTACCCGTTGAAGAAATAACTTTTACAGGGCTATTGGTAGTTATCTGCCCATAAAGTATAGCCATAGTTCCTCCTAAACCAAAAGTCCCCCTAGATTGTCTCAACCTATATTTTGAACCATAGAAAACTTGGCCAAAAGCTGAGGGTACATGCTGAGGAGGAACCCCTGAACCATTATCTTCAACATGCAAAACGTAAACATTGGCATCTCTACTACCCTTAGATTCCTCATCAATACTAACCCTAACATATATATCGGGTAGATGACCATGAAGCTCGCTTGCATCAAGAGAATTTTCAACAAACTCTCTTATGGCTGAGTAGATAGCTCTCACAGGATTACTAAAACCTGCAATATCCCTATTCCTGTAGAAGAAATCCGCTGGACTTATCTCGTAAAAATCTTCCTTAGCAATTCTACTAGACATCTCTATTCAGCTTACCCTGCTTAAAACTTTTTAAGTATTAACATCAAAAATACATTGTTAAGCCTTTTTTTACTTTATGTTTTAACATTCTTAGAATTTTAGGCTTAAACATAGAAGAAATATTGTACGAGTTGAGGTTTGCATACTCCATAAATTAGCATGGTAATGTAAAAAATGATAGAAGATAAAGCGGATAAAGGCTTATAAAAGCTTAATATGGAGGTTTTTCCCATAATTCAAGCCTAGACCTTTTTAACTCACTACGTTTCCTTCCAAGAAAACGGTAAACCGTTTTATGCTGGGAGCCTTTAACAAGCTTTTCAATAGCTTCCTTAGCAATTTCAATATTTTCTACAACTCCTATAATAGCTACAGTATGACCATAAACCGAAACATCTACACCTGCTGTTTCTTCAATTATTCTGCGAGTTTTACCTTCTTTACCGATGATTCTACCCTTAACTCTTACAAGATTACTTTTAGATTTGCCTAAAATGTCCCTTAAATCTATTATATGCAGATAGTAATCATCATCTAGAAGCTTAAAAGCTTTCTCAGGTGAAAAACCTCTACCAATAGCTAAAACTATATTTTGAGCTTTAAACATTAGAGTAGGGTCATCCATATCATCTCTAGCAATAATGTTAACCTCACCAGTTTCACTATCAATATTAAGTTTAACTTTACATGCAGATTCTATCTTATGCTTAACTATACCATCCTTACCTATTAATACGCCTACCCGTTCAACAGGAATTTTTAATCTGAAAACTTGTCCTACTCCCCAATTATCCATTTATAAACATCCTCCTCCCCGTAAACTTCAACACCAATTTTCCTGAAAAACCTATTAATGTTAAATATGTCCCTTCGTAAAAGTTCCTCAGCTAATGGATGATCTACTAGAACAGCTTGAGACATGTCAAAGATTACCGGTTGCTCATCCTCCGAAACCATTATATTGTACTCACTTAAATCTCCATGCACAAGCTCACCATTTCTATAGAGCAGTTTAACATTCTCCAAAACACTCAGATAAAATTTTTTAGGATCCGCTAATTCTACATCCTTTAGCAGGGGAGCAGGTACACCTTCTTTACCAACAAACTCCATAACAAGAACATTCTTTTCAACAATGTAAGGTTTTGGAACTCTAACACCAGCTTCATAAGCTTTTTTAAGATTCTTAAACTCTTTTAAAGCCCAAGCATATATCAATGACCTTGTTCCACGTTTTATATGTTTAAATCTTACATCACCTTCAATATATGGGAGCAGCCCCCTTTTAAACTCAGAAGAAACTGTCAAAAAAATTTTTACTGCAAGCTCCTCCCCACTTGGAGATAAACCTCTGTAAACTTTAGATTCCTTACCACTTTTAACAGCACCATAAAGCCGGCTTAAAACTCCCCTATTCATTAAATGGTAAATAGTCATTAATGTTGGCTTATCAAAAACTTCTTCTAAAACTTCATACTCTTCTGAACGTTTAATTTTCATTCGCTGAGTTTTATCATAAATTCTTTCTTTAAGCAGAAGTTTTTCTTCAACCTTTTTCTTTGTTAGAAAATCTTCTTCAGCCAAAGGGTTATATTCTCCCAATAAAATCTTAAATATTCATTTTTAAGTAACCGTTAGTCTTTAACCAGTCAACTTGATTCACCGTATATCTCCAAACAACATCTCCTCTTGAAGAATCAAACTCCCAAGGAGATACTAAAACAACATCACCTTCCCTAATCCAAACTTTACGTTTAAGTTTACCGCTTATTCTGCAAAGCCTTTCTTTCCCATCATCACATCTAACAATAAGTCTATCATAACCAAGCATCCTTACAACAACACCTAAAACCTGACCTTCACCTGGAAGAACAAGTTCTTTAAGTTCTTCTTCGCTTAAAACTTTCCTCTTCAAAATAGTTTCACCAAACTTGACTTTAACACTACCTAAATAAGTACAACCATGAATATTAACATTTACAATTTTAAAGTTTAACGCATTTTTATAAGTTGAGCATGGGGGATTCCACTAACCCATAAAATTCCTGATGAGCTTATAAACCCTCTTTCTACAGCTAACCTTACAGCTTTTTCACCAACAATGTTTACTATGGTAGCTTTCTCAATATACTGAATAGAGTCCTCAAGCTTAACTTTAACCCCACGATAAAATCCTTCTTTAACCTCAAGCTTTAAACCTCTATCCTTATCTTCAAACATTTTACCTAAAATATTCTCATCACAGATAGCTACAACAACTTCATTTCTAACCTTCATAACCTTAACATACACGTAAGATATTTCATCCTTATTTAACAATATATATTACTCCCAACCCTACTTTAAATACCCCTAACAGAAGATTTAGCTCCACATGCCTCACAGACTATAAACCGGAAACGCTCCTCTTTAACTATTTTAGTATCAGGGCTTCGACAAACAGGACATATCACATACTCTTTGACATAAGATTCAATTAAGCGTTTTATAGTTTCAACACTAAACTTACCATGGAAAATAGCTTGATCACCTTCAATAGTTGCAGCTGTAGCCATTTCCTTAGCTAAAAACCTTAGGAGATGATTTTCATCTCTCCTAATAGTTTCACTTATCTGCTTAAAGTTTTTAATGAGTGTTCTATTCCCAATAATCATATGCTTAACCTCAGGAATCTCAAATCTTCCAACTCTTTTAGGTGCTATTTTAGGTAATCTTGAGTAAGCCCTATCAAGCATACCTACATATTCTTCTTCTCCACTCATGCTAATCAACCACCTTAAAATTTTAAGTTGTCCCAGCTTCCCAACTTTTAAGGTATTCTTCCTGCTCTTCTGTTAAGCTATCTATTGATATATTTTTGACCTCTAAAGCTAAACGTGCAACTTTACTGTCTATCTTCTCAGGAACCCTATATACATCAGGTTTAAGTTTACCCTTCTCCCTCCATAGGTACTCAATAGATAAGGCTTGATTTGCAAAGGACATCATCATAACCTCAGGAGGATGTCCCTCAGCAGCTGCAAGATTAACAAGCCTACCCTCAGCTATAAGGTATATTCTTTTACCATTCTTTAGCTTATACTCTTCAACATGCGGCCTAATTTTTCTCTTAGAAACAGTAATACTCTCAAGTTTGGGTATATCTATTTCAACATTAAAATGCCCAGCATTAGCAAGAATCGCTCCATCCTTCATGTTTAAAAAATGTTGGAGAGTAATCACATTGATGTTTCCTGTTGCTGTAACAAAAAAATCCCCAATTTTTGCAGCCTCAATTAAAGGCATAACCTGGAAACCATCCATAACAGCTTCCAAAGCCCTTAAAGGATTAACCTCTGTAACTATTACATTTGCACCCATTCCTTTTGCACGCATAGCAATTCCTCTACCACACCAACCATAACCAGCAACAACGAAAACTTTTCCTGCAAGCATTAAACTTGTAGCTCTAAGAATACCGTCAATTGTACTTTGACCTGTACCATAACGATTATCGAAAAGATATTTCGTGTACGCATCATTAACAGCTATAACAGGATACTTAAGTAAACCTTTTTGAGCCATAATTCTAAGCCTAATAACACCTGTCGTTGTTTCCTCTGTTCCTCCAACAATTTTTTCAGCCAAGTCTAGCTTTCTAGAATGTACTGTGGTTATTAGGTCTGCACCATCATCCACAGTAATATCTGGCTTGTAATTTAAAACCTGATTAATACACCAGTAATATTCTTCGGTTGATTCGCCCCTCCAAGCATAAACATTAACACCAATCTGAGCTAAAGCTGCAGCAACACTATCTTGAGTTGAAAGAGGGTTAGATGCGCAAAGAGCAACTTTAGCCCCTCCAGCTATTAAAGTTTTAACAAGAACCGCAGTTTCCTTAGTTACATGGAGACATGCCCCAACGGTTAAATCTTTTAAAGGTTTTTTCTTTCTAAATTCCTCCATAATTTTGGCTAAAACAGGCATCCGATTTTCAGCCCACTCTATAAGCAGAAAACCTTCATCAGCAAGAGATAAATCTTTAACTTTAAACTCAACCATCATCAACAAACCCCTAAATACTTGTTAGGAGGGGATAATGTAAATGTAGTAGGTTAAAACATTAATGTTTAAGTTTAACATATTTTAAGCTACCTAAAGTTAAGCTTTTCATAACCCTTATATAACCTCTCAGAAAACGTATTCGTGGTGGTTTACGCTGGTTAGATGGGTTATCTGCTCAGCCTGGCCTTACATTAACTATATTCCCCATCTTGGAACAATTATAGGTTCTGTTTTATCAGCTGATGTTGTTGCAAGATTTTTAAGGCTTAAAGGGGATGAGGTTGTTTTTGTTAGTGGTTCTGATGAGCATGGAACACCCATAGAACTTGAAGCTATAAGAAGAGGTATTAACCCGAAACAGCTTACAGATGAAAATCATAAACTTATTAAAAAGCTTTTTCTAGAAGATTGGCAGCTATCTTTTGATAACTATACTAGAACTGAAAGCCCTATTCATAAAAAATTTGTTCAAGAATTTCTCTTAAAAGTTTATAAAAATGGGTATATATTCGATAAGGAGGAAGAATTCCCATATTGCCCAAAATGCCAACATTTCTTGCCTGACAGATTTATTCAGGGATTATGTCCAAGATGCCAGTATGAGTATGCTAAAGGAGACCAATGTGAAAATTGTGGATGGCCTTTAGAGCCATCTAAACTAATTAATCCAGTATGTGCAATTTGCGGTGAAAAACCTGTTCTAAAGAAAACGAAACATTGGTATTTTAACCTTCCAGAATTTTCTGAGAAAATTAAAAGTTATATTGAGAATAATGATAGGCTACCTTCTAATGCAAAAAATTTTTCCCTAAACCTTATTAAGGAGGGCTTAAAACCTAGACCACTAACTCGTGACAATAAGTGGGGTATTCCTGCCCCATTTCCAGGTGCTGAAGATAAAACAATCTATGTTTGGATGGAAGCTGTTCTAGGTTATATCTCAGCAACCATAGAATATTTTGATAATCTGGGAAAAACTGAGGTTTGGAAAGATTTCTGGTTTAATCCTCAGGCAAGGTCAGTTTATTTTATAGGTAAGGATAATATCCCCTTCCACACAATAATTTTACCAGCACTACTTTTAGCTTCAGAAGAAGGGTATAATCTACCATGGACCGTTGAATCAACAGAATTTCTGTTATTTAAAGGTCAAAAGTTTTCTAAAAGTCGAAGAATCGGCGTTTGGATTGATGAAGCTGTTAAAGTTTGCCCTACAGATTATTGGCGGTACACTTTAGTAGCTATAAGACCTGAAATTAGGGATACAAGTTTTACATGGGATGTTTTCTTAGAAAAAGTTAACTCTGAGCTTAATGATACGTTTGGGAACATGGTTCATAGAGTTTTAACATTTATCTTTAAATATTTTAATGGCGTTGTACCTGAACCAGCTGATTTTGATGAAGACGACCTTCAAGTTTTAAACATGATTGAGAAAACCTGTTTAGATGTAGAAAAGTTTCTGGAGAATTTTAGGTTACAAGCTATTGTATCATCAATTATGGGACTTACACGTTTAGCTAATAGGTATATTAATGAGAAGGAGCCTTGGAAAACAATTAAAACTGATGTTAGAAAAGCAGCTACAACAGGTTATGTTTCAATTCAGGTAGTTAAAGCTTTAACCATTCTACTTTACCCTATCATACCTCAAACATGCATAAAGATTTTGAGCATGTTAAACCTTAAAGTTGAAGATTTAAGCTGGAAGAGAATTTTTGGGAAAATTTCAGTTAATCATAGAATAAGCGAACCTAAACCCGTCTTTAAAAAACTAGCATTAGAGGTTATTGAGAGGAGGCTAGGGTTAGCTTAATGCTAAAATTAAAGGTTGATACACACATACATACAATTTTTTCAGGAGATAGTTTAATAACAGTTGAGGATGCAATACGCCTCTCAAAAATAAAAGGTTTAGACTGTATATGCATAACAGACCATGATACAGTAAAAGCAGTGGAAAAGCTTAACCGAGAAAGCTTAAGAAACGATGTTATCATAATACCAGGAATTGAGGTAACAACAAGAGAAGGCCACCTTGTAGGTTTAGGAATAACTCAGCCAATAAAACCAAAACTCTCAGCAGCCGAAACAGCTGAAAAAATACGTGAGCTTGGAGGTTTGGTTGTTATTCCTCACCCGGGACACCCTTTTAAGCATAGTTTAAAGCTAAATAAAGACATTTTATCTGAGGTTAAACCTGATGCTGTTGAAGCTTTAACTATTATGCAATCCTTGATTAAACCCAATTTTAATAAACTTATTAAAAAATTTAATGTGCCATTAATTGCCGGGAGTGATTCGCATATTCCTCAAACATTAGGAAGCACTTATAGCCTTATTGAGGTTAAGGAGAAGAGTGTAGAAGGTATACTTTATGCAATAAGAAGGGGGAAAACGTTCCCTGTTGTAAATTTAAACCTTTTACTAAGCTTCCAGTTTCTGGTAAAATTATGGTTTAAATTTTTGAACAAAGTAAGCTTTAAAGAAGCAGCACCAAACATCAACATAGAGGAGTAAAATGTTAAAATTTAAGTGATTTACATGAAAACTTTTAATCTATCTCCATCTGCTCTAAATCTATTTCTAGACTTATTTTACCTTCAACTTTAACAATATCTTCCTCCATATCTTCTAGGTCTATCAACTCTAACCATCCCCCCAAAATTTTATCTAAATTTGGGTTTTTCCCTTCTAGTTTTTCCGGGAGTAAAACTGGGAATACTTTCATCGACCTCTCTCCCTCCCACTGTTAAAGTAAATTGGTAATTAATTTATTATGTTAGATGTAATTAAATCGAAATACGCTTTAAATATGAATGTGGAATCAATATAAAAATCTTAGTAAAGCATGCTTGAAAGATTAAACAAAAATTTGTTTAAAACCAGTATACTTAAACTAATTTTCTTACTTGTTTAGAATACAGGTTAATTGGTTGCTGCTTATTTAGCTCAACTTCCCTACCAAGAATATCGGCTTCAAGATAGTTGGTGAATGCTTTTTTGATTGAAACCTTTAAATATTTGCCCATAAGGTTTTCCATGCAAGAAGATTTAATAACTACGGGCTTATATGAAATATTTCTCCCAATCCATGAACAATTTAACCCTTTTTCGTCAACAAGTATATGTCCAACCCATCCAACCCATTTAAGATTATTTTTTAATGAAATTTCCGTTGCAAGTTTGGTTAAAATTTTGGATCTTCTCTTAACTTCCTGCGTTGGAAGTTGCTTCATTTTTTCAGCTATAGTTTTTGGTCTGGGATAAAACTTTGAAATATTAACAATATCAGGCTTTATTTCCTTGATAAGTTTTAAGGTGTTTTTAAATGCTTCCGAAGTTTCTGTTGGGAAACCACATATAACATCGGTTGCTAAAGTTAAATTTTCTACCTTATCTTTAACAGTATAAACTATTCTTCTATAATCTTCAACCGAGTAGAACCTATTCATATCCTTTAAAACTTTGTCATCACCACTTTGAAGAGGTAGATGCAAAAACTTAAAAATTCTTTTATCCCTGTAAACTTTTACAAGTTCATCCAGTATCCCAATAACATGATTGGGATTCATCATTCCAAGTCTAACAAAAAATTTCTCATTAAGCTTTAGTAATTTTTCAAGCAGGTCTATTAAACTTACACCTATATCCTTACCATAAGCAGCAAGATCTTGGGATGTAAGCCAAAATTCTTGTACACCTTCCTTAAGAGAATTTTTAACCTCCTCTAAAATTTCCTCAATATAGTAGCTTCTAAGTTTTCCCCGTGCAAAACGTACACAACAATAAGCACATGAACCTAAGCAACCATAAGATATAGGGATAATTCTTATTATGGGTGTGACAGGGATTCTTGGTAAAAGAAGATTTGGTTTAAAATCATTTCTCAAGATTATAGGGTTTTCACCATTTTCAACCATTCTAACAACATCAATAATAAGTTCTCCTGGTGAGGGGCCGACAACACCATCAAATTTTACCTCTTTTTTAAGTCTTTCAAAATTTATTAAGGGAAGACATCCTGCAACAATAAGCTTTTTATCTTTAGGAATTGCTCTTAAAATACTTATCATCCTGTTTTCTGTTGGAGATTTAACTGCACAAGTATTGTAAATTATAATATCGGCTTCACCTATGTTAGGAACAATTTTATAACCTGCTTTAGCTAAACATCCAGCTATAATTTCTCCATCAGCTATGTTTGCTGCACAACCAAAACTTTTGATAAAAATTTTTTTAAACAAGTTTACCACTACTAAATTCCAAACCCAAAGTATGGTACTTTCTTCCTTTTAACCTCAATAAATTCTCTTATACATTCCAAGTCTTCTTCCTCAAGCTTATCTTTAAACTCCCTAATTAAAGTTTTAAGATGCTCTTCAGGTATATCAACATATAAGATATCATTTTCCCTTACTTGCCTACCAATTGTTGGTTCCCTCATAGATATTGCAACCTTCATACCTTTTACTGCTTCATGCAGATTTTCTCCCCTTTCCTGAATTTGAACTATTTTCCCTACACTGCTACCATCAAATCTTAGCATAGGATATTGAGGTTGAATTCTTCCAGATAATACTTCAACACCAAAGATTGCAGGGTTACTTCTTCTAAAAACAAACCCTTGAAGAACCTTAACTTTTCCAGGTTTAATTAGAGATTCAAATGTTCTTTTTACTTTCTCCTCTTCAAGTTTTTTAACCCAATCCGTATACTCCTCCATAAGCCTATAGATTACATTATTCTGAAAAATTTTTACACCAGTTTTTAACGCTTCCTCTTCAGCATCAGGTAAAATTTTAACATTAAAAGCTAAAATAACACCAAATTTTAAATCTTCACTTTTAACTATTGATGCTTCAACAACATCTCTTTTAGAAACATCCCCAACATCAGCTATACGGATAGGTATATCATTCTTTTTAAGCTCTTCAACTAAAGCCTCTAATGAGCCTAAAGTATCTGCTTTTACTATGATACCTTCCCTATCAGTTAAAATTCTAATGCTTTCAACTTCAGCTTTAACTCTTTCTAAGACCTCTTTAAGTTCATCTTTAGATGAAACACCATAAATGGGAGCTCCTGCAATAGCTTCCTCAAGCCCTGAAGCAACAATTTTAACACCAACAGCAGCTGAAACCTCCCTAATTTCTGTGAACTTTTCTCTTGGATCCCTGATTTCATCTAAGGGTTTAGGTATAAGAATTGCCTTAACTTTCGCAATTATAGGTTCTTTTTTCCCACCTAAAACTATTGTATCATTCTTACGTAAAATTCCATCATAAATTATTGCATTAACATTTACACCTAAGCCAACATCTTCACAAACTTCAAGAATTGCACCTTTAGCTGATCCAACGGTTATCATAAGCCTTTTCTTCATGTACTGCTGAGTTAAACCTGTTAAAACTGCGAGTAGGTCAGGTAAACCTTCACCAGTTTTTGCACTAACAGGAACAATAGCAATAGTTTTTGTGAAATCTCTTACTCTATCATATCTTTCAGAATTAAACCTATATTCAGCTAAGGCTCCAACAATAGAGTAAACCTTCTCATCAAGAAGGCGTACAACTGAAGGGTCGGCTGCTCTAATAGATTCAATAAAAGATTTTCCAGGTTGAGATTTCCAACCCCTAATAAGGTCAAGCTTATTTGCTGCAACAACAAATGGAGTTTTACGTGCTCTAAGAATTTCTATAGATTCAACTGTTTGAGGTTTAACACCATCCATAATATCTACAACAAGAATTGCTATATCCGCTATAGAACCTCCACGCCTACGAAGATTTGAAAATGCTGCATGTCCAGGAGTATCTATAAATAAAAGCCCAGGAATCTCAATTTTAAACTTAAACATTTTTAAAAGGTTTCCACAAAGCTTCTCAATAATAGATGAAGGAACAAAGCTTGCACCAATATGCTGAGATATTGCTCCAGGTTCTCTTGCAGCAACAGCTGTACCCCTAATCCTATCTAAGAGAGTTGTTTTGCCGTGGTCTACATGCCCAAGCACCACAACTATTGGCTGACGTAAAGTTGTCAAAGTTAATCCCACATAACACCTTAATTATTTAACGCGGTTTACCCCTTTAAGATTAGCTAAGTAAGAAGAAAAACCTTGCTATTATGGTAAAGTTACTTAAAGTTCTTAAAGATTAAATTTTTTAGGGGTTAAGGAAATAGTAAACCTTTAGAAAAAAGGGAGTGTGAAAATGTGGAGCTAATAGTACCATTAATAGCATCCATATCAGCTATTATTGCTGCCGTAATTTTTGCATTATGGGTTCTTAAACAAGACCCAGGAAACCCAACAATGCGTGAAATTTCTGAGGCAGTACGTATGGGGGGTGCAGCTTTTCTTAAGCGTGAATTTACCTACATTTTTCCTATTGCAGTTGTATTAGCAATTATAATATATTTAGCATTACCTTTTGCTGGTGAAGCAACAGGTTTAACTGGAAAAATTTCAGGTTTTTCATGGAGTGATAGTTGGAAGATTGCTGTTGACTTTCTTATAGGTGCAGGTTTATCAGCCTTAGCAGGTTATCTAGGGATGGCTGTAACTACACGCTCCGCAGGCCGTGCTGCTGAAGCTGCAAAAAAAGGTATAGGTTCATGTTTAACTGTATCATTTAGAGCTGGAGCTGTAATGGGGATGTGTGTTGCAGGTTTAGCACTTCTAGGTGTTACAGGTTTATACATAGCT
>Ga0180301_10001807_pt1 | contig 16808 bp, 14 predicted proteins | sample GuaBasSediGuay16_FD_121797 | JGI IMG/M metagenome (GOLD analysis project Ga0180301, IMG submission 121797) | Subseafloor sediment microbial communities from Guaymas Basin, Gulf of California, Mexico - Guay16, Core 4569-2, 12-15 cm | ecosystem: Environmental > Aquatic > Marine > Hydrothermal... | reverse complement strand
TCCAAAAGCGCTAAAATCAATGCCCCCAACGATAAAGGTGTTCAAATCGAGGTAACAGTTGACCTGAAGGCGCAAAAGATAGTCTACACAGCCAACGGCGAGACGATAGAGGCTCGGATCCAGCGGCCGCTGAAATCCATAACTTACGTGGGATACGTCATGAATGCTGCGATCATTGATTTCTCACCCGTGGAGATTAATACGCCCTGATTGCACGTTTATACGTTCTAATCGCCGTCATTATCGGAGGTATGACTTTTAGGGTTGTTTTGCCGTATTCCAGCGGCAATTCAGTTTACGGGCTCTGTTTTTGAATAAGAGCCTTGACAGTCGAAGAAAAAATGCGTCAAATCAGTATCCTGAAGAGGTGGCTGAATCGGTAGATATCGTTTTTTTGGCCCGAGACGCAGGCTTTTTCACAAATCGGCAACGATGCTGCTGGTTGGCTTCGGGGCTCTGATGTTAAGAAGGAAACGTTAATATTTCAGGGAAGGAACCATGCAGAAACAAGTTGAATATTCCGACGCCGTAAGAACAAAGTATCCCGAACAGGTGGTCATTGCGATCGCCAAAGACAAAGACGGCAGGGCCAATCCCGTCACCTTGGGATGGACGATGATCGCCTCAGGCAAGCCGCTGATGATGGCGATAGCCGTGGCGAGCAAACATTACTCCGTCGAATGTATTAATCATTCCAGGTGCTTCACCGTAGCATTTCCATCGTCGGGGATGGCTGATGCCGCCCTGTTTTTTGGCTCGCGGTCCGGCAGGGATGTCGACAAATTTGCCGAATTCGACTGCAAAACGGAGCCCGCCAAAGAGATTGACTCTGTCCTGCTCACCGACGCGGTGGCGAACTTCGAGTGCACACTCGAAGCGCAGTTGCCGGCTGGCGATCACATTATCTTTGTCGGACGGATTGTCTGCTCGCACGTCAACACCGCCGGCGCCAAACGACTTTACACGGTGGGGTCCGGCCACAAGTTAGGGGCCTGTTCTTAGACGATTCTCTTTGTCTTTGATTGGCGACAGAATTGATTGTTACTTCTTTGCCAGTTCTTTTGCTTCGTATCGAGCCGTGAGTTCTCTATGATATAACGCATGTTCCCAGTTTTCGGGATAGCGATCAAAGAAGCAGTCCGGTTTTTTGGAGTAGTCATAACCGGCGGCGATCCTGGTGTGGTTATCAGGCATGTTCAGGCTGGTCTGCTCGCTGCAGCCGATACAAAACAGGATCAGCACAAAGAGACAAAGAGTTGTTATGTTCCTCAGCATGTCAGTCTCCTGTAACGCCAGAATACCTGCTACTATTCTATCATCCAGCCTACAGGGAACTTGCAAATAATGCAATCGTGGTAACTACGGGATTTTCGGACGTTGCCGATTCCGAGCCCTCCGGCAATTATGACCGGGCCGCCGAAGCCCTTGAAAAGACACGCCGCGATTATGTAAATCGCCACGCCGCCGGGTTGCTTGTCAATGTGCTGGACCAACTGCAGAGAAGCGAAAAAAAAGCCAAAATACTAATGACCAAAATCTAAAACCTTATTTTGACGCGACCGATCGGTCGTGTCCGGACGGCGCCCCGTCGCTGTGGTCCGGCCGGGTGGAACTATCCGGATTGTTCCGTCAAACGGACCGGAAGGTAAACCGTAAACGTTGTGCCCTGTCCGACCTTTGAGTCGATCTCTATCGTGCCGTTGTGCTGGTCGATGATCTGTTTTGCGATGGGCATTCCGAGGCCCGTGCCGAAACCTTTCTTTTCCGATTCGAACGGTGTGAAAATCTTTTCTTTCATCTCATCCGATATGCCGTGGCCGTTGTCGGTGACCGCCAGAGAAACAAGTTCCTGATTGCTGTGATACTTTGTCTCTATACTCACCAGCCCGCTGTTGTTATCGACAATGTCGATTGCGTTAAGGACCAGGTTAAGGGCCATCTCATGGATACGCTCGGCGTCGAGGAAGACTTCGGGTATTTTCCGGTCGACCCTGATGTTGATCCTGGAATTCTTCGCCTTGAGTTGGCTCTTGAGGGATTCGATTGCGCCCTGAATAACTCTGTTAAAATCGGCGGGTCCGGGGTTGAGCTTTCGTTCCTTGCTGTAGTCGAGCATTTCAAGAGTGTATTTTCGCATCCTCTCCAGATTGGGCTTCAGGATATCCCAGCTTCGCTTGACACGGTGAATCTGGTTGCTTCGCAAACCGAAATCAACGACTTCGGCGGCGCCTGAGATCATCTGAAGGATATTCTTCACGGAGTGCGACAGATTCAGGGCGGCCCTTCCGGCGGCGATCATTCTCTTTTTTTCCGCGAAGGACTCTTGTGCCTCGACGTTCTTGACGGCAAGAGTAACATACTTTGCGACCAATTCGAGGAGGTCCGAATGGAACGTGTCCCAGCTTGCGCCCGATGCGTCGTCCAGATAGATCAGACCGCACACATTATCGGTCGCCTGCATCGGCGCACACAAAGCACGGCTGATATTGAATCGCTGAAAATCCGGATCGCCGCCGAACTGCTCGCTGTTCATCGCGTCGGCGACTGAGACCGTCGCGCCGGTTTGTGCGGCTTTGGCGATGACGGCATTGCTGGCGGTTACGGTGTCGCCGTCCTGTGCGTTACGCTTTGCCGCGGCGGCTTTACAGAAGTTGCCCTCCTCGTCGGCGAGCATAACGTAACCGTGGTCGGCCTGGAAATAGTCGGCTACGGCAGTTATTGCCTCGGCGAGTCGGCAGTCGAGGTTTTCCCTGGTCAAACCGCTCAAATCCAGGCTTTTCAGCAGTTCCATGCCAGGTAAATCCCGGTCTGTTCCTGTTTGGTTTTGAAGTGAAACGCTATTTGTGGCTTTTGTCATTTTCCTGCTCTTCCATCTGGCCAACTACAGTGTCATCTTTTCATGGTTCCGCAGGCATAATCGCACACGACGGACCTGCTTGATTGGATATCGAGATTTTCTTATGCCCTCTTAATATAATTTTTTTGTTTTCAGGCGACTTGCGGCCGATTGGCTGGTTGCGGTCGGACTCCTGCCGGTGATTGAACAGCCAAACACATTATGGGACGCCGGTGTGTATCGATCCGGGTCGCATCTATCCGCTAAAAGGCGGACGCAACGAGAATATGTTTCTTCCGGGTAGTCCTATAACGGAGTGTTTTTCAATTGACGGCGCCAAAAACTTGCCGTCCGAGCCGCCGTCTTTGACTTTTGCTGGTTAAGTCCGTCATCGCCGGCGTCGATAACATTCGGGCTTCAGATGGAAATATGCGCGTGCTTCGAAAGGAGAGTTTAAGCAAGATGGAATATCAAGATCCGGTAATATCCGTCCTTCTTGAAGAAGACATCCTTGATGATCAGGGCGTCCAGGAACTTATCAGCGAACAGAACAAATCAGGTAAAAGCCTTGTCAGTCTTCTCAAGACTCAAAAACTTATAGACCATGATCAACTCACAAAGTTGACGGCGATAAGTAATGGGATCGAATATATCGATCTGACTTCCGACATGATCGACCCCGTAGCCGTTCGCCTGGTTTCGTACGAGATTGCACGTCAACACAACCTCATCCCGCTTCGAATGGAGAAGGACATGCTCTACGTGGCGATGAGTTCTCCTCTGAATCTGTCTGCGCGAGATGCAATAACGACCAAGACCGGATACAAGGTTGTGCCCTTAGGGGCCACCCGTGAGGCGGTTACGCAGGCGATAGACTCGCATTTCGATGTCAAGAGTGTGACTCAGCAGGACATCGTCACGATGCGCCTGAAGGATTCGGGCGAGTTTGACGGCAAAATCAGGAAACAAAGAGGCAAATCCGCAAACGTCGCCGACGCCCCTGTAGTCAGGCTCGTGGATTCGATAATAACCGGCGGCATTGACGCCCGGAGCAGTGATATTCACCTGGAGCCGCAGGAGCCCGACATGCGAGTCCGTTACCGCATCGACGGCATTATGATTAACGCCCTTGAAGTACCGGGTTCGGCGCAGCGGGAGGTAATCTCACATATCAAGATTCTGGCTGATATGGACATATCAGAGCGCCGAATTCCGCAGGACGGGCACATAAGCATCGAGCACAACGGCAGGGATTACGATCTGCGTGTTTCGTCGCTTCCATCAACGGGCGGCGAAAAAATAGTCCTCAGAATCCTTGACGCCAGTCAAAGTCTCCAGGCGATTGATCAGGTAATAACGTCGCAGGCCGATTACGAGAAGGCGTACTCGCTGATAGCCAAACCCTACGGCATGATCCTCGTGACCGGGCCGACCGGCAGTGGAAAGACGACGACTCTCTATTCGATGATACAAGCCCTGAACACCCCCGAAAAGAACATTGTGACCGTGGAGGATCCCGTCGAATATCGCCTCAACGGCATTACGCAGGTCCAGGTCAAGCCAGAGATAAACATGACATTCGCATCGAGTCTCAGGAGCATTCTTCGACAGGACCCCGATATCGTTCTTATCGGGGAAATACGCGACCTTGAGACCGCTGAGATTGCGGTAAGCGCCGCTCTTACCGGCCACCTTGTGCTCAGCACCCTTCATACCAATGATGCGGCGGGAGCAGTATCACGTCTTGTGAATCTCGGCATGGCGCCCTTCCAGGTCTCTTCGGCGATGTTGGGAGTAATGGCTCAAAGACTTGCCAGGACCATCTGTCCGAAATGCAAAGAGCCCTATGACCCGACGCCGCAGGAACTTGCCATGCTCTTTGGAGACGGCGCCGATAAGCATCGCGATGCGACACTCTACAAAGGAAAGGGTTGTGAAGCGTGTCGCGGAACCGGATATCGTGGCCGGGAAGGCCTCTTTGAGATATTCGAAATGAATTCGACACTCAGAAATATGGTTGTCGAAGGCGTCTCAGACGACAAGTTGAAGGCATGTGCGCTGGCCCAGGGGATGAAGACTCTCAGGATGAAGGGGATTGAACGGATTCTGGAAGGCAGTACGACTCTTGAAGAGATTACCCGCGTGGTTAATATGAAAGAGGACTGATGGCTGTATTTGAATATGTGGCGAAAGATTCCACCGGCAGCGAGTTTACCGGCGTCTACACAGATGTGGAATCGACAAAGGACCTCCGCCAGGAGTTGTCCAGGATGGGCTACAGTCTCGTCAAGGCCCGCCGTCAGGGTAAGACCAGCGGCAAAAGGCAAGGGAAGGTCAAACAGGCCGACATCGTGGCTTTTGCCTTTGAGTTTGCGGGCATGTACGGCGCCGGGCTTTCGATAGCAAGATGTCTGGAGACGTTTGAAGAGCAGGCCGAAAATACCGCGCTGAAATCGATCATCACAGATATCCGGGAGCATGTGGATACGGGCCTGAGCCTTGCAGAGGCCTTTGAAAAGCACCGTCTCGTATTCTCGGACTTTTTCCTCGGCATGGTTGAAGCGGGTGAAAAGGGCGGGCGTCTGGCTGAAACACTTCAGATGGCGGCGGACTATCTCGAAAAGCAGTCCGAACTGAGGAGCAAAGTCAAAAGTGCATTCGCCTACCCCATCGCTCTGGGTGTGATGTGCTGCCTTATTGTTACGGCCCTGGTAATCTTTGTCATACCTGTTTTCCAGAAGTTGTACAGCCAGCTCAATATCGATCTGCCGGGACCGACACTAATGCTGATCCTTGTCAGTGAAATAGTAAGGAACTACTGGATGATCGCCGTTCCCGCCATCGGCATTACAGTTTACCTTATACGCCGTATTTGCCGAAACCCGCAGGTCAAGCAAAAGCTCGATTCATTCAAACTCCAGATGCCGATGTTCGGCAGGCTCAACCGCATGGTTGTTGTCAGCCGCTTTATCCGGACTTTTTCAATGATGGCGCACGCCGGAGTGCCCGTCGTGGAGGCCCTTGAACTTGCAAAGCGGGTCTCAAACAACTACGAAATGGAGAAGATCGCCGACGCCCTCCGGGAGGAGGTCCTGGTCGGCAACCCGCTTGCCGGACCAATGTCAAAATACCCACTGTTTCCTCCAATGATTGTGCAACTTACCGCCGCCGGAGAGGAGGCCGGCATCCTGCCCGAGATGCTCAACAAGGGCGTCGATTTCCTCGATAGCCATATCGAAAGGGCAATACAATCCCTGCTTAACAAGATTGAGCCGATAATGTCGGTTCTCATGGGGGCGATAGTCGGCACGATTCTCTTAGGTGTATATCTGCCCATGTTCGACTATATGGGACATGTCAAATAGACAGTGCAAACAGGAAAGTTGAAAACGGACCTGTTGTGATGAATAAGTCAGGAAATATAAAAAACTGCGAAAGTGCCCCCTGATTTTTGACGATAGTGAGTTTGGAATTTCACATCATTTAGTTAAAAAGAAAAGAAGAGAGAGGACTGAAAATGGTACAGAGAAAGAAAAGAGAAGGTGTAACACTGATCGAGTTGCTGATCGTTGTGCTGATTCTGGCGGCATTGTCGGCCATTGCGATCCCGCGAATTTCGCAAAGCGCCCAAAATGCCAAGCAAAATGCCTGTGACACGAACGTCGATGTCATCAATTCCGCTATTGAGATGTATAACGCGGACACTGGCGGCTATCCGGCGGCCATGTCTGATGTTACGGGCAGTGCGACGTATTTCCCTGACGGCGCGCCTACTTGCCCGCTGGGCGGGACTTACACAATGGATGCCGGCACGAACAGGGTCAGTTGCGACCACTAAGGCAGTGTTCTAACAGGGAAATTCAGGCTGCTTTCCCGAAGACTTTCATAGTAAGGATGGCGCCCAGTCGGAGGCTGTGGCCATCCTTATTAATTTAAGGGATCCGGGATGAACAAGTCGTATAAAGCTTATTCGCTTGTTGAGTTGATCATCGTCGTGATGTTTATTGGGATACTTGCCGCAATAAGCGTGCCGCGGATAGATTTTGCCATCGTATCGAAACAAAAGCTCGACACCGTAGCCCAAAAGATAGCGGTTGATCTTCGCCGCACACGAAGGCTGGCGATAGCCGACGCCGCCAACAACTCAAATGGTTTCGAGATGAAGATGAAAGGCTCGCAGCCTTACAGCGGATATGAAATAGAGAATCGTGAGACAAATGAGATTGTTGACTCTTTGACAATAGATTCGGACATCAGTTGTACAGGCGGCGATACGTTCGAATTCGGCCCTATGGGGAATTTAACAGACGAAGATTGTCAGCTCCAGGTGGCGGCTCAAGGCCGAAGCTTTACAATCACCATAATTCCGGCAACGGGGATGGTCAAATGTGTCGAAAACTGACAATTCGCAGGCACATTGGCAACCGCGCCGCCCTTACGCTTACGGAGGTGATTGTAGCGTCGTCGCTTCTGATCTTCGCGATAGTGCCGATCCTGAAGGGTCTGACCAGTGTACATGTCAACTCGATAATAATCGAGCGCAAGACCCACAGCTTGACTCTTGCCCAGGCCAAACTCAATGAGATAAAGGCGAGGTCGATCTACAATTACACCGGCAATTTCACCGAGACCAATAATCCGTTGGAAGGTTCGTACCTTTGCACCGTCAAGGACGGCGCGGCCGGCGCCAACCTGCGGAGCATCACCGTGGTGGTGGGATATGACCTTGACGGCAACAATATTCTCGGAGGAAGTGAAGTGCATGTTACTCTTGAGACACTGATCGCCAGGAGGTGGTGAATATATGATCGATTCGGCAAATGGCTCATGTATCGAAATAATCCGCCAATCAGACGCGCCGAGAGGATTTCACAAGGCTCTGACAATGCTCGAGATAATTATCGCACTGGCTATCATGATGGTTGTCTTCGCCGCGGTGCTGCCTCAATTCCGCAATATCCAAAACAGTTGGGCCTCCAGGCAGGGAGCGGCCGAAGCCCTTCAAAACGGCAGGGTCCTTGTCGGCCATATGAGCCGAAATCTGTCAAAAGCAGCTAAGATAAAGGCCGTAAGCGCCCCCACGACAACCGAAGGGTATATCGAATTCGAGGCCAACGACGCAATCACGTACCGTTATGAACTCTCGTCGAATAAAAATGTTTGGTTTGGCCCCGTTGGAAGTCTCTCAGAACTTGCAGGTCCGGTAAGCCGGCTTCAATTCACCTGTTATAGTTTAGATGATCTGGACAATCCGACAACGGATGTCGACCAAATACGCTCTGTAAAAATACAAACTACGGTCGCCAATTCAACTTCGCTTGGCCGCGACCAGACTTTTACAGCGCAGATTTATCTTGAAGCAAATGCCGGTATGGCAGCGGCCAATATTGTCGTTGAGGGCAGTCAGCTCAGATTTGATTCCGTAAACGGCCAAAAACCCGCCGTTATCAAAATAGACGATGCCCATTATCTTTGTACCTATACCGGCGACGGCTATGACGGATACGCCGTGGTCTTAACCGTCGATGCCGGTGCTGGAAGCATTACTTGCGGAACGCCTTATGAATTTGACAGCGATAAAGGAGTGGAAACGGCCTTATCCAAAATTGATGATACTCATTATCTTTGTACCTATACCGGTTACCAAGACGACGGGTGGGCGGTAATTCTAACCGTAGATACCGGAACCTGGACTGTTACCAAGGAAGGTTCCTTTGAGTTTGACAATAAATATGCGATCATGACCACCGTGGCTCGAATTGATGATGAGCATCATCTTTGTTCCTACAGTGATTGGGACAATGATTGTCAGGCCGTTGTCTTGACCGTGAATAAGGCTACCTGGACCATTACAAAGGAAACTCCATTGCAATACGCCACTGGTGCAGACCCCACCCTGCTTTGGGTTGAAAACAGTTCCTATCTCTGTGCTTATAAAGGAGGAGGCAATGGCGAGGTTGTGATATTGACCGTTGACACGGGCGACTGGACGATTAGTTCCTCGGCGGCATGCACCTTCAGCACATCCGGTGGAAACTGGCCCACCTTGTGCCGTCTGGATGACAGGTATTATCTTTGTGCTTACACATCTTCGGCAAATACCGGATGGGTGCGCATGTTGGAAGTAAATGATTCGATGACAGTTGTTTCCACCAGAGGCTCAGGCTTTGAGTTTGGTCCGGGACAGGGTAAGCGGCCGGCATTAGCGGAAATTGACGACGAAAGTTCTATTGTCGCCTGGGATGGCATCGGTGACGCTGGAGTTGCTGCGGTTTTATCTGTCGATACCTCCACCGGGACTATTACCATAAACGGAGGTCGTTTTGATTATCATGAAAAGGGAATGGCGCCTGCCCTGACTAATGTTCAAAGCCGAATTTACCTTGGGGTTTATGAGTCAAGCGGCGATACCGGCTGGGCGGTGCTCTTTGATACTGCCGGACAAGTAAGACCATGATTTGCTACAAGAAAGACCATAATTTGCCATTGGAGGAGGCTCATGATGAGTGCACTGTCAAACAATAATCGTGGAGCGTTCAGAGGTCCGAACAGAGCGTTGACTCTCATGGAGATGGTCGTAGCTCTTGCCATCATGGCGGTTGTTTTCGCCGCGGTGCTTCCGCAATTCCTCAACATCAATAACAGTTGGGCCTCCAGGCGGGGAGCGGCCGAGGCCCTTCAAAACGGCAGGGTCATAACAGATCACATATACAAAAACCTGATGAAAAGCGTTCGGATAACTGCAGTAAGTGATCCGGATGAAACCAACGGTTATATCGAGTTTGAAGCTGAAAATGGAAGCACTTATAGATACGCCGTTATGGCAAATAACTATGTGGGGTTTGGACTTGCCGGAAGCCTTGACGATGTGGCGGGTCCTGTCGGTTCTCTGCGATTTACATGCTATGGTTTAGATGATTTAGATACTCCAATAACCGACATCGACTCCATCCGCATGGTGAAAGTGGATGTTACACTGACCAATTCCGCCGCACTCGGCCAGGATAAAACCTTCACATCATGGGCTTTTCTGCGTATAAATGGAGATAACCCGGTTGCCGGACTTGTGGGCTGGTGGAAACTGGATGAGACTTCCGGTACGACCGCCAATGACAGCAGCGGAAACGACAACCACGGTACACTGAAAAATATGTCCGGCGATGAATGGACCGGTGGAGTTATAGACGGCGCACTGGAGTTTGACGGTAATAATGACTCTGTGTTGGCCCCTTCCATGGCGGTCCCTGAAACGGCCTTCACCTTTGCGCTCTGGTTCAAACCCGATGCCGACTGGTCATTCGCATCAGGCACGGAGAGGTTTTTCGACTGGATGGATGCGGCGGGAACCAGTCGTCCCTACTGGACCTTCAATATGGGTGGTGACGGCAAGATCGGTCTAGGCGTCTATATCGACGGTGTCAAATACAACAACATCAAAACAACCACCAGTTCGTGGTCATCGGCCGACTGGCATCACCTGGCCGTCACCTGGGATGGGACCGATTTCAAAGTCTATGTCAACGCTGTTCAGGAGGGGCCGGCAGTGACCCACTCGGGATCACATTTCGCCAACAGCGGACTGTGTATCGGCAAGAGACGAGAAGGCACTTGGCGATTCGACGGACTCCTGGATGATGTGCGAATTTACAACCGGGCGCTGGACGCCGATGAAATAGCGGCACTTGTCAATATACTCAGATACAGGGAATTTACCGAGGCCAAAGCAGCTTCCGATACTACATCGCTGACCATTTCAACACCGCCCGGCGCAGAAGAAGATGATCTCTTGATAGCAGCCGTTGCTACTGACGGCGACACCGAATCATCGCTGTCGCCTCCGGGAGGACAGGGCTGGACAGAGATCGAGATTGATGAGCAATCATCTGAGGTTACATTAGGTGCATGGTGGAAAAACGTTGATGCCTCAGAACCGGCTACTCATCAGTTTACCTGGTCGGGCGGCGAACAGGCATACGGCTGGATGATGAGATTTGTCAACCATGATACTTCCGACCCTATTAATGTCTATAGCGAAAGTGGACAGTCCGGCAGCACACCAGTCAGCCCGGCTGTAACCACCACCGTTGGCGATGCCATCATTCTGCGGCTCGGCGCCTTTGACGATAGCGATATCACCAGGGATGATCCGGGTTTGACCGGCCATACGGCCATTACTATGGACAGCAGCAATGCCGGTGGCGGCAGCGCCACGCTCGAGAGCACGACCATCTCCAAGGAGACGGGTGGCTCCAGTAATTTCGTGATGAGCATGCCTGCCACGCGACCTGATGGTGATCTCTACCTTGCGCAGATTGCTCAGGAAGGCGGCGCCAGCATCAGCAGTATTCCCGGCGGCTGGACAGAGATCACAGACAGCAACAGGTCCAACAGTATTCGCCTGGCAACATACTGGAAAATCGGCAGTTCCGAACCTGCAACATACACATGGAGTGGCAGCTCATCGAAAAAATGGCTTGGCGCAATTCACCGCATCAGCGGGATAAACACCGGTAGTCCGATTAACGCCTCAGGTGATGGAACCGGCGACAGTTCCAGCCCAACGGCGCCTTCGGTAACCACAACAGTTGATGACGGCCTAATCCTCCGAATGTACGGTGCCGAAGGCGATGAGCAGAAATCTTCATATTGGCCAAGTGGGACAACCGCGATATTCCAGGATGACTCCTCCGGCAGTGTGGTTAGTGCGGCGGCGTATGAATACGAGGTCTCAGCGGGCAGTACGGGCACAGGCGCCTTCTCTATGAACGGCAGTAAGAAGTGGGTTGCTGCGACAGTTGCCATAGCACCGGGCGGCGGCGGCGGCGGTACTGTCTCAGGCGGTGCTGGATACATTAAACAGTCCGGCAGCGGCAGCAGCGGCAGCAGCACTTTCTCGCTGACTGCGTCACAGGAATCGCAGATGCTGACAATCGGAATAGCACCAAGGGCTGGCACCACCGGCGAGTTCTTACCCTGATTGAGATTGTATACGAAGCTTAACCGTACCGACTGAAACTTCACACGCCCGCTCCCGATTATAGGACGACTGGTGGAACCCGCCAAATCAGCCGGAAATGCAATTGGCGACGCCCGGTAATAGTGCCGTCCATCAGCCGGCATAGCGATAACCTTGTAAATATTCATGTTATCCCGACAGATCGAGATTACTGCAAACTTAGATTGCCTTACCTTTGCATTTTGCCGAGTAATACAATAAGAGTGATGGTGTCAATATGATTAACAATATGCGCCATATGATGTGCAGGAAGAAAAATCAAGGTTCTGTCATGCTGATAGTGGTGTTTATCATTGCGCTGCTTTCGGCGCTGGTCACCGGTATGCTGCAAATAAACACCGAGGAAATACAGCTTATGCAGAACCATGTTTATGCTTCACAGGCGCTGGCTGTCGCCGAAGCGGGCCTTAACGACGCATTCTCGGAAATACGCGCCGATGATGAATGGGACGATGGTTTTGACGATAAGTCCTTCGGTTCCCATTCCTATACGGTCGAAGTGTCAGGCGATCTGCCTAATCTGACAATTGAATCGACAGGAACGTCTTCGCAGGGTTTTGTCGCCAGGGTCGAGGCCGACATTACGGTTGGGTCTGTCAGCCCCTATATAGTACGGATTGACAAGTTGTGGATTAACGGGGACGGGGACGAGGACGAAGATTGATGCTGAAATCAAAAACAGCATTGGGAATAGACATATCCGAGCATCGGATAAGCGCCGCTTTGCTCAAGAAGACGGTCTCCGGCGTCAAGCTGCTCAGGCAGGGCCAGGCCGAAGTACCCCAGGGGGCGATTGTCGACGGCAATATCGCCAATCCCATCTTGCTTGGCGCCGCGATAAAAAAATTGCTCAGGAAGAGCAGGATTTCCGTTCGCCGGGCTACGGTTTCACTCGTTGCAAGGCCTGCTCTAACCCAGATTATTCAACTGCCGGAAAGTCTCCCGAGCAATATGAATACGTTCATAAAGTCCGAAATCCGGCATTCCCCGGCCTTGGCGGGTAAGGAGTCCCAACATGACTTCTGTATGCTAAAGAAGTTGGCGCAGAATGAATTGGGTTGCATATTTGTCGGCGCAACCGATTGCGACAAGCTTGCCGACCTTCTGAAAACATGCAGTATTGCCGGCGTGGACGCAGCGGCGATCGAGCCGGCGGTGGTAGCCGCCGCCAGGGCCGTTTACAATAAAAAAATATGCAACAGATACGGTTCTAATGTACTTATTGCTCTTGTCCACGGTTCTGTTGTGACAATATGCGTCTTTAGAAAGGACGAACTGGATTTCATCCGCTCAATTGAAATAGACTCGGAGACCGACGATCAGGATGCATATATTGATTGCTGTGAGCGGGAGATTAATTCGGTCATTCAGTACTATGACATTGAAGTCAGTTCGGCGGAGGAAAAGTGGGAGATTCTGGCCGTTCTTGAGAATCCGACTGTCCAGGCCAATGACCTCGAATTTGCATTGCAGAAGAGCTTTGGCCTCAATGCAAATGTATGCTGCTCCGCCGGCGTGTATGACGATACCATCCTCGTCAAAAACGACAGAATAGAGCACTGTTCAATCACAGCGGCAGGGCTGGCTATGCGCCAACTCCAGGTCTCAGGATCGGATTTGGCCATGAATCTTATTCCTGCCGAGGCCAAGGAGACACAAGCCGCCAAAAAATTCGCTCTCGTAGTGGCGAATATCGCAGCGGTTGTGTTGTTAATCACATTTGTCTGTGCCGGAATCCTGAGGGTGCGGCTGGAACAAACTCAGAAGATAATGGAACGGCGAAAAGCCGCCGGCGCCGAGGACAACATTGAACAACTGCTGGACGACCAACGACGCGTCAACATGCAGATTGCATACCTTTCCGATAAAAAGGAAAGGATGCGTGAAATATTCGAAACCAAAGAAGAATATCTCTGGCCTCAGATACTGGATGATATTCGAAAGAATACTCCGGCTACTCTGTACATAACCAGCATATCAAACTCTGACGGCGCCGACCTTGTTCTCCATGGCAACGCCGCGTCCTTTAAGTCAATCCATATCTTTGCCGAACTCCTGGGCGAGTCTCAATATATTGAATCAGCTGTAGTCGCACAAACCCAGAAGAATCTCCGTGTGGAAGGTATGGTTGCTTATTCCATAACCTGTGTGTTGTCCCCTGATAAAGGATAAAGGCCTTATTTTGAACGCCGGCATAACAAAACTTAATCCAAGGTCGAAGTTGATGGTTTTGCTTTCAGTAATCATCCTTGTCGCCTTTATGGCCTTCAACTGGATTATTTTGCCCCAGACCACCTATCTTCGCGCCGCACAACTCTATGAGAATATGTTGGGCGACGCCGGCAAAATGACCACGGTGATCAAAGGCCAGATGGCGTCCAAGAGGGACGAAGTAAGCAAACTGAATGACGAAATTGCACGGGTGCAGGGCCGTTTCTTTAGCGCCAAACGTGCGGCTGAATTATTCCAGGACCTTGAACCGATTGCCTGTCAGTCCAACTGCGACCTCGATCAGCTGACGTTTATGCCTCCGGAGTCGGTCTCCTATAAAAACGATGAAGGTGAAACCGGCAGCATCGTTGTTAAACGCGCGGTAATCAGTTTCACAAGCACCTACGGGGACGTCATAAACTTTCTCACAAAACTGAACAGCTATACACAGAGAATTACCATTACTGATTTGACCATCGAATCAGACAGCATGATAAACGGGCCGTTGTATTGCCGGATGACAATCACGATTCACATAATTGAAGATAAGGAGCAGAAAGAAAATGAATGAACGAAAACCATTAAGGGCGATGCTTTTCTTATTGCCGGCAATTGCTCTTTGCCTGCCGACTCTGCCGACTTCGGCTCAAAGAAGCAGTAAGGACTTGACTCTCGAAAGCATAGGCAAGGAGAATCCTTTTGAAGTGGTCAAGCCTATTGTCAAAGCAAAGGAAGACCTGGTTCCGGGAATATTCAAATCGGCAGGGGGACAGTCGGTCGTCGAAGTAATCCCCGACATGTACATGCAGACGGTGATGCTGAAGTTCCTTGAGGCGGCAAGCGTCGAACCGGTCGCATCAAACCTCTTGTCGGCCTATGGAAAGATATCCATTGATTCCGACACGAATTCCATCATTATCTGCGATACACCCGAGAAACTTCAAATGATAGTCGCCGAAATCAATAAGATCGACAAGACGCCCCAGCAGGTGATGATCGAGGTGGTCATGGTCGATGTTAAACTGCAAGACGACACGGAAATCGGCGTCAACTGGGAGCATGTAACGGGCAGGGGAAACACTGAGAGCTACACCCAGTCTCTTGCAGCGACGCTGGCTACCTCCAGCGGCATGGACTTTTCCTTCCTGCATGACGGCATAGATGTCACCGTGCACGCTCTGCAGGAAATCCGTGATATCGAGATACTGGCCAGCCCCAAGGTAATGGTCCTCAGCGGTCAGCAAGCAACCATCCAGACCATCGAGGAAATACCCTACATCGAACTGAGCGACTCTACCGAAGGTGCTGCACAGTTGACCACGACGGAGTTTAAGGAAGTCGGCGTCCTGCTGACCGTTAACGTCTTAGTTACCGATGAACAAAAAATCAAGCTTACAGTTTCACCAGAACAAAGCGTCAATACCGGCAGGTTCGGACAAAGTAACAGTGATGTTCCGATAATCGACATAAGAAGAGCCTCGACCACATTGATAATGGATGACGGCCAGGCGGTCGTCCTCGGAGGCTTGCGACGCAGAGACCTCAAGAAATCGATTGACAAGATACCCCTGCTCGGTGATCTGCCTCTCATCGGATTTCTGTTCTCCAACGATAAGATTGAAACAGAACACACCGAGCTTGTCGTTTTTCTCTCTCCGCACATTTACAAGGGCCAGCCTCTGACTGAAAGGGAGATGGAGCAATTCAATGAATTGAAAAACAGCCCGCCGCCGGAGTTTCAGAAGCACAAAAGACCGGAATTTGAAGTCTTGAAAGACGTGTTCGGACTAATTAACGGAGCAGCCAATATATCTCCCTGATAGCGGGCTTGCTGTGAGCCGCGATCAGCGCCCGGCGCCGATAAATACGTGTCGGGCTTTGTCGATAACGGCAGCGGCGTGTTTTGGTCTGGAAAAGCGCATTATAAAAGCCAGATCCCAATACAAAGCAGAATCTGGCTTCGGAGGAGGGTGATGAAAAGCATAATTATAAAACCATATCACAACCTGACCAAAACGTCTCTTACATCTTATATCGAGCAGATACGGCCAGTACTTTAGGACAGGTTTACTAAAATAGTACTATTTTTTTGGCCAGAGTCAATTTTTTTCTCAAAAAAACTGCTTGCCCGGTCTCAACATGCCGACGACAGGGTCCGATAAGGGTTCAAGAACCGTTTTTTTTCTTGATAACCGCCTGCCCATAGAATACTCTGTATTTGGCAATTTTATTTTTCAGGATACTAAAAAATGGCCAAGCCCATAACCTTATCGGACCTTATAGAAGCCCGCCGGCAGGACCGCAAGATCGTCGCGGTCAGTTGCTACGATTATACAACCGCCCGCCTGGTCGCCCGGGCGGGAGTGGACATGATACTGGTGGGGGATTCGGCGGCGCAGATCATCCTCGGACACGCCTCAACCTTGCCTGCGACAATGGACTTTATGGTCACAATAACCGCCGCCGTCAGGCGCGCCGCGCCTGATGTCTGCCTTGCCGCCGACATGCCGTTTCTTTCGTACACGACGGGTATTTATGAAGCGGTAAAAAACGCCGGCAGGTTTGTCCGGCAGGCGGGCGCGCAACTGATCAAGATCGAGGCCTCCGAGGCGCAACTCGATGTAATAAAAGCAGTTAGCGATGCCAATATGGCGGTGATGGCCCACATCGGAATAAGGCCGCAGACCCTCGCCCGAACCGGCAGGCTCCGCGCAGAAGGCGCCACCGCAGAGGTTGCGCTGGAGT
>Ga0180301_10001806_pt1 | contig 16809 bp, 15 predicted proteins | sample GuaBasSediGuay16_FD_121797 | JGI IMG/M metagenome (GOLD analysis project Ga0180301, IMG submission 121797) | Subseafloor sediment microbial communities from Guaymas Basin, Gulf of California, Mexico - Guay16, Core 4569-2, 12-15 cm | ecosystem: Environmental > Aquatic > Marine > Hydrothermal... | reverse complement strand
GTGCCAAAACGCCTGCTGCTAAACTTTTTACTACCATCATCCAATATTTTTTGAAATTTACCAGTAGAAATAAAAAAATGGTAATCCCTAAAAAATAGGCAAGGTATTCAGCAAAGAATATAAAAAGAACATCTTGCCAGAAATATTTTAAAACAAAAGCATTTAATTGTTGGAAAATTATTTGATCCATACCTTTCTTCCCTCAACTTTAATTTTATCTCTAGCAAAAAGTTTTATTGCTTTGCATAAAAGCTTTTCTTCTTTTTTGTGAATTTTCTTTTGTAAATTCTCCACTGTATCGTCGGGTTCTACTTTAACAGCTTCTTGAAAGATTATGGGACCCGTATCAACTCCTTCGTCAACAAAATGGAGGGTACAACCTGTAATTTTTACTCCATACTCTAGAGCCTGTTTTTCTGCATCTAACCCCGGAAAAGCTGGGCATAAAGAGGGATGAATATTTATAACTTTGTAAGGAAATTCTTTTAAGAAATTTTTATCCATAACAATATCCCAACCAGCCATCACCACCAAGTCAGTATTCTTTTGTTTCAAAATTCGAGCTAATTCCTGGTTATATTCTTCTCGATTTTTTCCTTTCTTCAGCCAATCAGAAAGCCGAAAATAAAACCCTTCAATTCCCCATTTTTTTGCCATCTCAACTCCAGGAGACTGCTTTTTATGAGAAACAACCAAAACTAAAGAAACCTTTGGATCTCTTTTACAGCATTTATAAATCGCTGGTAACCTTCCTCCCTTTCCAATTAAAACTGCGATATTTAGCTTTTTCATTTAAAATTCTTTGAACTTTTAAGAAAATTAGAGAATTTTATAATGTCAGCTGGATTTCCAAAATCAATCCAATAATCTTGAATTTTTTTAACTTTCACTTTTCTTTCTTTAGCTAAAAGAGTAATTGCATCGGTTAATTCATATTCTCCTCGATAAGACTTTTTCACTTTGGGAATTTTTTCAAAAATTTCTGGAGTAAATTTATAAAGCCCAGTATTTATTAAATTTCCCACGAACTTTTTTGGCTTCTCAACAATTTTTTTCAAAAACCCATTATCGGTTACTAAAACTCCGTATTTCTCTGGATGAGCATGCTCAAACCCAGCAACATAATTAAAATTATCACTGATATTAAAATGGCGGAGATCTTTTACTGAATAAAGGTTATCACCATAGACCGCTAAAAAATTTTCTTTGCCAATAATATCCTCTACACATTTTATAGGACACAATGTTCCGTACTCTTTCTTTTTATCCCCTAAGATCTTATATTGATTAACTATTTTCGCTTTATAGCCATATTTTTGCAAAAATTTTTTAAACAGCTCTGCTCGATAACCCACCACTAAAATCAAATCTTTATAACCAGCTTTCAAAAGGTTATTAAAAAGATAAGCCAGAAAAGGCTTTCTTTGGACGTTAATAAGATGCTTCGATTTATTTTTAGTTAGATGAAGCATCCGAGTCCCTTGACCTGCTGCTGCAATCACAACTTTCATATTTTTTTCCTAAATTAAATGCTTGCTTATTTATTGATAAATATTCTTTAGGGATGACTTTTTCTAAAGCTTTTGAAACCGATCTTTCTTTTAACGGAATCAATTTTTTACAATTAGCATACCCTAAAAGATAAATGCCTGCTAAAATTGGATTATTTAATTTTTCTTTTAGGATTCGGGTAGCTGGTATTAAAATAACTTTTTTTGAAAATTTTTCAAGCTCTTTTTTAATTTTTTGAAGGGGAATTGTCGTTGAACCAAAAATTGGTTTCACAAACTCATTAACCAAAAATACAGTTCTCTTTCTTGAACCATAGTAACAGGATTTCAAAGCTTCCTGAGCTTCAAGGGAAATGATTAAATCCGCTCCAGCCTGTCTGACTAAGGGGGAGTAAACTTCCTTCCCAAACCGAATATGGGTTTCAACCGAACCTCCCCGCTGACTGAGTCCGTGAAGTTCTGAGGTTTTTACATCTTTTTTCTCAATTAAAGCAGCTTCTGCCAAAATCCGAGTCAAAGTAATTATCCCCTGTCCTCCAACACCTGAGATAATAATATTAAAATCTTTTTCCATAAAATTTTATTTAACAAATATACAAGGCCTTTGGGCGATAATGACAGAAACTTCTTTTTTGTTTAGAAATTCTTTGATTGTTTTTACAAACTCTTTCTGATTTCCTTGGTCGATAACTTTTAGATTTTTAACTCCACAAGCTCGAACAATATCTTCAATTTTTATTTTTGGGACTTTCTCACCCATCCCGGTTCTGGCAATACCGGGATGAGGCTGGTGGCCAGTCATAGCGGTGGTCCCGTTGTCCATAATAATTATTAAAGGATTGGATTTGTTGTGAGCCGCATTGATTAAAGCAGGAATCCCAGCATGGAAGAAAGAGGAGTCACCAACAAAAGCGATAATTTTTTGTTTATTTTTGCTGGCTTTTTTAATTCCATGAGCTATTCCTACATCCGACCCCATACAATAAAGATAATCTTGGAGAAAATGGGGAGGTACCCCTGCTAACATATAGCAGCCAATCTCTCCTCCAAAAACTACATCTTTTTCTGATAAATTCATCTCTTTTAAGGCAGTTTTTATTCCCGAAAAGACTAACCAGTAAGGACAACCTGGACAAAGCTGGGGAGAACGGTTAATAGTTTTTAGTTTGTAGTTGGCAGTGGGGAGTTGGTAGTTTTTGTTGGTTAATTTAGCCACTGCTTGAAGAACTATTTCCGGATGGAGCTCATCAACTTCCGGAATTAAATCTTTACCAATGACTTCTAATTTACAATTAACATCTTTGGCTAATCCCTTAACTTCCCTTTCTATATAAGGTTCAAGTTCTTCAACTATTAAAACTTTCTTCAATGGTTTTATAAATTTTTTGATTTTATTTGCTGGGGAAGGATAAAAAAATCCCAGTTTTAAAACCGGAATCTCTAAACCAAGCTCCTTTACTGCCTCCATGGCATATAAATAACTCACCCCTGAGGCAATAATTCCTGCTTTTGGATTTTGAGTTTTGATTTTAGTTTTAGATTTAGCATTCGAATTTTGAATTTTATTAATATTGCTTTTCTCTGAAATCTCTTTTCTAATTTTCTCAATTTTATCCAAAAGTTCTTCGTGCATTTCAAGCACTCTGGGAGGCATTGTTACAAACTTATTAATATCTTTAACAAACTTTCCTTTTCTTTGGCCCCTGGTAATTTTTCCCAATTTAACTGGGCCGGTCTGTAAAGCAACTCTGGTGGTGGTACGAATCATTACGGGAATTTTATATTTCTCAGAAATCTCAAAAGCGAATTTTACAAAATCTTTGCACTCTTGAGAAGTAGCAGGAGTTAAAGTGGGAATATGAGCTAAGTAACTGTAAGCTCTTGAATCTTGTTCTGATTGGGCTGAACTTGAACAACCAGGATCATCAGCAACAACAATTACTAATCCTCCTCGAACACCACTGTATACCAAAGGCATTAAAAAATCCGAAGCAACATTCAATCCAAAATGCTTCATTGCAACCAAGGTTCGGAGCCCTGAAAAACTAGCCCCGGCCCCCGCCTCCAAAGCCACCTTCTCGTTGGTTGAGAACTCAAAATATAAGTCTTGAATCTTGAATTCTGAATTTTGAATCTCATAAAAAGTATTTCCGATTTCTGAAGCGGGCGTGCCAGGATAAGTTGAAACAAATTGAACCCCGCTTTCAAGCGCCCCCCGGACAATTGCCTCGTTGCCAAGTAGAATTTCTTTTGTCCCTTTTTTTTCTAAAATTTTAATAGAAGACATGATTTTCCGATTATATCATAATATTTCTGGTTGAAAAAACTGGTTGAGTTGGATTTTTACCGGGATTACTTGTTTTATTTTTTTATTTTCTATTATTACTTTCAGTAACCTGCCGCGCATTGTTTCTTCAGAAAATCCTTGATCGAAAACAAAATTGCCCAAGCTATAAGCAATCCAACCATGTTTGTGTTTTATAAACTGTTGAACCACATGAGGGTGGTGCCCCACCACCAAATCAGCCCCGGCTTCAATTACATTTTGACTGAAACTTTTTTGAAAAACAGTGGGTTCTTCAGAATATTCTTGGCCAGCATGTAAAGAAACAATTAAAATATCTACTTTTTCTTTAGCCTTTTTAATATCTTCTTTTATTCTTTCTATGTCGTCCCAACTTATCCAAGCGACACCAGCATAGTCCTCACCAGCGCTCCAAACTTCAGGGCCGAGATTAGTGTAGCCCAAAAATCCAATTTTAGTTCCTTTTATTTCTTTTATCTTCATCGAAAATGCCTCTTCTCTGTTGAAGCCAGCCCCAACATAATCTATACCATTTTCTTTCAGGCGAGCCATTGTATCTTCTAAAGCAACTCTTTGATAATCCAGCATATGGTTATTAGCCAAAGACAAAATATCAAAACCAGCATAGGCTAAACCTTCAATTACTTTGGGGTCCGCTCGGAAAGAATAAATGCTGCCGACTCTCTCACCTTTATCAGAAATCGGTCCTTCTAAGTTTCCGAAAACTAAATCCGCCTTTTTCAATTCATCGGCAATTTTCAAAAAAGGAAACCGCCAATCATTGTTTTGACGAATATACCATTCAACTCCTCTATCTAACATAATATCGCCTACGAGAAATATTTCAATTTGCTCTTCTTTTTTTAGCTCTTGAGAGATAAAACCGGGGAGAGCTTGTTTTCTGGTGTGTCTTAAGCACTGGCACCCACTTAAGCTTAAAAGAACAACTGTCAAAACAGCCGTCATTCCTAAAACAAAAACCAAGACAAAATTTTTGTAATTTTTCTTAAACAACAAAGTTAATCAATTTATCCTTGATGAAGATTACCTTTTTGATTTTTTTATTTTGGAGCCACTTTTGGATTTTTGATTGAGAGAGAGCAAGTTCTTTAGCTTTGCTCTCTGAGATTCCTTTCTCAACTTCTATTTTCTCGCGAACCTTGCCATTGATTTGGATTATCAAAGTTATTTTTTCTTCTTTAAGTAATCTTTCATCATATTTTGGCCACTTTTGGAAAAAAATACTTCTTTTGTGCCGAGGATCCAACTTGTGCCACAATTCCTCAGCTAGATGGGGAGCAAAAGGTGAAAGAATTTTTAAAAAATCTTTTAAATCTCTTTTTGCTAATCCCGTTGGATTTTCTTGCCAAGCATTACAAAATTCCATCATGCTACTTATCGCTGTATTAAACTTCATATTTTCAATATCTTCTGAAACTTTTTTAATTGTTTTGTGTAAAAGTTTTTTTAGTTCTTTATTATTTTTGATTTTTGCTTTGTATTTTTGAGTTTTGAGTTTTGAGTTTTGAGTTTCAAAAAGTTGCCAGACTTTTTGAAGGAATCTCCTCACTCCTCTTACTCCTTTTGTATCCCAAGCAATTGCTTGCTCAAAGGGGCCCATAAACATTTCATAACATCTTAAGGTGTCAGTACCATATTCCTTAACTACTTCATCGGGATTAATTACGTTCCCTTTTGACTTGGACATTTTCACTCCTCCCTCTGCCAAGATTATCCCATGAGAAGTTCGCTTTTTATACGGTTCGGGACCTAAAGATTTTGGGACAGCTCCAATATCCCATAAAAATTTATAGATAAAACGAGAATATAAAAGATGCAAAGTGGTATGCTCCATTCCTCCATTGTACCAATCAACCGGCATCCAATACTCCATTCTTTTTTTATCCCAAATATAACTTTGAGTTCTGAGTTTTGAATTTTGAGTTTTTGGCATAGTATATGCCAAGTAGTACCAATTGCTTCCTGCCCAGTTTGGCATAACATCGGTTTCTCGTCGAGCTGGCCCTCCGCATTTTGGGCACTCAGTGTTAATCCACTTTTCAGCTTTGGCTAAAGGAGATTCGCCAGTTTCGGCTGGTTTAAAATCTTTTATATTTGGTAACTTCACTGGCAAATCTTTTTCTGGCACTGGTACCCAGCCGCACTTTTTACAGAAAACCAGAGGGATAGGTTCTCCCCAATATCTTTGCCTTGAAAAAATCCAATCTCTTAGTTTATAATGAACAGCTTTTTTGGCTAAACCTTTGCGTTCGAGCCAGTGAAAAATTCTTTCTCTAGCCACCTGAGATCTCATTCCATCAAATCTTCCAGAGTTAATTAAAATCCCTTCTCCAGTATAAGGATGCTGATACCTGCCGTTAGAAAGAGCAAAGATCGGTTCTTTCTCTTTCTTTTCGGGTTCAATTACTTCTATCATCGGAAGATTATGGGTCCTGGCAAACTCAAAGTCTCTCTCGTCGTGACAGGGGACTCCCATTATCGCTCCCGTCCCATAGTGCATTAAAACATAATCAGCTACAAACACAGGAATCTCTTTACCTGTAGCTGGATTAATCGCCATTACTCCCTCTAACTTTATTCCGGTTTTTTCTCTGGCCTCGGAAATTCTCTCTCTTTCCAATTTCCTTTTTGCTTCCTCAATATAGCCTTCAACAATTTTGAGATTTGAGATTTGAGATTTGAGATTTTCTATTACTGGATGTTCTGGCGCCAAAACCAAATAAGTAGCCCCAAAAATAGTATCAATCCTTGTAGTAAATACTTTAATAAACTTTGAGTTTTGAGATGTATTTTTGACTTTTGAGTTTTGAGTTTTGAGTTCAAAAGTAACCTCAACCCCCTCTGATTTTCCTATCCAATCTCGTTGTAAAGTTTTTACTTTCTCTGGATAATCAACTTTATCTAAATCTCTGAGTAATCTTTCAGCATATTTTGTAATCTTTAACATCCATTGTTCTTTCTCTTTTCTCACTACCGGCGTTCCACATCGCTCACATTTCCCATCAACTACTTCTTCATTTGCCAACCCAATCTTACAAGAAGGACACCAGTTGATTGGCATTTTTTTCTTGTAAGCTAAGCCATGTTTAAAAAGCTGTAAAAATATCCACTGAGTCCATTTATAATATTTAGGGTCGGTAGTATTGATTTCTCGACTCCAATCAAAGCTTAATCCTAAACTTTTCATCTGGCGTTTGTAATTTTTGGTATTTCGCTTGGTAGTGATTTTAGGATGAACTCCTGTTCGGATAGCAAAATTCTCAGCTGGCAAACCAAAAGCATCCCAACCCATTGGGAATAAAACATTAAAACCTTCCATCCTTCTTTTCCGAGCAATAATATCCATTGCCACGTATCCCCGGCAGTGTCCAACATGCAATCCTTCACCTGAAGGATAGGGAAGCTCAACCAAAATATATTTCTTTGGTTTTTTTGAGAAATCTTTAGCTCGGGAAATTCCCAATCTTTCCCAAGCCCTCTGCCACTTTTTCTCTATTTTCTGGGGTTGATACATATTTTATATCTTATCATTTTTTATTTTTTTCGCAAAATAAAAATAGAGTTGGCGGCATTAGGCCAACTCTATTTTTTGTCGCTAAAATAGCCAGTTGTAAAACTTTTTCAAAACCACTTTTAGCTTTCTCACATCATTCTTTACCTCTTCCGGCACCTCTTTCCACTTTTTCAGTTCCTCAATAAGCTCTTGAGAAAATAGCCCTTCCCGAATGCCAATCAAAACTATTCCAACAAAAAACATAACTAGCAAAACCGTACCCAACAAGAAATCACTCATCTTTTTCCTCCTTTCCATAAGTAAATTGTTCCAGAAATCAAAACTACTATTACTAACGGTAACGAAATCGTATCAAGAGCGTCTGGGAAATTCCTAACTATATAAGGAATTGACTTAACTGCTTGGGGAAAAGCCTTACAGGAACTTCCGATCACTGAAAGAATTTCACCTCCTTGCAAGCTAATTATTTCTAAAAGCAATGTCGATTCAAAGAGTCCTACAATCATTACTAACGGAACGAAAAACTGAGAATAAAATCTATATCTTTTCGAAAGTTCGGCAAGAACTATTGCCATAATAATTATTCCTGTCAATCCTATTAAAAGCTGAATTTTTCCCATTATTTTCCTCCCATATTTATTTTTTTAAGAACCTTCTTATTATAAAAAACTTCCTTTCAAATGTCAAACCTAGTAGAGGAATTTTGACTCGCCTTCCAGTATTAAGTTTTCTTTAGAAAATCTTTGCCGAAATTCTCATACTGGGTCAAATTTTAGCGGATTTTAAACAATTTTTCAGCATTTTTAGTAGTCTTTTCCGCCACTTCTTCAAAAGTTATATTTTTAATCTCAGCGATTCTTTGAGCAATGTATTTTACATATAAGGGTTCATTTCTTCTACCTCGAAAAGGAACTGGCGTCATAAAAGGACAATCAGTCTCAACCATTATTTTATCTAAAGGAACCTCAGAGACAGAAATTGCCCTTTCTTTGTTGTAAGTGATATTGCCAGTATAAGAAATCAAAAAGCCAAGGTCTAAGAATTTTTTAGCGACTTCGTAATCTCTTCCGAAACAATGAATTACCCCTCTTTTTGATGGAAGTTTATTTTCTCTAAGAATTTGCAAAACTTCTTCATCAGCTTCTCGGCTATGTAAAATTAAAGGTTTTTCTACTTTACAAGCAATTTTAATTAATTTTTCAAAAATTTCTTTTTGCTTTTTTCTATCTGAGTGGTGATAAAAATCAAACCCAGTTTCACCAATAGCCACCACTTTTGGATGAGCTGCTAACTTTAACCACTCTTCCTCGTTAAACTCTTCTTTTTCAACATCGATTGGATGTAAACTTACTGAAGCATAAATATTTTCGTATCTTTCCGCCAACTCAATAGATTTTTTCGAGCTTTCAAAGTTTGTTCCAACATTTATAATCGCTTTTATCCCACCTTCAAAAGCTCGCCGGATTACCTCTTCTCGGTCTTTGTCAAAATCTTCAAAATTCAAATGGGCATGAGTATCAATTAGAAACATCTCTTTTGTCATATTCTAAATTTTATCAGAATTCCAGCAAATTAAAAGGGGTGGCCTGAACGGAACCACCCTTTTTTCCCCTACATATTTCCGAACTTCTTTTTTATCTGAAATCTTTTTTGCCAAATTTAAATTCGAGGGAATAAGGGCTTTTCTTTTTTTATCTTAAATCTTAAATCTTGAATCTTAAATCTTAAATCTTTAATTGGTTTTATACCAAGTTGTTTGAATATCTTTTCTGAGGTCTTTGGTAAAAATGGTTGGAGCATTTGAGCGATGTTGGCTAAAGCAATTAATAAGTTATAAATAACTTTTTGATTTTTGATTTTTGATTTTTGATTTTTACTCTCCCAGGGTCGTTCTTTTTCGATGTAGCGATCGCAAAAACTTATTAATTGCCAAATTGAACTTAATGCCTCATTAAATTTAAAATTCTCTAGGGCAATTTTATAATCTTTCCAAGTCTTATCAATTTCTTTTTGAATTTTTATTTGTATTTTTGATTTTTGACTTTTGAACTCTGAGTTTTGGGCGAGTGTAAGCACTCGCGCCACCAAGTTCCCCAGGCCCGAAGCCAAATCTCCATTATATCTCTGCTGGAATTTCTCTTCGGTAAAATCGCCATCTTCGGTTGGAGGAATTTCCCGCAAGAGGAAATAACGCACCGCATCAGTTCCATATTTTTTCACCAATTCAAAGGGATCAATAACATTCCCTAAACTCTTTGACATTTTCTGACCCCCTGAGGTTATATAGCCGTGGACAAATATTGTTTTTGGCAAAGGTAAATTTGCTGAAAGAAGGAAAGCTGGCCAATAAATTGAATGAAACCTTAAAACTCCCTTACCTATAATATGAAGTTTCTGTTCATTTTCTTGCCAAAATTCTTGAAATTTCTTAGTATTCTCAGCGTAACCTAAAGCTGTAATATAGTTGCTGAGGGCATCAAACCAAACCCAAATCTTTTGAGAAGGATCGTCGGGCACATCAATCCCCCAATTATGGGCCCTTTCGGCTGAGCGAGAAATACAAATATCCTCTAAACCCTGTTTTATAAAACTTAGAACTTCGTTTTTCCGGGTTTCCGGAATGATTTTTATTTTATCTTCTTTAATTATCTTCTTAAGATCTGTTTGATATTTTGAAAGCTTGAAAAAGTAATTTTCTTCCTCGATCAATTCTGGCTTTGTCTGATGTTCTGGACAAAGACCATCTACTAATTCGCTTTCCTTCAAAAACGCTTCACAACCTACACAATAAAGCCCTTTATATTTTTTTTTATAAATATCTTTTTGACAAGCCAGCCATAATTTTTGAGCGCCTTTAATGTGTCGAATTTCGGTAGTCCGAATAAAATCATCGTAACTTAAATTAAGAATTTCTTTTAACTTGTAAAATTTTTTAGAATTTCTATCAACTAATTTTTTGGCCGAAATCCCTTCCTTCTGAGCGGCCCTGACATTCTTTAAACTGTTCTCATCGGTCCCACTCAAAAAGAATGTGGTTTTGCCAGAAAGATAAAAATATCGAGTAATTACATCAGCTTGAACCTTTTCCAATGCATGCCCTAAATGAGGATTAGAATTCACATAATCTATTGCTGTTGAAATAAATTGTCTTTTCTTCTCTCCCATAATTCACATCAGTCTGTTGCTACGTAGCAGCAGACTGATATACCTTTAGTTTTTAGGTGGGATTTATAATTACTACGAATTCTCCCTTCGTTTTGTCTTCTTTTACTTTTTCAATTACTTCTTCAATAGTGCCCCGATAAACAGTTTCAAATTTTTTAGTTAACTCTCGGCAAACCACAACTTGAAGTGTCGTGTTAAGATTGCCATGGCAATGATAATACGACAGTTTCAGTTCCTTCAGAGTTTTTAAAATACGATAGGGTGATTCGTAAAAAATTACTGGGTATCTTGAATTGATAACTTCTTTAAAAAACTTTTTCCGTTTTCTTTTCTGAGGCGGGAAACCCAAAAATAAAAATTTATCCATTGGAAAGCCGGAAATGCTAGCTGCAGCCGTGATAGCTGAAGGACCCGGAACACAGATAACCTTACACTCTAAACTATAAACTTTATCAACTAGTTTGCCTCCTGGGTCAGAAATTCCTGGGGTGCCAGCATCACAAACCAACGCTAAATTTTTGCCTCGCCTTAAAAGCTCTAAAATATAATTTATCTTTTTAAGTTTTGAATGCTGATGGTAAGATAGAATTTTTGTTTCAATCCCAAAATGATTTAGAAGTTTTTTGGTAACCCTGGTGTCTTCTGCCAAAATAAAATCAACTTTCTTTAAAACTTCAAGGGCTCTCAGGGTAATATCTTTAAGATTACCTATGGGAGTGGCTACAACATATAATGCTGCCATAAGTTAAAATTGGGAGGACGGAGTAAGAGAAGAAGAATCATCTGGTTGAATGTCTGAAAAATCTTTTTTTCTTTTTTCCAAATAATCTTTTAGAATCTCAAAAACCACTCCCGCCAGCGGAATAGCCAAAATCGCTCCTAAAACCCCCCAAAGCTTTGCTCCAATTGCAAAAGCAGTTAAGACTAAAACTGGAGGGAGCCCAGCAAGTTTCTTAAAAAGGATTGGGAATAAAAGATTATTTTCCAGAAGTTGAATGATTCCAAAAGCTACCAAAACAAATCCTGCCTGAAATAAAGAAGTTAAAGCCACAATAAAAGCAATTATTAAACCTGCGATAAGGGGCCCAACAATAGGGATAAAGTCTAAAATTCCTGCCAATAAACTTAGCATAAAAGGATACTGAGCATTTAAGATTTTCAAAATCAAATAAGTTAACCCCCCCACAAAGAGAGCTCCAATTACTCTTGAAATAAACCAACCACTCACTTTTTCTTTTGAGCGCTGCCACAATCTTAAAAGATAGGTTTTATATCTTGGAGAAAACGCTCCGATAATTCGTTCGCCAAAATTCCTTTCTAAAGAAATAAAGAAAGCTAAAAAGATAATAAACAAAGTTGACCAGATTCCACCGAATATAGTAAACAATGCACTGAAGATATTCTCTCCTGCCTTTCCTAAACTTTCTTGGAAACTTTTGGTTAAATTCTCAGTGGTCTTGAAGGTTTCCACGCCTAACTTTTCAAAAAAGGGTGAAATTCGTTGAAGATATTGAGGGAGATTCTGAGTAAATTTTTGGATTTCCGAGAGAAATAGTGGAGCAGTCTTGTAGATAAAAAAGCTAAAAGCAGCGAAAACTCCAAAATATAAAAGAACTCCGGCCACAATTCGAGGGATTCTCTTTTTCTCTAAAAAATCAATCACAAAATTAAACAGAATGCCAATAATTAAAGCAAAAACAAACCAGACAATAATATCCTTTATTAAATAGAGAAGATAAAGGCCAATTACTACCAAACAAATTTTTAAAATCGATTCCCAAGTGATGTTAAGATTTTGTTGTTGCATATTTTATATTATATCTTCAACAATTTTTGAAATCTTTCTTTGTTTTTATGGGGGCCAATTAAGGCTAAATTTAATTTTTCGGGCCGGAAAATATCTTGGGCTACCTTCTGAATATCTCTTGGGGTTACTTCATCAATTTTGGCAAATTTCTCTTTAGGTGTCAAAATTTTTTCTAATAATAACTCTTGGGAAGCATAAAACGAAGCTTGAGCATCAGAAGATTCTAAGTTCAAAATCAAAGTACCTTTTAAATAATCCTTAGCTTTCTTTAATTCGCTTAAAGAGACTTTTCTTTCTTTTATTCTTTTGTATTCTTTTAAAATTAATTTTATAACTTGATCTACTTTCTCATGAGGAACTCCTGCTTGGGTAACCAAATAACCGCTATCGGTATAAAATTCCGAAGAAGTTGAAATATAATAAGCTAAACCTTTTCTTTCTCTAATTAAAATAAATAACCTTGATGACATATTTCCTCCTAAAATAACTGAGAGAAGATCCAAAGTATAGCGCTCGGGATGAGCTAAATTATATCCTCTTACCCCTAAGCACAGATGAGTCTGGTCTGTTTTTTTGTAATGCAAGAGGGTTTTGGGGGAAGCCTGAACTTCCTTTACTTTTATTCTTTGCTGGGGAGGGATTTTTGGGATATTTCTAAAATATCTTTTTATTTTGGTTATAACTCCTTTTTGATTGAAATTACCAGCCACACAAATTATTGTATTCAAAGCTGAATAATGCTTCTTAAAATAATGGAGGAGGTCTCTTCTTCCAAATTTTAAAATATTTTCTTTTTCTCCAATTATCATCCAACCTGCTGGCTGATCTCCATAGAGAAGCTTTTCCCAAAGATCTACAATGTATTTTACTGGCGTATCTAAATATAAATTAATCTCTTCAATTATCACTTTTTTTTCTCTTTCAATTTCTGAGGAATCAAATTTCGAATTTAAAAGAAGATCAGAAAGCCAATCCAAAGTTAAATCAAAATGAGATTTTTCTACTTTTGCCCAAAAACCAGTAAATTCTTTTGAGGTGAAAGCATTATAAGCTCCTCCCACTTTATCTAATGTTTCAGCAATTTTTAAAGTATTAGGGCGTTTTTTGGTTCCTTTAAAGAACATATGCTCCAGAAAATGGCTGATTCCGTTCTGGGCTTTAGTTTCATATTTCGAACCAGTTCCAACCAAAACTAAAACAGTCACCGCTTGGGTGTTCTTCATTGGCACAGTTATAACCCTCAACCCATTTTCGAAAATGGTTTTTTTAAACATTAAAATTTAAATAAATTTTATTTATGCAATTCTTTTTCCCAACGATAGGCAACTTTCAAATTTACTTTATACTCAGCAATTTTCCCATTCTTTATCTCTACAGTTTGCCCTACAACTTTCGCTCCGGTAACATTTTGTTTCTGAGCGATAATATGGTCGATAGCATTTTTTAAAGCTTCTTCGAAGCTATTTGGAGAGGTGCCTATAATTTCTTTTACCTTTACAATTGCCATATATTTTTAAGTTATTTTCACTCGACCTTTAATTTTTCTTTTAAAATTTCTACTAAGTTTTCAATTTTTACTCTTTCTTGGGCCATTGTGTCGCGATCTCTAATAGTCAAGTCATTTTGTTTTAGAGACTCAAAATCTATTGTTAAACAGAACACAGTACCAATTTCGTCTTGTCTCCGGTATCGCCGGCCAATAGAGCCGGTCTCATCATAATCACAACTAAAGTAAAGTTTTAAAAGTTTATAAATCTCTTTGGCTTTTTTAACCAATTCTGATTTATTTCTCACTAAAGGCAAAACCGCAACTTTTATTGGAGCTAAAGATTTATGAAGCTTTAATAAAATCTCAATTTCTTTGGTTGCCTTAGTCGTCTTCGTTCTTCCCCCTTCTATTTCTTGATAAGCATCAGACAAAAAAGCAAAAAGGCATCTCTCTACCCCAACTGAGGTCTCTATAATAAAAGGGAAATATTTTTCTTTGGTATCTTGGTCAAAATAGCGGAGATCTTCCCCTGAATGCTTTGAGTGAGTCCGCAAATCCCAATCACCCCGATTGTGAATTCCTTCAATCTCTTTCCAGCCAAAAGGGAAACGATATTCAATATCTATTTGTCTCCGAGCATAATGAGCTCTTTCTTCCTTTGGCACTTCTCGGATTCTTAAATTTTCTTTTTTAATTCCTAAATCGTAATACCATTTTATTCTCTGAGTTGTCCAATAATCAAAAAATTTATTGGCTTCTTTTGGATGACAAAACCACTCCATCTCCATCTGTTCAAATTCTCTGGTGCGAAAAATAAAATTTTTGGGATTAATTTCATTTCTAAAAGCTTTACCAATCTGGATTACTCCGAAAGGAATTTTCAACCTCATCGAATTCATAATATTCAAAAAATTGACGTAAATTCCTTGACAAGTTTCGGCTCGCAGATAGGCAGTGGTTGTCTCATTTTCAACAGGCCCAACGAAAGTTTTCATCATTAAATTAAACTTTCTTGGTTCAGTTACCTCTCCTCCACACTCTGGGCACTTTTCTTCTTTTAATTCTTCTTTTTTAAATCGTTTATGACAGGACTTACATTCTATTAGCTCATCAGCGAAACCGGCACTTAGATGGCCAGAAGCTTGCCAAACTGCTGGAGCCATCAAAATAGCAGCATCCAAAGGGACAATATTTTCTTCTTTCCTCATTGCTTTCAGCCAGGCCTCTTTAATATTTTTTTTCAATTCAAACCCAAGAGGCCCAAAATCATAAACCCCACCAAATCCTCCATAAATTTCTGAAGAAGGAAAGATAAACCCTCTTCTTTTGCAAAGAGAAATAATTTTTTGGACAAGCTTCATAAATTTTACTGCACAATCCCTTGTTGTTCGCTTATTGTTTCATCATCAGGCAAAGTAGTATCAACTGGATTAACTTTTTCATGGATTATTTCTGAAGTCCAGGTATCTTCTCCTATTATTTCAGCCTCTTCAATCAATAAAGGAGTTTTACCTTTTTGCTCAGAAGTTGGAGTAAATTCTATTTGAAAAGCCAAAGTTAAAGGAGGATTCTCTATTCCTTGGAAAGCTTCAATCTTCCCAATATTCCAAAGGACTTCCCCTGATTGGGAGTCATAAGTGAATTTTGCATCTTCTGGAAAGATTTTGCCAGTTGGTTTAACATTTTTTGGCAAGCAGCTTTTAACTTTCACTTTATCAAGCATGTTCCAATAATTTTTAATCTGCCAAACCACTGTATAAGTAGTTTTTTCATTAACTTTCGGAGGCAAGGGGCCGGTATTTTGCCAAAATTCTTGTTGGAAATAAACTTTTTGAACTAATTCAATTTTCGAATTAATTTTTATTTCAAAAACTTTCTGAGTGCCAGCAATTGTTACTTTATCTCTTAGAATGGGGTTTTCTATTTTCTTGTCTATCTCTTCTTTTACTTTTACCCAAAATTCCACCTTCCCTTCCTCTTCTGGGGCTAAAAAGCGGAGAGAAGAAACCTTTTTCCAGTCCCAAAGAATCGAATCATCTCCCCGTCCAATCTCTCCGTTTTCTGATCTTAAACTTGAAAGATCAAAGAACTCTCCATCTAATTCTACTAATAGGAACTTTTGTCGAATTGGCTTTTTGCCAATGTTTTTGAAAAAGATTTCATAGTGAAGAAGATCACCAGGATTGGCTATATAAGCTTGAGTATCGTTAATTAATTGAGAAATATATAACGAAGGTTCAATAATTTGGACAGATTGAGCAATTTCTTTTAGAACCCAAAATTCCTCGTTTTGAACTATCCCTATCTGGGCTCGGAAAATTTTCTGGGTTCCTTCTTCTCCCTCAATTGTCCCATCAATTTCTATCTGACCTCCATTGGCATAACTAAGAGGTGGTAACTTCCACTCGGTTGCATCAATAGCTTTAGGTTGTGAATCAATGAAATTAAATCCTTCTGGATAGCTTATTCTCACTCTGAGATTTTCCAAAACATAATTAATGTTAGAAAAATAATTTAAAGAAAATTTTATCTCTTCCCCCCGCTCAGCCTTCAGAGGCAAATCAAACTCAAAAGATAAAGGAACATAACCAATCCTGGTTGTAAAAGTAGTTTTTGATTCGTAGCGAGCAGTTAAATTCTTAGGTCGATAGTTCAACCAGGCTTCAGCCAGCAGAGTTTCGTTTTCTTTACCAAATAGCCGAGCTCGGAAAGTTTCAATTCTTTCTTCTCCTGGATAAATGTCCTCTAATTTTTTGGTGACTCTTAAAAATTCACTTTCTAAAGGGAGAGAATGTTGAGGATATTCAAAGATAAGTTGAGGGTCTTCCAATCTTACCTTTCCATTGTTTTTAAATTTTACTTTGTATTCCACTTCATCTCCTGCCTGAATTACCTCAGCTCCTAAAATTTCAAGTTTTAAAATTTCTTTTGAATATTGATTTTTCTGCCAATACCAAAATCCAGCAATTCCTATAGCTGTAAAGATTACAATAATAG
>Ga0180301_10001804_pt1 | contig 16813 bp, 14 predicted proteins | sample GuaBasSediGuay16_FD_121797 | JGI IMG/M metagenome (GOLD analysis project Ga0180301, IMG submission 121797) | Subseafloor sediment microbial communities from Guaymas Basin, Gulf of California, Mexico - Guay16, Core 4569-2, 12-15 cm | ecosystem: Environmental > Aquatic > Marine > Hydrothermal... | reverse complement strand
CTTAAATGATTTCATTATATTTAAACATTTTTTAGAAAAATTTAGAAAAAGTTTAAAATATTATCTCAATCATGGGGGATACTTTATTTGGATTTCTACGAAGACTGGCGTCATTTCTATGAAAAATATAGAAAAGATAATTTAGAGAAATTTGAATATTTTTTCAAGAAGTGATTGAAGTAGAATTATTTTTTAATTACTCGGGGGTGATTCGCTTTATCTTCACTAATTACATGAATGTGATTAAAAACAGGAATTAACATCAGCAGCACTTGAAAAGTTTCCATGAAAAATAAAAAATCACTTTAATTAGTGTCGTCCACTGAAGATAAAAAAGTTCCTTAAACTTTACCATATATAAAGGATCAGAAGGAAAAGAAAACTTCTCTAGATATTGCGGGGATATTCACTGCAAATTGAAACGCTTTTCGCTGCGAAAACCCCTTTTGGGATCTCATTGAGGACTTGGTGTCGAATGGAATTATTCTATTTTTAAGTTTTCCCTTCATTTACTTTAATCCTCAAATTTTTGACAAAACATAATTGATTGGAAATTTCTCTCTGAACCACAGCCAATTGACTTGAAATTGTAACTCGGGGAGCACTGATGATTTGATTATGGTATTGGATTTATAATCACTATATTTAGTTGTTATATCCTTAGAATGAACCGTTATTTCCTTATTTTCGGGATCAATTATCCAGACTTCCTTAACTCCGACTTTTAAAAATTCCGGTAATTTTTTCGTTAAATCTAGTTCTCGGGTGCTTTTAGAGATGATTTCAATAACTAAATCGGCGGGGCCATCATAATAATTCGTCTTTATTTTTGAATAATTCTCAGGTTTGATAATAAAAATATCTGGTTCAGGATTCCATTTGTTAGATATCCTCATTATAAATCTTGAACCATAAATTTTTCCGCTTTGGCTTTTCTCTAGATAAGAACGGAGGATTGTATAAAGATAGCCAAAAATATCCTCATGCTCCTCTAATGCTGGAGAATGAATGACGAGCATCCCATCAATTAACTCACAATTTGAATCTTCATTCACATATTCCCAAAAAACCTCTTCGGAAACATCAGGCTGAAAAATTATGTATTCTCCATCCAAGAGTTTTTCTTCGCGAAACTTCAATAAAATCGTCATATCATCACTTATGTTCTCTACTTCTACAATATTAAATTAAATCAACTATTTAAACTTCAAGCACCAAATTAATTCTCGATTCCATATTAATTTTCGATTGGAATAAATATCCACAGAACTTCACAGAAGCCTATTGGATTAAAAAATTAAAACAAGTAGCCGCGCCCGAAATACTTTTAAAATCCGCTCTTGACCTTTCTGGTATTACCCTTAATAATTATATATCGCTAAGATCGAAGATATGATAGCCATTTTCTCTAAAAAATTCTTTTTGATCAATTTTTTTAGCAATAATGCCATAAGACTCTTCACGATTTCCAACATTCCACTGAACTTTCTTCGCTTTTCTTTTTAAATCCTGAAGAATCCTCTTCACTTCTCTTTTTGTTAGTTTACTCCACTTACATTCAAGGAAAACTATTTTTTTCTCTTCTTCATTTAACGCTATTATATCAATTTCTTCATTTTTATACCACCATTTTCCAGTTTTCCTGTATGTTGGAAATAGATTGGGAATTATTTCTTGTAAAACAAACGATTCAAATTTCTTCCCAAAAAAGCTGGATTCCCATTCCTCTTTGAAGAGGAAAGTATTTCTTTCGATTGCTTCCCGATTTTTATATACAAAATTGAACCAAGAATCAAAGACGGCATCCTTTATCAGATAAATTCCTTTTTTCTGATTTCCAAGAATAGGTGTTCGTCTCTCGATGAACCCGAGCCGAAGTAGATTTTCAAGGTATGGATATATTTTTCTCGCTTCTTCCCCCACAAAATTCGCAATTCTCGTTGGTTTGGTATTACCGTATGCAATCGCGTTGAGAATAGAAAAGTAAATTTTTAATTCCTTTAATTCCTGAGAGATTATGAAATATGGCTCCCTATAAAAATATCCCTGCTTATTGAAAAACTCTTTTTGCATAAATTCTTTAAAATCTTTATAATCAGACGCTTTAAGTAAATATTCTGGGACTCCTCCTATACTCATATATACTTTAAGAGAATCCAAAAAAGACATCCTAAGAAATTCTTGAGCATCATTGAAAGAAAGTCCGGTTAATAAAAAGTCTTTCGTGCGTCTTCCATATAAAGGCGACGCATAGGATAAAACTTTATCACTCATAAGCCCCAGTAATGAACCTGAGATGATAATGAAAATGTTGGAAGTAGCTAAAGTTGAATCCCAATACTTCTGTAAGACGCTCAAAATTCTTCTATCGCTCCTCACAAGATATGAAAATTCATCTATCAGTAAATAAAAACGTTGATTAGGCATGTTTTTTGCTAAATATCCAAAAAGCTGATTCCAATCTTTTATTTCCAGAGTTCTAAGTAAGTCATCATTTAGGAAATCGGCTATTTTCTCTTTCAATCCATTTATTTGAATTTGTGTAGAAGTATCTTCTGCAATATAAAATATCCCACTTTTTCCTTTGATAAATTCTGCTAAAAGTCGTGTCTTGCCTATCCTTCGTCTCCCATAAAGTACAATTAACCTCCCTTTTGGCTTCATCCATTCCTCTTCAAGGAGCGCAAGTTCCTCTTGCCGATTTATAAATTTCCTAATCATAATTAGTACTAATCCAAACTAGTATAAAAATTTATTATTTTTGAGCGGCGCGCAATTTTTTGGAAATTCAATGCTATAATCAAATCATCCGTACTCTCTGAGTTACAATTTCAAGTCAATTAGCTGTGGTTCAGAGAGAAATTTCCAATCAATTATGTTTTGTCAAAAATTTGAGGTTTAAAGTAAATGAAGGGGCAATTTTGGATATAAGGGAGGAGTTGAATTCAGGGTCAATCGAGCTCACGGGTTATTATTGAGATTGAATGATTTTAAAAATTTTAACACCTATTTTCAAGAACATTACTGAAAAACCTGAGAAGATCGACCTAATAATTGAAACCTTTGGGGGTTCAGGAGAAGCCGCAGCAAAATTAGTCTATTTATGTAGGGAATATTATTCTGAATTTAATGTAATTGATTAGTTTAAATTTTGTTTAGAAAATTATGAAATGGAAGAAAATCAAGGTTATGTGTGCCCAGTAAAAACGGTTTGTTGTCCTTAAGGTTACTTTTTGATTAAGAGTTCGAGATGTTTTATGCGTTCGGTTAGGTTTTCTTTATTGTAGTATAAATTTTAATTTATCCAAATCAAAAGATTTTGGAGCGGACGAGGGCTCTCGTTAGAAGATGAGGTTGATGGAGCAGGTGTGTGCGCACTGAGCCTGCGGGCGAGGAAGTTTACACGCTGCCCTCAAATATCCGAACTTGCTGGGTCCGAAAGTCTCTACTCTGGGTGATACGTATGAAGATGGAGCTGCTGCATTGTTTTTATAATCTACAAGATATGCAACTTTGGCATACCTCTTGGCATGTCCAAGTTTTTCTTGATTTTGAGCAACGTGGGTGAATTTATTGAGATAGAGATTCTTCATTTTGGGAGATTTTTTGGAGGAGAATTTTTAAGAACTCAGAGAAGATAGGGGATTTTATATAGAGGAATTCAAGATTTTGTTCAGTTTGAGAGATAGTGATGAAGATATTTTCATCAGTAATGAAAAAAATAGGGATTTTTTGAAAGATTTTTTGAGTTTCAATGGACAGAATTTTTTTAAGGGTTATGGAGGGGAGAGTTTTTGAAAATTTTTCGAAAAAATCATGGAGGTCTCGTTCAAAAGGATCGATGAGCGTAATGGATGTGGTGGAATCCAGATTGCGCAAAAGATCTTTATAGAATTCAAAATCTTCATGGAGAAGCAAAGTAATCTCTTGGGGTTTCGCCTTTAGGGCATCTAAAATGAGATTTTTTATCAATAATTCATTTCGTATGAGGAGTGTTTCGGTTTCTTTCGGTGGAGCGTGTTTATTTCTGAGTTGTTGCAAATTTTTAAAATCTTCTTTCACGAGATCGGCAATTTTGGTTAATCTAGTTAATTTGCGCTCTAAGGTTTGATCCGGGGGGAATGCTTTAAACCTTACCGGGCGGGATTTTGGTATTTCGGCGATCAACCCTTGTCGTTCTAGTTCGCGGATGACGGAATAGATTTTTGCGGCAGGAACTTTTGAGAAATTAGCGATTTGTGCGATAGAGCATTCTTGCAGGATAAAAACAGCGCGGTATACTCTTGCTTGATAGTTAGTAAAGCCGAGTTCCATAAGTTTTTCTTCGGCTTTATTTGGAATTTGTTCTGCTCTATCAGTCATTGATGATCATCAAAAAGATTAGTGAAGGTTAGCTCCGCAGCCAGGACAATAATAGGCATCTTTAGATAATTGGAGACCGCAGAAGGTACAATAGATGATACCGTTAGGGATGGTTTGGGCTGTTGAACCTCTAGTAATATAAGGTAGAATAACTTCACCAGTTTTAGGATCAAAACTAATTCTTAATTCACCACGTGCTCGTAAATCAGTTAAAAGACGACGCATATCCCCTGGGCTGAGATCGTAGTCTGCGGCAATTTCATCGAGTTTTACGCGTCCTCCATAATCACCTGAAATTATTGCTTTTAGTACTTTTCTTTGCAGCTGTCGATTTTGATAAAAAAGACCGATAGAAATAGAAATCATTATTACGCCAGGAAAGAACATCCAAATTCCCCAGCCAATCCAGTTCATAAATATTGGAATTTGAGAGATGGCGGCAAAAATTATAAAAGCAATTCCCATGAAAAATACAATAGCTATGTCGGATTCATATTCTCTCTTATGTGATCCCATTTTATTTCATTCCTTTAACGGGTAATTTGCACATACTACATTTATTTATGTTACACCTTTTTTTCAGCAATTGATTTAATTTTACTACTGAAGTAGTTATATTTAAAGTTTACCACTGTGGTAGGAAATTCAGTTCAACTCATATTTTCTGTATAATCTATAGTAATTATAATGAATTTATACTAAATTATGATTTAGATAAAAATATTGGATAATTATTTTTTATTTGGTAAAAAATTAGGCAATACGTCTAATTTTAATAAAGAGAATGAATATTAAATGAATTGAAAACGAGGTTCCCATTCACTTAATTAGCAAAGAGTTCTTTAAAAAAAGTGGGGATGAATCAAGATTATTAACGTGGAGCTAAAATCGATTACGACGGAATTATAAATGGATTATATTGGTTCTTTGCAAGGAATCTAAGGGAAAAATTACAAGATTAGTAAAGTTATAAATAGGTAATACGATATAAATATCAAATACCAATTAAGGGAGGCAATAAATTGCCAAAAAAAATTTTACGAGTAAATATGACGAATTTGAAAACGACTTTTGAAGAAGTCCCTGAAGAATATAGAACGCTTGGTGGTCGTGGTTTAACTTCAACGATTGTGGCGAAGGAAGTCCCACCAACATGTAATCCTTTAGGGGAGAAAAATAAAGTGATCTTTGCACCAGGGATTGTAACTGGTACAATTGCACCCACCTCTGGACGCATTTCCGTAGGAGGAAAATCACCATTAACAGGGGGAATTAAAGAAGCGAATGCAGGAACCGATTTTGCTCAAAAATTAGCTAGGTTACGTATTGCAGCAATAATAATTGAGGGAAAGTACCAAGGAGAGGGATATCAACTTTTAAAAATAACGAATGAAGGGGTTCAATTTGTTAATGCGAATAAATGGTCTGGGAAAGGTCTATACAAGGCATATAAAGAAATATATGAGGAATATGGTGACAAAATTAGCATCTGTGGGGTAGGAATCGCTGCAGAGTTGCTTGGATCTATGGCAGGAGTTGCCTTTAATGATCCTGAAGGATTGCCCAGTAGATATGCTGGAAGAGGTGGACTTGGGGCAGTCATGGCATCAAAAGGATTGAAATTCATTGTTGTTGATGCTACAGGAGCCCCAGGTGTTGAAATTGCTAATGAAGAAATTTTTAAACAAGGTATCGAGAAAGTTAGAAAAGCATTAACGGCACACGACGTCACTAAACCCGGAGGTGCCCTTAATAGCTATGGAACGGATGTTTTGATTAATATAATTAACGAGGCGGGGGGATTACCCCAACGAAACTTTAGTAGCGGACAAGATGAGCGGGCTGCTAATATATCAGGAGAAGCAAAGGCAGAGGCGATAAAAAAGAATGGTGGTGTTCGTCCTCATGCATGTTCTCCTGGATGTATCATTCGCTGTTCCGAAGTATGGACGAAGCCAGGTGGAAAAGACCCGGTTGGCGTGTTAGAGTATGAATCGGTCTGGGCTCTTGGTTGTAATTGTGGAATTTACGATTTAGAAACGGTAGGCGAGCTTAATCGTGCCTGTAATGATTTAGGCACCGATACAATTGAAACCGGCGATACAATTGCTGTTGCTATGGAAGGAGGCCTCATTGAATTTGGCGCAAAGGATGACGCCTTAAAACTTATGGATGAAATTCGAAATAAAACGCCATTAGGACGAATTCTAGTAAATGGCTGTGTCTTTACTGGGAAAGCCTTCGGGGTAACCCGGGTTCCTGCCGTGAAAGGACAAGGGTTTCCGGCATATGATCCCCGCCCCATCAAAGGTATTGGTGTGACCTACGCGACTACACCAATGGGGGCAGATCATACGGCGGGTTATGCAATTGCTCCTGAAATTATGGGCGTCGGAGGGAAAGCAGATCCAAGAGACCCGAAGAAAGCAGAATTATCCCGCAATCTCCAGCTAGCTACTGCTGTAATTGACTCGTCTGGATACTGTTTATTCATTGCATTCGCGATTCTAGACATTCCAGAGGGGCTAGAAGGTGTTGTTGAGTCAGTGAATGGGGTCTTGGGGACCTCTCTAACAGTTAATGATATTCCGATAATTGGAAAACAGATAATTGATACAGAACTTGCATTTAACAAAGCCGCAGGATTTACATCGATCCACGATAGACTTCCAGAATTCTTCTATGAAGAAAAGCTCGAGCCCACGAACGAAGTTTTTAATGTACCCGATGACGAGTTAGATAAAGTCTTCTAACTCCTTTTTTTTGAATGCCTATGCCAATTCGAGTAAAACTTTTCGGAGATCTTCGGAAAAAACTACAGCAGAAGATCTCTGGGGGCGCCCCTCTTATTTTACAACTCAATGATACCAAAGTGAAGACCGTTGCAGATCTCTTGGAAGTATTGGGGATCCTTGGAAGTGAAATAAGTCATATTTTTGTTAATGGAAAGTATTCAGGATTTAGAAAAACCGTTAAAGATTCCGATACCATCGCTCTCTTTCCGAAAAATATGGGCTTATTGTATAAATGGTATTTTGATAGGGACGAAAATGGTTAAACCAAAAGAAATTACTGTGACTGTCAAATTTTTTGCCACATTAAGAGAATTTGGTCCTATCAGAGAGACAATCAAGATCCCTAAAAATAGTACCGTCAAAACACTCTTTGAAAGATATAAAGTACCTTTCGATAAGCGGAGGACCATAATATTGATCAATGGAAAACCCCATCAAGATCAGCATACAGTTCTTAAAGACGGTGATCTTATCGCAATTTTTCCACCCTTGGCAGGTGGCGGTTTATTTTTAGTCCAGTAAATGTAATTGCAGTTAAACCTAGTAAGTCTTAAAAAGTGATCTGCAAATGGAGCCAATATTGTATTGATTTTCAAAAAATAAAAGCTCTTGGGTAGTTTATCCAAGGGGCGAATTAAAAAAATATGTAGGTGTTTATCGGATATATAAAATTGATTTAGAATCGTTCCAAAGAGGTGTAGGATCATCTGGAAGTGGAACTCCTCCGTAGTCAATAAATTGAAGGCGGAGTTGTCGGTCATTAATCATTTTAATGAGAATTACTTTAGTATAATTGGTTCCTGAATAGAATTCGTCGCAGAAATAGTAATAGATATGACCATCATTGGAAACTTCATTAAAAACGCGGTTACGGTATCCATCTTCGGCTGGATTGAAGGTATATACATGGGAGTCCCAGCTCGAATTGCCAGCCAGACCGATGGAAATGACCCCTTTAGAAGCGTTAAAATTGCTATAGACTAATGATAATCCATAATCTTCCGCTCGATTGATATAGTCATACTTAGTCCAGATGCCTTGTGCTGTATTTGGCACATCAAAATCGATTTTACCACAGTAATTGGCAGGATATACGGGTGTTCCACTCCAGTCCGTTAATTTAGCCTGCATTGTACTTTTTAAGCTATCTATGAAATAATCTAAGGGGCAAACAGTATGTTGAAATTCTTGTGTCCATTCGGTATTTACCCAGGATAGTGTCACACGAGAATCTTTTAACCAGAAATCAAAGCCACCGCCCCAACCAGCGACACCAAGCTCTTGACCCGCAGGCACCGCCAGATTTAGATGCTTTTGGTATGCGGTGAAGGTATCTCCAGCGACTTCCCAAGAGTACACGTCATCACCATACTCGGCACCAAAATCTCCAATTAAACCCCATAAATAATCACTCAAATTGTTTACGTGTCCGTAGCGTCCCCAGACATCTCTACAGACATCAAACTCGATTGAATAATCCTCTGTAATATTAGATATTGGATTAGAATATTCTACTTTACTAATGAGATTAATAGTGATATCCCCAGGGGCATAAATCGCAAATCCGTCCGGATAAATATTTGTATCAGTAAAGAAATACATGTGGTCCGTGGGGAACGTATGTCCTGGTGGGTTAAGATTCCCTAATGGGACAATATTTGTAATTTTTGTCAGATCTACTGGATAGCTGGTAAATGGTGTATCATTACACGAAGGGAGATATAACTTATTCGAGTAATAGTAAAAAAAGAAACTGAAAAGGCACCCACTTACGACAATTGCTGAAACAATTACTATTAGAATTTTGTGCTTCATATTAAGTTTAAATGGAGAGAACTTAATAAAGTTTATTTTTTAATACACCAGCAATTCATTTAAATGGCAGGGTAATGAAGAATTCTACTCAGATAATCCATATTAAAAAAAATAAATTATTATTTTAAGGTTAGAAGAATTAAAGGATTGTTGATAATAATCCAGTAATTATGGAAATAATCGTAGCGACACTAACAGAGAATAATAATTTAGAGAAATTTTCCCACAAGCGTTGTTTCCAATCAATTTTGAATTTAATAAGGACATCTCCAATTTGTTTTCTATTAAATCTTTGAATATCATCGGCAATTAATAAGAATTTGAAGAAAACATTTTCGAGGGTTTTGTCAAGGTCATTGTTGAATTGAATTCGTTCCGTTTTACTTTTACTTAAGTATTGTTTGTGATCAATGGCATAATTTTCGATGAAAGCTTTAATTGCATCAAGATTTTCTTTTAATTTATTATCGATTTCAATGGAGCCTGAGATGTCTTGCTCTTCTCGGATAATGAAATAGGTATAGATATTAGCGACAATTTCATTAATCTGATGTACTTCTAAATTGAGGTAATTCTTGGAGATGATTTGTAAATTGAGGTAAAGAGGTTTGAAATAAAGTCCAAGTGGGTCTTTTCGGTCTCTTTTAATCCATTTTTCTAAGATCCATTGGGTGAAATAAACGGGCGAAAGACAATAGTATTTCCGGATGCTATTGGGGATGATAGAAAAGATTCCAATCAATATTATAAAAATACTGATGTTAATAGGAGTTAGAACTAGACCGAAAAATGTTTTATATTGATTAAAGGCAATGAATGCACCTAGACAAAGAAGAGCACTTATTATGTATAGGAGAATTTTAAAGCCAATTCCTGTTCGTTTATCGGATGCCCATATCAGTAAATCTTTTTCTTTTTCATCCGCACTTATTTTAGGATCATAATAGGATTTCGGTACTAGACCAAGACGATGGTAAAGATATCTTCTAAAAATTCGATATTTCTGAAAAGATTTTCGAGGTCGTAGAGTATAAGGAATACCTCGTTTTAAGTCGCGCCCTCGTATTAGCCAGACAGTTCCTATAATGCTTCCAATTACCAATCCAGTTATTATAAACCAGAAAGGATCATAATAAGCGAAGTATTGATTCCATACTTCAAAAAGACTCCAAAATAACCAGATTAAAAATCCCGTGATTAATAAAAATGTAGCGCCAATAATATAAAGATTAGTTTTCCGATAATTTCGCAAATAGAAAATTTCATCGAAGATTTTCTCCATAGGTAATTCAGTTCTAGAATGTACAGGTCGTGAAAGGGTTGTGGTAATAGAGGTTTTTTGAATGGTAGGAATTAGAGGGGGTTTCTTTATGGAGATAGAAGGTCGAGGAGCTTGTTTTTGATTTGAAACCTCTGGAAATTGATATTCTTCCTTATTTTGGGAAATTAAAGGAGATAATAATTTTTTATCCTGAATTTCTGATTCTTTTTTACATTCTGGGCATAAAGCAGCTTCCTTGTCGACTCTCTTTCCACATCTAGGACAAAAATAAGACACGATCTCCACCTTTTCCTTTTCCATTTTCTAACTTTCTTTAAATATTTATATTTTGTGGATAAATAATTGAAATTAATGAAATCCTTGATATTGAATTAACTAATTATGAAGAGATTCAAGCAAAATGAAGGTAGGATGTTGTGGTTTCCCCGTAAGAATGGACCAATATTTTAGGGAATTTAAAGTAATTGAAATACAAAGAACATTCTATAAGTTACCTCGCATTCAAACAACAATTAAATGGCGAGATTTAGCACCTACTGAGTTTGAATTTACGCTGAAGGTGCCTCAATTTATCACCCATGAACCGACGAGCTCAACTTACCGGAAAGCAGGAATTGAAATTTCATCGGCAGAAAAGAACTTATATGGATCATTTAAACCTACTGAACAAGTTTTTAAGGCGTGGGATGAAATAAGAAAGAGAGCTAAAATACTTCGCGCAAAAATAGTAGTATTTCAATGTCCTGCAAGTTTTAAACCGACAAAAGAAAATATTGAAAATATGCGTAATTTTTTTCTTACCATAGATAGAAAAGATTTTTTGTGTGTATGGGAACCTCGAGGTAAATGGGAGGATTCTATCATTATGGCGCTGTGTAAAGAACTTGATTTAATTCATTGTGTGGATCCTTTCCTAAGAAAATCCGTATGGGGAGAACTGAAGTATTTCAGATTACATGGAGGTCCCAGATATAGGCATAAATATACTGACGCTGAACTTGAAGCACTTAGAAAAAAGTGTGAAGATGAAACTTATTGCATGTTCAATAATAGGTATATGTATGAAGATGCACGAAAGTTTAAAAAAATAATTTCATGAAATATTTTCGTTTTGAAAAATTAGATTCCAGATAATTTATAAGGTGAATTTAGAAAGAGAAATTGGTGATTAGAATGATGGAGAATTTATTAGTCGCGATTCATAATGTGACAGGGATTCAGAAGATAAAGGAATACACGCAAGTTTTATTGGGGTTTCGCATTAAAACGATAATAATTTCGAAAGCAGTTGGCTCAGCGGCCATGTCAGGAGTGCCACAAGCCCAGAAAATAATTTTTAAGAAAGGAGGGAATCTGTTATATGTGGAAGATATTCCAGATATAATTGAATTATTAAATCCAGACATAATTTATGTGGTAGCACCCCAACCTTATGCGAAGCATAAATTTGAACCTGGAATGATAATTCAAGAGTTAAAAGCTAAAAAGAAAATCCTACTTATATTTGGAGGCAGTGACCCTGGATTGTCAAAGCGGGAGTTGGAATTTGGAATTGATATATATCTTGAGGTCCCGGCGGATATTGGGACGATTGGGACAGCGGCTATCATTCTCTATCAGATTTGGAAACTTCTCTGAAAAATTTAAATACGGGAATAGAAACTAATTGATTTGCTAATATTATGATATAATATCAAGAATATAATAAAATCTGAAAAAAGCCGAGATATTCTAGCCTGGTAGGAATTTAGAGTAATACTCAAATTTCTAACCTAAAGCGGGTCTGCTAAACCCGTGGCTTCGGCTCGACTTATCAAGATGAGTGATAAGTCGCGAAATCGCGAGGGTTCAAATCCCTCTCTCGGCGCCATTTTTTTATTTTTAAACTTAAAAAGAGGAGGTGGATAGGCCCGATGCTCGACACCTTCCCGCTCACCGAACTTCTCTATCTGGTCTCAGATCCGGTGACCATGAGCATTGGGCGTTAAGGCTTACGCTGCTCCATCCCTGGCCTCGCTGGGTTCGCCTATTAAAAGATAGTGACTTCCTTCCCTTCAGAAGGAGCCCTATCTACCGCCAATCCCAATGGGCGAATCCTCATTGCCATTGATAGAGCTCGTATGAGCGTTCCGAGAGCCTCACATCGGCTTTTGCCCCGCCCTATAGAGCACTTGCGGTCCGGAATAATCCTTCAGGTGCCGCCCTAAACACCCGGCTAGCCTATCAAGATTTCTATAACATCTTGTTATTTAAATATTCTTTGTAGAATGATTTTGGAGATTTTGCATGATTTTACAAAACTTACAAATTTTTTCAGTAGCAGGTTCGTGGCAAATAGGGCACAGGTGAATTTCTTGTTTAATTTGGAGGAGTTGCTGAATTTTGTCGCCAGAACGAAGCACTGAGTGCTTAGTTCCTGGGCGTTTTGCTTCCATTTCATTGAGAATTCGCTGAATGTCATTCCGGAGCACGCCTTCTGCATAAGGGCAAGTTTGGGAATGAAATGGCAAATCACGAAAGAATGCGTATGCAGCAATTTCTCGTTCAGGAATTTCCCGTAGAGGTTTTATCCGAGGGACAAATAAATCATGAACTTGCCTGAGATTTAAATTAGTGCGCCCCATTCGAATAATATCGCTTCGAAAAATATTCATCAAGACAGTTTGGGCTTCATCATCCAAGTTATGACCAAGAGCTAATTTATCCACTTTTAAATTGCGAGCAACTTGGTTTAAGCTACGGCGACGTAAGATTCCACAAAAAAAACAGGCAGTATGTTGTTCTTTTGATTTTTTCTTGAAGATTTGAACGATTTCGTCTAAAGAATAGCCATAGAGTTCTCTAAATGATGTAATAAAATGTTCAATGCCAAGCTCCGAAGTGAGTTGAGTCGCCAGTTTTAGACCTTCTTCACGGTAACCAGAAATCCCTTCATCAATAGTAATAGCGATGAGGGATGATTGTGGAAAACGCTTTTCAATTTTTTGGAGAATATAAAGGAGTACGGTACTATCTTTGCCGCCGCTAATTCCAACGCCAATTTTATCTGTTTCTTGGAGCATTTTATGGCGTGCGATGGTCCGGGCGACCTTTCGTTCAATTGATTCTATGAAATGTTTTTTGCAGAGATACTCCCCAGAATAGGGACGATAATATGCGGATTGTTTGTTACATTTCATGCATTTTTTCAAATTGAGACCCTACTATTAAAAAATGCTGGAAAATAAGGTAAAGACATTGAATAAGACTAATGAAAGAATTATATTTGACAGGAATAGAAAAATTGCAATTCCTCTAACAGTCCAAATGACAGTTTTTCTCCAAGTCCAAGGTGCTTTTGGTTTAGATGCTTCTTTTTTTGAATCATCTTCATTATTTTCTGAATGAGATGATTTTGAAGGAGGGGTTGGTGGCTCGAATAAAGATACAAATAAATGGTCTCCATCAAAGGGAGGAATAGGAAGAAGATTAAAAATGGCAACAGCAAATGAAAATATATATAAATAAAGTAGCGTTCTATAGACATGAGGTGTAAGAGGACCGAAAATCAGAGCTAATTCTCTATCAAAATAATTAGGCTGATAGCCGATTCCAAAATAACTTTCCGTATTGTTTTCGATCACGTAAATTCTACATAAATCAAGAGAAATAGAGAAATCGGTGGTAGAGTTAAAAAGAAAATTCAGATTTAGACAAAACGAAGAATTGAAATAATTTGTTAGATTATAACCGGCAGCTTTGGAAATATTTGATGTGAGTTCCACTCCCGATGATAAATTTTGCAAAGTAAAGAATTCAAAATTCTTTTTTGAATCAGAGAAATTGATGAGAAGAACCTGTGCTGTATTAAACTCGTCTATACTTGCGTTTAAATTGATATCTACTGCTAATCCAATAATCTTATCTAAAGAGATATTTAGTGCTGAAATATTAAGTATTAAGGAAAAATTTAGGTAAGAGTTTGTGGAATTTAAGGATAAAAATACTTGATCAGATTCATTTAGAGAATCTAGAGAACCTGTATTATGGGACCCATTGTACAATTCTAGAGTATTCCAGGGAGTTTCATTCAATTTATGGCGATTGAATCCAGCGATGATTGTCTGATTTAAAAGAGTTCCATTTTCAAGTCTAACTGTAAATAGGACAGGATCGAATGGTTTATAGGGGTCCAACGCAGCTGAGAGATTGTAATAATTAACGGAAGTACCATTAATTTCTAAAATTATTTCATTAGGGGAAAGTTTCCCGTAGGCAGGCCCATCCTCATAAACGTGAACTAAATGAGCGCCCTCTCCAATTCCGTACATATTAACCATAATGAGTAAAGCAAAAAATGCAATAATTAAATTTATAAAAGACCCTGCTGCAACAATTCGTTGCCGTGTTAGACGTTTTTCTTGTGCAAGTTGTTCTTCATCCACTTCTACAAATGCACCAATCAAAACAAGAATCGCAAGAAACCCAGATGATTTTACTTTAATTCCCTCTAATCGAGCCGCAATCCCATGGGCTAGTTCATGAGTAAACATGATAATAGCGATGGGTAAGATCATGTATAGGAGATCTGGACCGGTCACAGTCACACCAGGAATAAATGGGACGAGAGCATTTTCAGGTTGGGGGGCTGTAAGAAGAGCAAAGAGATTGAAGCCCAGCCAAACCATACCAAGACCCATAATAACAAACCCAAACCCAATACCAATTGTCCAAAAAATGCGCCAAAAACGTGGGAATCGATTCGCTAATTTATTAATAAAACGATTCAAACGAGTAGTTTTTGCCATAAACCATGCAGGACCTACTTCCCAGCCCCGCTTTTCTAACTTTAGAAGTTTAGCTATTCCCCAAAAGAAGAACCAGAATAGAAATAAATATAGAAAAAAACTGAATATATCAAACTGCGAAAAAATCACGCTCCAGCCTAATTCTCCCCAGAAATTGTTTCATCAATCCAATTCAAATAATCTATTAATCCGTCTTCAATAGAGATAACAATGCATTCGGGTACTTCATACGAATGAATTTCTTTGACAACTTTCTTCAATTCTTCAATCCTAGAATGCTTTGTCTTGATAATGAGTAATTGCTCTTTATCTTCTTCAATTTTTCCTTTCCAGCGATAAATTGAACGAATTGGTGTGATATTTACACATGCAGCTAATTTCTTTTCCACCAGAACCCGTGCAATTTTTTGTCCATCTTCTTCCGATGCCGTAACGAAAACTAATTTATACATTTTCAGAAACACATGAGTATTTTGAATCATTAATAAAGTTTTATTATGGGGATTAGCACGTAATCATAAAAAGATTCTGATAAATTATTTTATTGAATTAATTATAAAAATACAATAAATAAGATGGTGGTTTTAAATGCAATTATCTGTATCCAACTTAGTAGATCAGATGGGACCTTTAGTTGTAGGAATTTCAGAGAAATTTCATATTTCTGAGGAGGGGGCTTCTGAATTTGTGAAACTTGCGATAATTAATTGGGTTAAGACGCAATATAAAATGCAGATTTCTGGAGATATTTTAAATGGTCCTCCGAAACTTCTGGAAAAATTGTCGGAAGAGGTGTTAAAATGGACCGCAGATGATTTTGATGATGAGGATTTTCAAGTGATAGGATATTGTAAGAATATTCGTTGATGCAAATTGAAATATCTTAAGAAAAATGGGAAATAGTGCCCCGGCCGGGATTCGGACCCGGGTCATTCCCCTAGGGGGCCTAGCTTAGGGGTGAAAGCCCTAAATGCTTGGCCGGACTACACCACCGGGGCATTTTTAAAATTAAAAATGGCGCCGCCGGTAGGACTCGAACCTACGACCGACGGGTTTCTGCAATCGTTCGAGGAAACTAACAGCCCGTCGCACTACCTATCTGTGCTATCGCCACAATCAATATTGATTGATACGGCGGCTAAGCGGCGGCTTAAAGATCCTTTTTATAATTCTAGGATAAGAAAAATTTATTGAGTTATATTTTGATTATTAATTGTTTAATAATTATTAGAATTATAAAAATTTTTAGAATACCTCTTCTTCTGATGCTATACCGAAATTTACCACAATTTGCCGGAAAATGATTAGGTATTACTAGAGAAATAATCTCATTAATAATCGAACTTCTATTAGTAAGGCGCGATTTTCCATAAATTGGTACGATTCTTTTTCAATTCGCGCCGTTTTTTATAGAGAAATTGATAAACAGTGCTATGAGAAGCCCCCTCAATTAACATCATGACAGCTTTTTTTGCAATTCTAAGATTAGTTAGGGGACCGATAATGGAAACAGTGTTACCATAAACTGAAAGTGCATTTTCAGTTAATTCTTCAATTAAACGTCTTGTTTTACCAGCTTCACCGATGATTCTACCTTTAATTCTTTTGATAGCATTAGTATTCCGACCAAAGATAGCTGTTAAATCAATAATTTCAAGGTAGGTCTCGTCATCCAGAAGGCGAAGGGCCTTTTCTGGGCTAAATCCACGGCCAATAGCTTTAATGATATCCCGAGCTTTCCAAACAGCTAACGGGTTCTCAGGGTCAGGGAT
>Ga0180301_10001803_pt1 | contig 16815 bp, 35 predicted proteins | sample GuaBasSediGuay16_FD_121797 | JGI IMG/M metagenome (GOLD analysis project Ga0180301, IMG submission 121797) | Subseafloor sediment microbial communities from Guaymas Basin, Gulf of California, Mexico - Guay16, Core 4569-2, 12-15 cm | ecosystem: Environmental > Aquatic > Marine > Hydrothermal... | reverse complement strand
TCGCGGGGGTTCTCCAAACCTTCTCGGGGTTGAAAGTTTTCTCCGGGCTCCCGGCTGGGCTGGGCTCGCGGTGGCTGGCTCGGCTGGCGTCGGCGGCTTCTGCGAGCTTCTCCCGCTTTTCCGGCAGAATACAAGGTGTGTGTCACGCTTCATTCGCCTCCTCTGAGCGGTTTTCACCCTCCCCGACCCGGGCTAGTTTATAATCTTCCGATCCCGGTTTTTGACTGCTCTCGGATGGATTTGACGGTATCTCTACGGTTATCTCGCTTTCGAGAGGCTCTGCTTTAATAATCCTATCTTCTCCGCTGGGGCCCCCGCCCTGCCCGGGAGCGGGCTGGGAGGCCTGCTGTTTAGCCTCCTCTATCATGGCCCGCTTCTGGGCTTTGACCTCGAACAGGATTCCCATGCAGGCTGGGCATAGGATCGGGGCCTTCATCATAGCGGCCGGATACTGTTCTCCGCATACGAAGCATTCGAGCTTTACCTCTCCACGTGGCCTAGGCTGTTTCTGCTCCTGCTGTCTCTGCTTGTTCTTCTGCATGACTTCGAGCGTCTTATCTACGAGTTCCTTAACGTCTTGCACCCTCATCCGATACATGATGACTTGGTATAACAGGCGTAACATCACCTCGGGATCGGGGATCCTGGCCAGCTCCCTAGCGGCCCCCAAGCTGATCTGCTCCTCATCCAATGCTCTCAAGAGGTCGGGATGCGCCCTAGATATGGCCAAGAGATCCTCAAGATACCTAAGCTTATAGCCAGTCTTAGCCGCAATATCCGCCAGATCCATCTTCTCCTCATCCACCAAGTAGCGTATCACCTTGATCATATCCGTAACCTTACCCCTACCCTGAAGCTTACCCGTCGTAATGTTCTGAAGCATCACGTCCCTAATAGTCCCCGGAACCACGACAGCTGGAACCGTCTTCTGGCCAGAGGCCCTAGCCTCCATAAGCCTATGCAATCCATCGACTAGGATGATGTTCTGGCCATCCCAAATGCACTTGATCGGGTTCAAGACACCCTGCGCCCTAATAGAGCCCCGGAACTGCTCCTCCAATTCCGGTGGCATCACGGCGGTAACCCGAATATCCGGAACCACCACGTCATCCACGTCTATCTCCCCGAGATATGGCCACTTCTTGCGGGTGGAAAAACCATACTTATCCTTGGCCACGCTCACACCTCACGCTAATACAGTATCCTCGAAGGCTTTAAATCCTACCGAACATCCGCTTACGAGCCTGCCTTTTCAGCATGCCTTCGGGAGTAGTGTATTTCTTCCACTCCTCAAGGTAATCCTCAAGCCAATCCGGCGTATAAATATCAACCACGATCCCCCTCTTAGTGGCGAAATCCTCAACCCACTTAAGATAAGTCGGAATCACCAACCAAAACTCCCTCTTCATATTCAGGATCTCGCCCAAATCAGGAGTCTCAGGAACAAGCTCCCTATAATAAAGCAGATCCCCGATAGCGTTCTTGGGATCAAGGATCTCGGCCTCGGCGAAAATAACCTTATCCGGGAGCTTGAGAACCGCATCGATCTTCGGCCGCCAGCTACGAAACGTCCTAGCCGCCTTCTCCAAGCTTCCCAGCTCCGCTATAAGGCTTTCGGGAACCGGGCCGAGGGGAACGTTAAACATCTTCTCAGCCTCGGGGAAACGCTCATTAGCCCACTCGACTATATACCGGCGCTCACGAGGAGCCCAGCTCCCAAGCGGAGGCACGCTACTCCTCTTCCTCTCACTCATTTCTCTCACCTCTCTTCCTAGCCCTCGTAATGTTTCTGAGCCACTTCTCGTAGTAGGGGCCGCGCTTCTTCTTCAACTGCAAGATAGCTTGTCTCATATTTCTCATAGCGCAATCTGGGCATAACCCCCTATGGCTCAAAATTTCCCTCGGGAAAAGCTTTCCACACACCTTACACGCCTTTTTCTCCGATTTCTTCATCAAAATTTTAAGCAATCGGCCACCTATAAAATTTTAAATCTACTTAAATTTTTCGGAGAAGAACCCTCCAACCGCAGGAGGTGAATAGGAAAAATGCCCAAAATCCTCCTAAGACCATTGGATAAGATCGCCGAGAAGTGGGGGAAGGAAGCCCAGGCCGCCGCTCCGTATTACGAAGCTGGAGTCAAGGAGCCGCTGAAGGATTGGGAGGCGCAGACCGTCGCCGCCGCACCGGTCTATAAAGCCGCTGTCACCCAGCCCAACATCGACAAGCTATTCGCCGGAGGAGTCAAGAGAGTTGGAACCTCCAGATGGCAGAGCAGAGCCATCAACCTCGGAGTCCCGAGATTCGCTCCAGGCGTAGCGGCTAGCGTCGACTGGTATCAGACGAGCTTCGCTCCATACTACGAGGAACTTAGCAGAATCGAGCTACCTGAGAGAGGTCCTAGAGGCTCCGACCAGAACCTAGAGCGTGTAAGAGTCATAATGAAGGCGCTCTTCCAGAAGAGGCTAGCGATCAAGGGAGCGGGAACATAGCCCGCTCCCACCAAGGAGGTGACAGCGAGTGCCAAGGGCCGTCCCGCTAGATAAGATCCTGACACAGGGAACGACCTACACCACCCACGAGCGAGAAGCGTGGATCATCAAGAAGCTAGGAACCAATAGCTCCACCAGAGGCTACGTCAAGATCGATGGCAAGGAGACGACATACATCCACACCACAGCCGCCCCAGTCCACAAGACCTCCTCGAACCTCCTAGGGCCCATCAACCTAGGAAACCTATACCTCGTAGTCCCACCGGAGACCGACATATCGTGGGAGGGAGCCAGCGGATCTATCCTGAGAGTCGTGGGAACCAAGCTGATCCTATCGCCGGGAGAATCACTCGAAGCGAGCCTGATGGATAGGTTCAACCGACAGCCAAACGAATACATCTACGTCATCGAGGATAGCTACTCGCATGGAACCGACACCGCATGGACAGCTGGGGACGAGAACGAGGTAGTCTCACTAACGCCTAAGACGATCGAGAAATACGTCCTAGACTCGGTCGTGATGGCTGACATATCCAACACCGCATCCGCCGTCTCCGAAGGCCAGTTCGTCATAACCTTCTACCTAGACAACAACCCGCTCGAAAACATCACCGGAGACAACATCAACGCTGGAATAGACGTCCTATCCATGCCTAGGCCACCGGCAGACAGCACCGAGGAGATGCCATTTAGCCTAGAGAGCTTCCCGATAGCAGTCGAGGGAGACCACACCCTAAGCATCAGATGCAAGAACGTGAGCGGATCGGATATATCGCCGACCAGCGGAACCTCGATAACCGTAACCGTAACAGCCGTGGCCAAGTTCTTCAGAAAGCCGTAGCGAGGTGAAGCGCCGACATGGCCAAGTTCTACGCCTTCAAGACAATTGACTCATTCACCGTCTCAGCCGGAGGTACCGTCGAGAAGACGTGGACGGCCGACGACGACTACACGATCCACACCATCAGGCTGGTGGAGACCACGGGAGCTAGCCTAGCCCTACTCAAGACCACGATAACCCTAGACGGATACGCCGTAACAAAGGACATAGTGCCGGGAAGCGTATTCGTCGGAAACTGGAACCAGCTACCAGAGCTAGACATACCCATCTCGAAGTCTCAGGTCATAAAGTTCAGCTTCGAGAACGCCGGAACCTCCGACGTAACTATCTACGTCGTCCTAGAACTCTGGAAGTAAGCCGAAACCCTTAAACACACTCCCCCACTTTTTTTCTCCGTGAGGTGAGAGCATGACGCTCGTAACGGTTACCAAGCAGTTTACCGTGTCGGCTGGGGCCACGACCACCCAGACCATATACACGGTAACCTCTGGCAGGAAATTCAGGCTAAAGAAGGTCAGGTTCTGGTTCCCAACCGGATCTAATTCCGAGCTTCAAGCCGTAATACTCCACGGGGTCGAGAAGGTAGTCCCCGAAGATGGGTATGTAGTCGGAGATGGCGAGAGGTTCGAGTATGATGTGGACGTGGAATACGGCTCCGAGGAAGCGGTAAAAGCCCTATTAACCAACACCTCGGCCACCGATAGCCACACGGTCCAAATCACCCTAGAAGGCGAGGAGGTGTAACCAAAGAATGGCGGACTTCGTAAGAGATGTAGATATCCTAGCAACGGAGTTAAGCGCCTCAGGAGAGATAGACACTTCAACCGAAACCTCACCAGTAACCATCCTAACCCCCTCCTCCGGGAAAAGGCTCGACACTAGAAGCATCTATATCTCAACTGATTCCACCAGCGGCGAGATAGAGGCATGGTTTCCAACCAGTGGCATACTGTTGGGGAAAATCTACTGCGCGAGATGGACAATGGTCACGCTTCACGAGATAAGATTTCAGGGAGCGGTGGATGAACCATTGCAGATAAGTTGGAGCGGTCTTGACACGGGTGCTAAAATTTTTTGGTGCGTCCGATATAAAGAAGTATGAGCCATGAGCTTCTGCGAGCAGGTAGCCTGGGCGTGTCTCCACCACCTCAGCGTAGAGCATCTAGCCCTAGCCCTGATGATGATCGCCCTCTTTCTCGGAGAGCTAAAAATATACCTTGAGTTACGTAAGCTTAGGAGGGAGAAATCGTGTCCGCTCAAACGATCAACATAGACATTAGCGAGATAATCCAGATCTTGGAGGAGTCGGAGACCATAGAGGAGGCTAGGCAGAGGTTCGCTCTCCTGATTTTCGAGCGGACATCGGGGAGCCAGCCTGCTGGGAAGTTGCTGAAGTGGGCTATGGGAGGCCATATTCCGAGACCAAGGAAGAAACATAAGAGAAGGTAGTTCGAATAACTGGGGGGATAGGCGATGTCGGTGACAATTACGGATGCTCCTGATTACACGGGAAACGTCTATATCGTGGGCCAACTTCAAGACTTAACCATAACAGGCTCCGTAACCGTAACTTCTGGAGACGTAAATATTGTCGGGCCTTTGACAGATACAGGCTATGTAGCCATCTCGATCCGGGAGAGCGTCCAACTAGACGTGAACGTGACCAACACGACTTTAACCATCACGGGGGACGTAACCGTATCCTCTGGATCTGTGGATATCTCGGGGCCGTTAACGACCGAGGGCAATGTGGCCGTAGCGATCCAGCAGAGCATAGAGTTGGATGTGAACGTGACGAACAGCGTGATAAATATTCAGGGTAGCGTGGACGCCAACATAACCAACGCAACTCTCACTATTGAGGGAAACGTGAACGTCACGAACTCGATCCTAAACGTGAATATCACGAACGAGGTTCTGCAGAGTAAGCTAGCTAAGAGCGCCCTAGCCTTCAACGGGGAAAACGCCTACGTGGAGATACCTCATAATGATGTCTTCAACGTAACGACTTTTACGATAATAGTTTGGGCAAAACATACTGAGCCAACTGGCGGGTCATATTGGAGATGGATACATAGAGACATATCTACTTCCACTTGGGTTATTGACCCCTGGGGACTTGGATTACTGGATCAGCATCCTCTGCTAATGATTGGAGATGGATCGTCGTATAACGGCGTTTCTGGAACTACTTCAATAGTCGATGGCAAGTGGCACATGGTCGCTGGGGTGGTGGATGGAAGCAACCTAAAAATATATGTCGATGGCTCGCTTAACAACTCTAAAGCTCAGACTATTACGCCCTACGCTGTGACGGCGAACGTGGGCATAATGAAGGCTTACAATAGATACGGTAAGGGAGCTATCGCCAGAATCCTCATGTATAACCGACCCCTCTCAGACACGGAAATCGCATATATCTACAATAACCCCGAGACGCCGCCTACTGACGGCCTGATATTGTGGCTCAACTTCGACGAAGGCTCAGGAGACATAGCATACGATAAGAGCGGCTACGGCAACCACGGAACCATCCACAACGCGGTGTGGGTGTCGGAGCAGGGGCAGGTAGCGCCCCTACTCAACATCAACATAACCAACAGCCAGGTAACCCTGGATGTGAACATAACCAACTCGGTTCTCACGATCCAGGGAGACGTGAACATCACTAATGCTGAACTTAACATCAAGATCACGAGCCAAGACATAGACCTCACGATAATCAACCCATCTGGCATACCGATCTACACTGGTGAGTCTGGAATAACGGGTTCTGTTAGTGACGCGTTTTCGCCACCAGCGGGAGGAGAATACACTGTAGTCTCGCTTACGGGTAGGGGCCGGATTCACGCTATCGGGTGGGTTAATTGGGGAAGCGCGACGTACGATTCTCTAAGACTGAGAATATACAAGAAAAACGAGGATGGAAGCTTCACGAAGGTCGTAGACTTAAGAGCCAAAGACTTCGACATACTAAACGGGTTCCACATATCGTCCGAGTTCGCGTTTGCGGGCGCGAGCTCAGGCTATAGGAGGGCGTCCGCCCTATCTAAGGCTGGTGGCATGACATTCTTCGATAATGAAGGAAGCTATGAAGGGCCTTACGGATGCGTTCTAACCATACCCTTCGACTTCAAGTATGGCGCGGAGGTTAGAATCTATAATCCCCTCAGCTATGAGCCAGCTCAAAGCGTGGTGGTGCTATATGGAGCGTATGAAACCTAGAATCGTGCTGATTGCGGAAGACTCGGAACGAGTGCTAGTATACTTGAGCGATGGAAATGTCGAGGAATACCCCAAAGACTACGACCTATCGAAGCTGAAAGAAAGGCTTCACGATCCAAACAACATAATAGACCTGCATTTAAAAAGCAGGCAAAAAAGAGTAGAAGGGAGAGCGGAGAAAACCTCAGAGCAAGGGCCAAGGGAGGTGGTGGAGAAACGACTCTCTACGTGGTTGATGTAACCGTTCCCAAGGACACCCAGCAAACGTCTCCAAAAGAGGTTCAGGTCGAGATAGAGGAGGAGGTAGTGGTCTCCGTTGAATGCCATTTCCCGCCCGGGTGCCGTGGAATGGTCTACACCGCCTGCTACTACGGCGAGGAGCAGATCTTCCCGAGGCCACATGGATCATATCTTCATGGGGATGGGGAGACCATCAAGTGGCAGGAATACTACACCCTGCCCTCCAAGCCCTGCACCCTGACAATAAGGGCGTGGTCTCCGGGGACGAATTACGACCACACGATCACTTGGAGGATAAACGCTTTGCCGAAGAATATAGCGTTCTGGTGGAGGATCATAGATAAGCTTATAGGCTTCTTGGCCAAGCTATTCCGTGTGAAGGTATGAGCGCCCAGAACCCGTCTAAGCGATCCAAGGCCAAGAGAACCCTACCCGCGGTAGACGCCGACGTGGCCCAGAGGCACCTGGCCGCATACTTCTACGCCGCATATAGTAACTGCGAATGCGAGGCGTGCCAGTTGCTCAGGCCGATAGCCCGGGAAATGCTGGAGAGGCTTAAGAAGAGCAAGGGGGTGATCGAGACTGGCTGAGGAAGAGAAGCCCGAGGAAAAGGTCGAGGAGATAGAGCTAAACATCAAGAGGACCGAGATCCCAGTATTCGTGGAGCCGGGAGTAACCAGGATACAGTATGCGATAACCTTCTGGGGCCCGGGAATCCCTCCCACCACCATCTTCATGTGGAAAGACGAATGGAGTAAAGAGAAGGAGGCGGAACTTATAGCCCAAAAGCTAAAGGAGATCATGGGCGAGACCACCGAGAAGATAAAGGTTAAGATAGTTAGGAGGTGAGGCTAGACGACCCGCCCGCTACCTCCCGAGCTATACGACGTCCCGGTCATAGGGGAGGTAGCGAGGTGGCTCAACGACCTTATGGAGCATATCCAGATAGAGCTACAGCATCTCATGGAGGAGATCTGGAGGCATCTGCCGGATTGGATCAGGAAGCCGATAGAGGTTCTCAAGGCGTTTTTCGAGAGGCTTCCATGGGAGCTTGAAAGGTTTTTCAGCGACCCGGTCGGATACGCCTACACGCTGTTCACTTGGGTCTGGGAGCACCTGCCGTGGAGCATACGATACCCGATAGAGAAGCTCAGGGACTTCTTCCTATCGCTATGGAACGAGTTCACCGAGTTCTTCAGAGACCCCTTGGCCAAGCTGAGACCGATAGCAGATAGGGTCTGGGAGGTTCTGCCGACGTGGGTCAGGTATCCGATCTCCCTCCTCTACAATTTTTTCTCCAAGCTACCATCCGAGGTCTCACGCTTCCTAGCAGACCCTAGGGGCTACGCATTCGGCTTCTTCAAGTGGATATACGATCACCTACCGCACGAGGTTAGGGAGGTCGTGGCCAAGGCTTACAGCTTCACCCAATCCCTCTGGAAGAAGTTCACGGATTTCATACAGGATCCCGTCAAGGCTTTGATGGGTCTAGCGGACGAGGTTAAAAGCAGGGTTCAGGTAATGTTCGACGGAGCTAGGGAGGCTATATCGGGAGCCATAGAAAGCGTGTTCAGCGGCCCTATCAAGGCTATCGGAGACTTCTTCACCAAGGATCTCAAGCCCTTCTGGGATGGCTTGGCCACGTTCTTCACCCAGACCCTTCCATCCACGATTACAGCCCTATTCGGCGTCCTGAACCCAGCTAACCTCCTCAACTACATGGCCAAGCTAGCTGGCGTCGGATCCGGCGTAAAAGGCCATTTCACCGATAGGGTCAGGCGGTTCATAGATAAGCTCAAGAAGTTCCTTAGGGGCGAGCTCGGGAGGGATCCCGTAGAGGCATACGCCCAGCTACTGGAGGCGGCCAGCGAGACGGTCGTGGAGGTGGAGTTCTCGACCTTGGCCATGGAGATGGCCATGGGCTGGAAATACACGGGTCTCGGAGGATCTCTAGGAGGAGTATTACTGGATAGCACGGTTGGAAGCGTAATGGGAGCGTCCTCCGGAACCATCCTAGACGCCCTCCTACAGCCAGCCAAGAACTGGATCAGGGAGCAGATCAGGGGGAACTTCCCGAGCATCCCAGATGCCGCTCAAATGCTCCACAGGGGTAAGATATCTCCTGAGCAATTCGAGAACGTCCTCAAATGGACTGGAATATCTAACGAGTGGTTCGATGGCTATAAGGAGATCATCAAGAGACTCCCAAGCTTCTGGGAAGCCGTGAACATGTGGCGTAGGGGCAAGATCGATGAGAAGGATGTTAGGAACTTGTTGAAGTGGATGGGCTACGATGACTATTGGATAGATGGCTACATAGCATTAACGCAGGAGCTTCCGAGCCTAAGCGAGATAGCTGACATGAGATTTAGAGGAGGTTTAGATGACTCCGATTTGGATGAATGGCTGAGGTGGAAGGGATACCCGGAGAAATACCGTGAAGCATTCAAGAAGATTATTTGGTATTATCCGAGCGTATCCGATCTGATACGGTTCTTCGTAAGGGAGGCGATACCAGAGGTCCACAAGGAAATTGCTAGGGCTAAGCTCGCCGACATGCCAAAAGAAATGTATGAGTATGCTGAGAAAGCTGGGCTACCTAAGGAGTGGGCTGAAGCCTATTGGGCGGCTCACTGGCAGTTACCGAGCGTCGAGCAAGTCTACGAGATGCTTCACAGGAGCAAGGCGGCGACGTATAGTCCGGCTTCGGAGGAGGTTATCCCCGGGAAATCGGTCGAAATCTCGCCGCTAACATCGCCATACACGGGCCAGCCGATGGACGAGGAGGACGTGGATACCTTCCTTCGCGAAGCGGATATAGATCCCAGGTGGAGGGAGAACCTCAGGAAAATCTCCTACAAGCTACCTGGGCGAATAGAGGCCCGATGGGGTCTAGAATGGGGTATCTGGGATCCGGCCACGTTCAAGAAGTTCCTGCTAGCGGATGGCTTATCCCCCGAGTGGGTAGATGCCGTCTACGCCGCCGAGAAGGCAAACATCTTCAGGGAGCATATCAACAGCGTTAGATCGATCCTCGTATCAAAGTTCCAAGACGGATACCTTACCGAGGAGGAGCTGAGAAACAAGCTATCCAAGCTCGGGTTCCCACAAGAAGCGATAACGCTCATAATCTGGAGCGCTCAAGAACGCTATGATTACGACTGGAAGAGGGATATGGCCAAGGCTTACATAGACGCATACGAGGACGGGAAGATCTCGGCGGACGATCTCAGAAAAGCCCTCTCAGGTCTCGGGATGGTTCCAGACCGGATCGAGCATATAATCGAAATGACCACGCTCAAGAAGGAGAAGGCTCCGCCACCGCCAGAGACCTTGGAGAAGAGGCTTAAGACCCTTGAGGAGAGGGAGGCTAGCCTGATGAGACAGCTGGAGGATAAGAGGACGGATCTGGAGGACTTGAAGAAGATTTATGCGGCTGAGATGGAGATCTGGAGGGAGAGGATTGAGGAGCAGAAGATGCGGATTCAGGCGGCTAAGACTCCGGAGGCCAAGGCCAAGGAGGAGCAGGAGCTCAGGATACTAGAGGCCCGGATGGAGAAGACCCGTGTCAGATACGAGGCCCGGATAGCGGATCTAGAGGAGACGATAAGAATGCTGGAGGAGAGGTTGGATGAAGTCAGAACCGAGATACAGGCCCTAAGACAAGCACTAGGAACACCCACAGCATCCTAAGCTATGGCCACTAATCATCTCCATTTACCTCACTCATCTAGGCCCATATCTCCGTCTATGCCATTCTTGGAAACATCTATAAGCGGGTGGTGGGGTCTTAAATGGCCTTGCGAATTCTCCCGGCTCGGTAGGTGGATAGTGGAACCTCGGATAATCGCAAATTACTATGAAGAATTCTGGATTATCCGGATCAGGCTCTATCGAAATCAGATACGGACACTTCTCACATCCCATCTCCTTCAACCTTTTTTTAGCTATTAGGTTCTTCAACCACTCACTCACCTCCTATTCTTCCCATCCCATGAACTTCTTGAACCACTCCTCGAATCTATCATCGTTCTCTAGGACTTCGGAATCTAGGACACCGATCTCATGGCCAGAATGCTCAGGTAAAATCTCTATAAGTTCATGGATTTCCACCCACTCAGCTTTCTTACAAGTCTTGCAGATGAAGAAAACCCACTCGCCCATGGCCATCACCTCTATTCGAACCATGTAAAGTCTAGTATTCCTATTTCTTTGGCATTTCCCCAAATAAATGGTGAGAGTTCGGGGGCATGCTTCTGTAACTTCATCATCAGACTATCTGGTAGATCGTATTCGCCTAAATATGTTAGAAGCTCGCTATCAATTTTCTTTATGCCCTTTTCCTTAGCCTTGGGTAGGAGAAAAAGGACTCCGTTACCGTATGGGGCTTTACGGCGATCAAGAACATAAAGCTTAACCTTCATGGCCAAGAATCACCTCGTCTCAAGCCCTAGGTATGCTATTCTCTTGGATTTGCATTTAGGGCATTCATATACTTCGTGCCACCATCCGAATTCGTGGCCACAGTCGAGACATCTATACTTCAGCCACGCCAACCTACGGCTAGGCTCCTTAGGCTCCTCCCCCTTGGCCATGGCCATGGCTATCTTACTCCTCCAAGCCTCCGCATACCTCAACATCTCCTCAAGCTCCTCTCTACTGAAACCGCTTAGGTCGAACTTCTCCGGATTCGTTCCAAGCGTAGGCCAAGCCTTCTCAATCCTAGCCTCGGCGAAATCATCTAGCTTAAAGTTTGGGTTTCCTAGGCCATGTCTCTCGATATACTCTTTGATGGCCTCCTCCACCACAGCGCTTAGATGGGTTCCCTCCCGCTTCACGACCTCCCTCAGCTTGGCCACGAGATCAACCGAGACGCTTACGCTTAGAATCTCCTTACGCCCCTTAACCACCATTATCTCACCTTCTCCGCTATAACCTTATAACCTCTTTTGGTCTTTAAGAGAATCCGTATAGGAACCTTTGCAGAATTGGCTATTTCTTGTAGTTTCTTATAAGCCTGTTTCTTACTCTTAAATTGCCATTTACATATTCGATCCATTAACAACCACCAAGACCCATCTAGGTATAGTAGGGCAAAGGCTGGCTTTTTAGCTATCTTGTTTGGTGTATCTATGTAATCCCCTTGGATATAGAACACTTCATGAGCAACATCACATATTACGTCCCATTCTAAATCATTGACTTCTATATCTAACATTCCTACCTCACCTCCCATGTTAGTTAGTTAATATAGTTAGTTAATAACCTTTTCGCTCTAGAATGCCCATCCCTCTATTGTGCGAATGCTCATAATGATTTTCGCTGTTTCCACCACTTCTTAACTAGCTTGAAGGTCTCCTTAGCGTCTGGCATGTATATCCAGAAGATACCGAAAAAGGCGAACCCTAGTATTACTAGGAGGTTTATGGGATCGATATGATCTAATGCAAACCCCGTGTTTACGACCCCTCCGATACTAACGACCCTCCGATCCCGATCCACCTCCACGCTCCTAAGAGTCCCAGCTCTCTCATGCATTTTCAGCCAATCCACGAACCCATCGAAATCCTCATAGCACTGGATAACCCTACGAGCAAGCTCAACCATCATAATCCCACCAACTACCCCTTACAGCCACCTATGAGCCTTCTCAGCTCCTCCTCGCTCTCCACAGGTATTATCATGGCGGGTATCACTCTGATCCCAAGTCTCCTACAAGTCTCTATCCTAAGTCTTCCATCCACTAGGTAGAACCTTCCCCCGAACTCAGCTAGGATAACCGGATAAACCTCGCCACCCGCCCTAATAAAATCAACAAGCCGATCAACCATGGCCACTAACCACCTCCCTCCTCTAGATCCTCTACGTAATCCAAGTCGTCTTTATGCTCGATTATCTCCCTAACCTTCGCCATCCTACCCTCCAGATAAGCTATAAGCGCCTCGACGTGTATGGCCCTAAGCTTAATCCCATAGGTCTCATTTTTAGTGAAGACCATCATCGCCACCCCATCATACCACCTATGAAACTTCACGAACACCCCTTCGCGAAGCTTAGCGAAATACAGCTGATTCTTCTTCGTCAATCCCCACCTGCTCGGCTCCGTAGAATGAACTCTATACTTACTCACGCTGGGAATATGCCTATCGCATGCTTATATTCATTACTCTAAACAGCATCACAGCGTATATACGCATACCCCCCTCAGAAACACACACATATATACCAGCTAGCCGACCCTAATAACGTGGGAGCATGTGTGGGAGATGTATAAACCTCGAAGACCTTTGGGCTATGGCCACGAATGAAAAGCTAAAGGTAATCTGCCCCAAATGCGGAGGAGCGTTAAAGCCAACTGGCGACGTCCACACCTGCGACGAGTTCATAAGCCCAGAGCTAAAATGCACCAAATGCGGAAGAACTTGGTGCGAAATATGCATGTTCCAATACTACTGGGAACAAAGCCGGAAGAGACTTAGACCCTGAGAGGTGAGAACATGAGCTCGGAAACCCCCAAGATAATAAAGATTCGAATAGATGATGACGAGTTCGAGGTCTTTAGAAATGGAAACTATCAGATAGAATTCAAGGAGAACGGCGTTCTCATCGCCGTAGTGAGTAGACTCTCTCCAAAAAGCCGAGAAGTCGGTAGGGAAGCCCTGCTAAAAATAATAGACGCCATCCACGACGCATACGCCCAAATGGTTCAAGCGATACTAGATAGCGGGAGGGATTGCTAGATGGCCTGGGCCATCTGCCTAGACTGCGGGACGCCGATCAACTGGCCTAAGCGGAGGTTCTCCAGGCTAGCCGACTACAAATGCCCCAGATGCGGTGGAAGGCTCAAAGAAGTCCCATACGAGGTCGCCAGAAAACGGATGGAAGAGCATGGAGGATACTGGAGCTTCTACACGGACTCCTGGATACCCAACGACTACTGGAAGAAAGAGGAGGTGAAGACAGTTGGCTAGAGCCCGCTCCCCAAACCCGGAAAACACCTACACGCCAAGCCAATACTTCTCGACGAAAAGCGAGGAGAAAAAAGACGTGTCCATCAAATTCGACATATTCATAAAGTTCAAGGACATGGAAGACGAAGACCCCATAGAACTACTCGAAGTAGAAACCCTAGACGACCTACTCGACGCCCTAAAACGCCTACTATCATGGCCCTTCATCGCAAGCCTAAGAGAAATAGCGATAACCCTAGAGGAGGCGGAAACATGAAGAAGAAGCAGAGGATGATCGTCATAACCTTCCACATACCCGAGGCATGGCTCGAGGCCATAGACCAGATAATACGCAAGAAAATATTCCCCAACAGGGCGGAGTTCATACGAGCCGCAGTCCGAGAATACATAATGGAGTGGATGGAGCGTGAAGCTGATTAGCTTCAAGCTACAAGACTTCATAATCGAGCTAATAGACCAGCTAGTAGAAGAAGGCAGATACCCCTCCAGAAGCGCCGCAATAAGATTCGCAATACTAGACCTCCTAAAACGGGAGGGAAAGCTATAACATGAGAAGCGAGGAGGAAATACGGGCGGAACTCGAAGCATGGATTAAGGCCATGAAGACCGCTCAAGCGAGGAAATACCGACACGCATACATCACTAGGAGATGGGTCGTCAGAACCCTCCAATGGGTCTTGGGGGAGCGTGAAAAGATATGAACCTAGACTCGGACGACCTATGCGTAATCGTCTTCTTCATATCCCTAGGCATAGTCGTGGCCCTAGCAGTAATCGCAATCTGGATGATGATCCAAATCTTCAACATGTCGATAACCTGCTGGCATAACGCCACGGCATGCCAACCCCTCCAAAACCTATACCCAATACCAAAAGGAGGATGAGACCATGATAGACCGAGAAAAACTAATCCTATGGCTCATCGCAATAGCGTTTGTAGTAGGTCTCCTCATCTACCACTACTTCTGCTACGACCAACTAGACCTAGCGAGCCAAATAATGCTACACGTCTATGAATTTATAGCAGGATTCTTAATCGGAGTGCTAATAGCCATCGAAATAATTGACCGAATCTAAACACAAACCAATACCAAGCTAGCAATCCCGGAGCCGACGAGGAACTCCATGAGATCCCCTATAAACTCCCCTATTTTTTCTCTCCTCCTACGCCTTTTATAACAGAATTCTACAAGCTCGTATCCGAGAAATATGGCCATTACCCATGGCAGAAACAGGCTAGAAGCTCCCAATAGCAGATGGCCTACGCTAAACCAGTCGTCGAAAACCTCAACCCTCATCTAGCCCACCAGTAGCTTTATCAAGGTAACCAGCCAAAGGATCAGCTGAACATAATAGATTATCTCCAGCCTCGAAAGCCTCCTCTCTATATCCAGCATCTTCGTCCAGAAAACGTTGGGATCCACGTTATCAGGCAACTTCTCTCTCTGCATGCTTCTCAGCCCCCGCCAACGCCAACCCAGCCAAGAAACCGAACACGTGACACGCATAAGCGACACCGCTTCCCATAGCCGATACCATAGCCAGCTGGCCGATAAACCATAGCCCGAGAAAAGCCCAAGCAGTCACCCTCCTACCGCATACGATCACGTGGTTCCTCGGGAAGAACACCATATACATGGCCATGACACCGGAGATAGCTCCGCTAGCCCCGACCACATACCCGATAGCGTTCGCGGTCCCAATAATATTAGCGACCAAGACGTGGCCAAGACCGGCAACAACCCCGCATATCAGGTAATACGCCAAGTATTTCCCATGGCCCAAGCGACACTCTACGTTATCCCCGAAAACCCAGAGGAACAAGACGTTCATGGCGATGTGAGCATGCTGGATCACATACCCATCAACCGTGGCCACCGTCGGAACGTGGATCCACATATACGTGAAGAACCGCCAGAACTCAATTAATGCTAGCGAGGGTATGGCCACGAGACCAAGCGCCTTCACCCAGAAACCGACGTTCGCCAGCGTAATAGCGTAAATCGTGGCCAAGAGCACCACTAACAGCTTGGTATTATTCGGAGAACATCCCGGAGGCTCCTCATCCCGGAGGATCTTCCGAAGCCCGAACTCAAGCCACTTACCCAAGTCGAACCGCTCGCTCGGAGGAGAAGGCTCAGGCGGAGAAGGCTCCTCGCTTTCCCGAACCTCAAACCTAACCGCCAGCTTATAGCTAGTCTTCTTATAGAAGCTACAGACCTCGAGGATCTTCGAATGCTGAGGCGCCGTATAGCGAACCTTCAAGAAAACCTTCCCATCGTCGGGGAAAGCCCGCCCCTCCAAATAATGGCTATCGAAATCCCTAACCCAAACCCAGGCACCATCATAAAGCCCCTCAGGCATATCCGACAAGCTCCCAGCAACGATCAGACTACCAGCCCTCGGAGGAAGAACCAGCACAAACCCAGACCTAGGCCCACTCTTCTCCGGATCAACCTCTCCCTCCAACGTAACCGTGGCCCCAGCCTGAAGCCTCACAACGGGATAATCAAGCTGATTACCCTCAAACCCCTCCAACCTCAACCCCTCAAAAAAATATACGCTAAACCCAGCCCTTAAATATTAGCGCTTTCCCTTAACTGAAACCCGAAGCCGACAAAAAATAAAAACCTATCTGAAATTTTAAGCCCCGGAAACTCCAGTTTTAAGAGCCTCTAAGCCCGAGGCCACGGAAGAACCCTAACCTTGAAATCAGCCGTGAAACCGCTCCCGATCTTCAGGATCTCGAACATGTAATCCCTATACATCTTGCCTTCGAGATACGGGTATAGCTGAGAAGCTAGCTTCTCCTCTATAACCGAGAAAATCTTATCCACCGGAACACCATCCTCCCAATCCACCTTAAACACCAAAGCCTTAACCCTCTTCGCCCAACCCGTCAACGGATCCCTAATCGTCTTCTCCACAAAAGTATGATCCACAAAATGCAACCTCTTAGGAACACCAGGAACCAACTTAACATAATTCTCCAACACCGCCATCACGGATCACCCCATAAAACCGTATCATCAGGCTCAAACCACGTGAT
>Ga0180301_10001802_pt1 | contig 16820 bp, 16 predicted proteins | sample GuaBasSediGuay16_FD_121797 | JGI IMG/M metagenome (GOLD analysis project Ga0180301, IMG submission 121797) | Subseafloor sediment microbial communities from Guaymas Basin, Gulf of California, Mexico - Guay16, Core 4569-2, 12-15 cm | ecosystem: Environmental > Aquatic > Marine > Hydrothermal... | reverse complement strand
GCATCCTAGACGACGGCACATTATTCGCATTCAAAGACCCTTGGGGCATCAAACCCCTCTGTTATGGGTTTAGTGACGGAAAATATGCGTTTAGCAGCGAGAGCACAGGCTTAGCCATCAATGGCATCGAGTGGCAGCGTGAACTTAGACCTGGTGAGTTGTTGGTTGTTAAGGATGGGATGATGTCTCAGGTTCAAGCATTTCCTAGTAAGGAGCAGGCTTTCTGTGCCTTTGAGTATGCTTACTTTAGCAGACCAGATAGCAGATTCAATGGAAAATACGTCTATGAGGTACGCCGAGACCTTGGAGCAGCATTAGCCCGAATATACAAGGATAAGGTTGATCGCTGTGATGTGGTTGTCTGTCTGCCTGAGAGTGCTAACGATGCTGCTTATGGGTTCCATGAGGCGTCTGGGCTTAGATGGGAGATGGCGTTAAGACGTCACAGATATGTTTCTCAGCGTGCTTTCATCACTGATGGCGTAGACCGTCAAAGCGTCATATATCGTAAACTCAACATTTTGGCGCCTAAGATTGTGGGTAAGCGTATCGCTGTGGTTGATGACAGCATCGTCAGAGGCGACACGATGCGTGGAAACATCAAACGCCTCAGAGACGCAGGTGCCCGAGAAGTCCACTTATTCATCAGTTATCCAAAGATCATTGGACCCTGCTTCTACGGAATCGACATGAGTACCTACAGCGAACTAATAGGTGCAAGGATGAACTCAGAGGAGATGGCGGAAGAGCTTGGCGCAGACAGTGTCAACTATATGCCAATTGATGAGTACATCAAAGAGACTGGCATGAGGCGAGATCAGCTGTGTATCGGCTGTATATCCAACAAGTACCCGACTCCTACAGCTGACAACATTGCATCCGATATACGTGAAGAACTCGCCAAGGGCGGCGAAGAGAAAGGCAGAGCCTACGAGTAGTCCCTATTTTTCAGCTTCTATTTTGAATATTGATAATGTTAGCAGTATCAGTGCTGAGAATCCAGCGATCTCTGGGCTTACTCTATATGGTCTTACTTGTGTATCTGATTTCTCGCTGTAGATTATCTCGTAACCTGTTTCAGTCTCCTCTAAGAACATGAGGTGTGTCTTTGTTGGGTCTAGGTTGCTTGCTGGTACCAGTATCTCTAGTTCCGCTACTGATCCCTTAGAGTAGAGTGGGGTCATCTCTATGGTCTCTGTCTTGAGTATTCTGTCAACCTTTACAGTTGATACTTGTCTGTTCTCGTAGGGGTGAGTTTCTATTATTCTGCCTTCTATTATGAGGTCGGCTGTTTCCCATCTTTTCTCGTTCGGTGTGATGGCTGTACATGTGGCTGGTGTTACCAGTATCAAAAACATTAAGACCTGTATCCAACGCGTCTTGTCACTGGGTCTCATATTATTGTTTGACACCACAGTGGGCAATTTAATAAGACCGTCACCCGATAAACTCAACATGGCAAACGTATCAATTATAATCGGCAGCACATCAGACCAAGAACTAGGCGACAAAGCAAAACAGATACTAGACGATTTCGGCGTCACATACGACCTACAAGTAATCAGCGCCCACAGAAACCCAGAAAAACTCGCAAAATACGTCAAGGAAAGCCCAGCAAAGGTATTCATCACAATCGCAGGACTCGCAGCAGCACTACCCGGAGCAGTAGCAGCACATACCATCAAACCAGTAATCGGTGTACCCAAGGAAGTCAAACTCGGAGGGCTCGACAGCCTTCTCAGCATAGTCCAGATGCCAACCGGTGTACCAGTAGCCACTGTAGGCATAGATGGATCAAAAAACGCGTCACTTCTAGCTATTGAGATTCTAGCTTTACAAGACAAGAAACTAGCTGAGAAACTTAACGAGTACAGGGAGAAACGGGCCCGATCATAGAAAAATATTGCCTATAATTCCTTCTTATTCGTAAAAAACCACTTAAAACGGTTATTGTATTTTACGTGTTCCATGTGTAACTATTAATCATTTTTAAACCTATTATATAGACCTGAGAGCGTTACAATGTCCTATATGTTGCCTTTATTCTGTTTTAAAACCATATTAAGGTTATATATCCAAAACAGGGTGAAATAAAGCCTCTTTATCCGAAATCAATAAATAATAGGGGCGCATGTGTGTGTTCTGACCCCAGGTTTAGCGTAAAATGACGCCAAATTTGAGGCCAGACAGAAGATGACACAAGTGATACGCAAAGGGGTTTCGGCTTGGCTCAAAATCAATGCACTAGCTATCCTAGTTGGGATAGTAGGCGGTCTAGGTTCAGTAATATTCAGACAAATGATCGGATTCTTCCAGCACATATTCTTCGATATGCTGCTACCCAGGATTACATACATGGTGGGAGACTACAATATTGGAATTATTCTGCTCCCTACTATCGGGGCACTCATCGTAGGACCAATAGTTAACAAGATAGCACCCGAGACAAAAGGACACGGCGTACCCGAGGTCATCGAGGCAGTAGCCATCAATGAAGGCGTCATACGCACGAGGGTAGCCGCGGTCAAGATACTTGTCTCAAGCCTTACTATTGGTTCAGGTGGTAGCGTAGGACGAGAAGGACCAATAGCTCAGATAGGCAGCAGCTTTGGTTCGGCTCTTGGACAGTGGTTCCATCTTGATGAGTCGTATCAGAAGCTTCTGGTTGTCTGTGGTCTTAGCTCTGGTATCTCTGGGACCTTTATGGCGCCACTGGGTGGAGCCATCTTTGGAATCGAGGTTATCTATGGGGGAATAGCGCCCTATGATGTGATCCCAATCTTCCTATCTTCGGTTGTTGGTTTCTTTGTTACGGCTGAGGTGTTTGGATTAGCCCCTGCGTTCATCTTACCCACTTATCGTTTCACGAACCCATTGGAGCTAGGTTACTTTGTGCCCATCGGCTTACTATTTGGGTTAATCAGTATTGTCTGGACTCGTGGACTCTACCGTTTCGAGGATTTCTTTGATGAGTTACCCATCCCAGAATGGGTGAAGCCCAGTATCGGTGGATTCTTGACAGGCATACTTGGAATGTTCTTCCTTTCCTACGGTATACTTGGAACTGGATACGAGGGATTAGAGATGGCTATAGCCGGAGATCTATCCTTTAAGCTTCTAATAATTCTTGGAATAGTAAAACTCGTAGCCACAAGTCTAACAGTTGGTAGTGGCAGTAGCGGTGGTATCTACGCTCCAACCCTGTATATTGGTGGTATGTTTGGTGGAGCCCTTGGATTACTGATGGTTGGGTTACCATTTGCAGCAACAGAGCCTTTCGTATATAGCCTCATAGGTATGGCCGCATTATTCGCTGGAGCAGCTAGAGCACCACTCACCTGTATAGTGATGCTTCCTGAGATGAGTGAGAACTATTACCTGTTCCCACCGTTGATGCTGGCTTGTGCATCAAGCTACTTCATCAGCATGCTATTGATGAGAGACAGCATCTACACAATCAAGCTCAAACGCAGAGGCATAAACGTAGATAAGCCACTCAGCCCACTGCATCTGGTTCACGTTGCAGACGTAATGACCCCAATCGAGGATGTTGTATCTGTGAAACCTGATACGCCTCTATCTGTTGTAAACTTTATCATGTGGGAGACAGAGCACACAGCCTTCCCTGTAATAGACGAGAACAAGTACTATGGTATGCTGACATTCGAGATAATGACTCACACTCCAGAGGAAATGCGTGAAATCCTTACAGCAAAAGAGGCAGCAGACAAAGACCTGCCGATTGTACGCTTGGATGATAATATCTACTCGGTTATGGAGGCCATCAGTGAAAATGACTATGAGATACTGCCTGTTCTAGATGAGAACGGAGCCATACTCGGCTTGATCAGTGACAGTGATGTTCTTCAAGCCTTCAGTATAGGCGAGGATAAGATGAACATGTTCAGCTAACCAAATCTTTCCTGTTGAGGCTCTTTCCACAATGATGACAGGTCTTCTCATACCATGAATATGGTTCATTGCATGATGGGCATCGCCAGTGTTTCTCCTGCTCAGCAAGATACTTTTCGGCATCTGCCATCATGCGTACCATGTTTTGTCTGATGCTCTCGCCCCTCTCCAAGCAGAACTCCTCCATGCTTCGATACCTTTCGCAGCTATAATCCCAGAAAGAATCACACTTGTAACAAAAATCCAACCCCTTTTCTTCTAGGCACTTCCAAGGCCAGCACTTGCGGCAATTGGGCCACTTTTCCTCTTCAGGGGCGAAACAGCCATTGCATTTAACCTGATCAAGTTCTACTTTCTGCCACTTGGCTATCTCTCGTATAAATTCTCCACAGTCACGCTCTGCCCTGTAGACGTAGCAGGCTCCGCAGTAGATACCGCAACGTGAGAGTAGGTTTTTGTTCACGAAGAATAAGCGTGACTGTTTAGCTATAATGTTTTGTAAAAAATGGGTATGGAAAGATAGTATTGAACCCTAGTAGCTCTTTGGCTCGGGGTCACGCATCAGGCTACCTGCGGTACAGTGGATACTTCCGCTGTTCTTGGGGCGAACTAGTGTGGCTACATCAACCTCAATTACCTCGATGCCTATGCTCTCAAACCATTTGGTGGCCTTGGGGTTGCCCTCGTTCACCATGATCTTCCGTGGCTCCAGCACTACCCCTGTGTTGGGGGCTCGCTTCACGTATGGGTTCCGTGGGTCACGTGTATGCACCTTTACGCAGACTTCTTCCGGTGGGTCGATGAACTCCCAGTTCATCTCGGTTTCCATCCACTTCTTCAAGTAGGGATCCAGCATCCGTGGGTCCTGAACCGTGGTGTGTCTGTCCACCAAGCTGTAGTGGCTTGCTGCTATTCTTGAGCCATATCCGGGTTGGATTCTTACATCTACTTCTGGGTCTTGGAGTTTGACGATGTTGGCGAACTGGATGTGTCCTGACTCGTTTGCCCTCATGACCGCTGGTTCCTGTGTGTTGCTTCTTGGGAAGTGTACTCCGATTATGAGGTGTTTTTCATCCATCCACCCGATGCTGCCGCCTTCTGCCATACCATAGTCTTGTATCATGCCTACTACTGGGCATCCGAGTTCAGCAAGTGTCTGGTAGGTGTATTTTTCCTCGCCTTTTCTCATCCAGTCATACATTCTGAGGATGATCTGCCCATAGACCCCAGCGTGACATACATCATCAGTGTATATCGCCTTCACCTGATACGGAGGATCATTATCCTCTGGTTTACGGATAACCACCTCGACGCCTTCCGCTTTATACGCGTCAACGAGGTTCAGGTGATCCTCCACAAGATCATCCAGTGGAATCTTGGACGCCATCCTCCAAGCAGGAAGATGACTCTCATAGGGTGGGAAAGGTGTTTTCTCGCCAATGGTCTCGAACTCTGGTCCGGGTCTATGGAGCATTACCACGCGTAGCTTGCCTACGTTGGTGTTTGCTTTCCATTTTCTGCCCCAGACCTTCTCCATTTCGTCCCCGAAGTTGCTTAAGACTTGGGGGTGATACTCTATGTACTGTTCTCTTAGGCTGTAGCCGGTGTTTTTCTTGAACTCGTCATCATCTACCGCCATCTCAGCCTGGAACTCGCCTTCACTAAGTGCCATAAAATCATGAATTGATACACGTTTCTCGTATTAATCATCTTGGAGAGACTACTCGTGTCTGAGTGCCTCAACAGGGTTCAGGCTTGATGCCCTCCAAGCGGGCTGTAGTCCGCTGAGTACACAGGTTATCATGGCGAATCCTACGATGAGTATTCCTAGGCTGGGGGATGATGCGCTGGGTATATCGCTAAAGTGGCTGATAATATAGCTGAGTGTAAACCCGAATAGGGCTCCTATGATACCTCCTACTACGCCTGTGAGTAAGGCTTCGCTCATCACCATCTTCATTATATCCATGCTTTTGGCTCCGAGGGCTTTCATGGTGCCTATCTCCTTGGTGCGTTCCATGATGCTCACTGTCATGGTGTTGATTATTCCTACTCCTGCGACTATGAGGCTCAGTCCGGCTATTCCACCGAGGACAGCTTTCATTGTGTTCAGTACGTTGTTGAGATTTGCCATGCTCATTTCCATTGTCCAGACATCCACATAGCCTAGCTTCTCCCTGATTTTATCGGCCACTATTGGTACTTGGTTGATCTCTTTTGTACAGAGTTTAATCAGGTGAATAACTCCATCTGTCTCGTACATCTGCTCAAATGCCGACATGGGGATATACATGCTAGCGGAGCTTTGGCTTCCCATTCCTGATGCAGAGTTTGTCATGATGCCTATGATCCTGAACGTATACTGATACTCTTGTCCACCACGAATATAGGTCACTTTCACTCTGTCACCTATCTCGTAGAGGGGCTCATCGACGCCGAAGGGCTGAACCAGTGATTCGGTGACAACAGCTACTCCCTTATCGTTTCTAGTGATATATCGTCCTTCAAGCAGCTTCCATGCACCGGAAATCTGGAAATAATTTTCTGATACTCCCGTCACACTCGAATAATAGTACTGACCATGTGCCTTGTAGGCGCATGTTCCACCAAAATTCATGGGTGAGGCATTCTCCACGCCGTCGATTGATTCTATTATCCGCATATCCCTCCAATCAAGTTGAACCGGTGTTCTGTAGCCTTCATTTGACGGATAGACGTTGATCACGTTTGGACCAAACCCCATTATCTGGTCTGAAATATCATGCCTCATGCCATCTGTGACGCTGATGAGTCCACCTACCGCGGCGCAGCCGATAAGAATCCCCACGAGGTTCAGGAAGAACCTGATCTTCTTATCCGTGGCAGTGGTGAAGCTAATCCTAATAACATCATCCAGTCTCACAGAGTCAGTCTCCTATTCATCCCGTAAAGCCTCCACAGGATTCAGGTTTGAAGCTCTCCAAGCAGGGTAAACACCGGATAACACACATGTAATGACTGCGAAACCAGTCACAGTAACCGCCAGATCAGGTGTAATCTGGGGTGGAAGACCGATATACCCTCCTATGGCTGCGCTGAGTCCATACCCTATTACAGCTCCAAGTCCTCCACCGATTAATCCAGTTACAACTGCTTCACTAATAAACAGGAATAATACGTCATGGTTGGTGGCTCCAATTGCCTTCAGTACACCGATCTCTCGGGTACGTTCCATGACGCTGATAGTCATTGTGTTTACGATGGTTACCCCTGCAACAAGTAGGCTGATGGCGGCGATTCCTCCGAGAACCGCGTTTATTGTGCCTATCAACTGGTCTACCTCCTCCATTATCATATCCATAGAGTAGTAGCCTAGATCATCAAACTCCTCATCGATATACTGCTTTATCTCCTCCACCGCTTCAAGAGTCTCGGCCTTCAAGTCAACAGCAGCGTATTTTCCCCGCACATCATAGGTTTGCTCATAGTAGCTAAGAGGGATTATTATCAGGTCATCTATTCCCGTTGAGGCTACCCCTGAAGTCAGCTTAATTATCCCCACTACTCGTACCGAGTATTCAATGGTTTCACCGTTAACAACCGAGGTGAGCCTGATTTTATCTCCCACACTATATCTTTGTTCATCATCAACATTCCATACATTACTTCCAAGTAATGCTACGCTACGATCGCTATTCTCAAATAATCGTCCATCCTCAAGCTTGTTCTCGCCGCCGTGAACAATGAAATAATTGAGGTCAACCCCGGCAACTTGATTACGCTGAATCTCACCCCTATAATCATATGTAGCATAACTCCCAGCCATAACAGGCGCAGCAGCTTCGACGCCGGGAATATTCTTTAGTCTATTCAAGTCTCGCCAGTCTAGGACATTAAACGCCTCATCGCCCCCCGCCACGGGGAAGACTTGGATAGTGTTTGTGCCAAATATGGCTATGTCATCTACTATACTGGTCTTCATCCCACCTGTCATCGAGATGATGCCTGTGACAGCTGCGCAGCCAATCAATATACCAATAAAGTTGAGAGTGAATCTGAGCTTCCTCTCAGATATACCCTCCACAGACATGACCACGAAATCCAGTATATTCATTAGATTTCCTCAAATTGTCTAATCATTAATTTAACGGGTTCTACCTGAACTGGCACCAACGTATTGGCTTTTTCATGACTATTCATTTCATTAATGCATGAGAGTCATGTTTTAGTTATAAACGGTTTTCAAGATTATTACAGAATTGCGTCATAATCACTGCAGGTCAAAGAACATTTATTGGGGTCTGGTGCCCCGATGGGAGCCCAAAAAGGGGGTTGCTGGTCGGAAGGAAGAGAGAGGGGTTTACGCTTTAATTCTCTTCAATGGCGGGCTCCGGATCGGGGCAGTCAGCATGCTAGTAGCCTATCCCTGCCTCGTTGGCTACTTGGTTTGGCTTTAACGGGTACTCTAGTACCTTCAATAATGCCTTGAGGGATTGTGTGAGGGCTGATTCCTTCTTTTCCGGTTTTTCTTCGGTTGTCATCTTGACGGTTGAGAGACCCGTGTTTTGGTTATAAACAGTTTTTCAAGATTATTACCTAATTTGATCCAAATCCATACCTACTCTCACAGTATCCAGAAGGAGTAGGTTTTAAACATCCATCTGCAAGAATATGCGTAAGCTGGTTAGAATGGCCCACCGAAACCGTCACACTAAGCATGTTATCCAGTGGCTTATCGCTGGATCACGTGGCGGTGTAAACAGGGGCAAGATTCTTGAGACACTCCGTGAGGAGCCTATGAACGCGAACCAGCTTGGCGAGGCCATTGGCGTCGATTACCGTACCATCAGACATCATCTGGAGATCTTGGAGAAGAACGGGATGATCACCAGTATGGGTCCACGGTATGGTACCATGTACTTCATTTCCGCAAATCTTGAGGATTCTTGGGTGGATTTTGAAGAGATTTGGAACAGAATTGGAACAAACAATAATAGTGATGGTGATTAGCAAGGTGCAGATGAACAGGAAACAACAGATCGCTCTCCTCATAATCGGGGCTTACTTCGTGGTCAGCGTAGCCGCGAACCTAGACCAGATGTACATTAGTGAGGATGAGATTCTCTTCCAGTTGCTTAACGATGAGCGTATACTGATTGACCCTGACCTTGATCAGCTTGATCAGGAGAACCTGAGTATTCTCAGTCGCCAGATCACGAACTATGTACAGGGCAAGATACTCATCTCGGCTGTCAACACCATACTGTTGGTTTACCTGTTCGCCAACTACCTAGACATGTATCGCACTACTAAAAGCAGCTTCACACTGGGCTTGGTATTCCTCAGCGCGGCTCTTCTCAGCTATAGTTTATTCACGAACCCTATGTTGCTGAGTATCACCAGTGGGGACGGTGGCCTTCAGATAGTACAGTACTTCAACTTCCTACCAGACCTGTTGACCACCATGGCGTCAACGATACTCATCTACCTGAGCCGACAATAGCTAGAGTTCAGCTATCTCCATCATCTTTACGTTTTATGATTCCCTTAATATCATATCTGCTCTAGTTTAAGCCCTGAACTTCAATGGTTTTTATATGAAATGTAATCGAGCATATCTATTAGATGACGCTAAAAATATATCATGGTACAGATATGCCCAAGCTGCAAAAGATCAATATCCGATGAAGAGACACATGTCCCCATTGTCAAGCAAAACTTGTGACCGAGAAAAGTTGTCCCTTCTGTAAAAGACCTATTAGCGGCGAGGACACTGTTTGTCCACACTGTGGAGAGTTATTGATCTACGAGTACCCGAAACAGGTTACAGCAAGGCGTAACGCTGTTTTGTTTCCTCTTGGGTTTCTGTTGTTGTTTTCGATGGCTGGTCACTGGTATCTAAACTGAAGAGGGGTAATCAGTCCAGATAACGTGTTTAGCATCGGCTTCGTTATTCTGTGGCTTATTGGATTCGTCCTGTACGGAGCATATATCGGGAAGGGTGACAAGGATTTCTGGTTTGGCAAGTAAACCATCCCGGTGTTAAATAATACCGGCACAGTATTTTCATTGAGAAAAATGCAGAAGTACTACATCGGCTTGGATAGCGGCACCCAGAGCACCAAAGCCATCATCATGAACACAGAGGGACAAGTTCTAGGAAAAGCCTCACGTAGCTACGGCTTGATCAAAGGCTTACCTGTTGGTCACATGGAGCAACATCCCGAGATATGGATACGTGAGACCCTTGCAGCCATCAGAGAAGCACTCGACGTGAGCAAGATTGACAGAAACAACGTGAAGGGTATCGGTGTCAGTGGTCAGCAGCATGGCTTTGTTCCTCTTGATGAGCTTGGACGTGTTATCCGTCCAGCCAAGCTCTGGAATGATACCAGCACAGCCGAGGAATGCCGCATCATCATGGATCGTCTCGGAGGGCTTGAGGAGACGGTCAAGCTTGTTGGTAATCCGATGCTTCCTGGTTATACTGCGCCCAAGATACTCTGGTTGAAACGGCATGAACCGGAAAACTATGCTAGGTTGGCGTATGTGCTTCTGCCTCATAATTACATCAACTATATGCTCACTGATGTTGCAGTGATGGAGTATGGTGACGCGTCAGGCACTATTTTGATGGATGTCAAGACACGAAGATGGTGCAAACCAGTCATCGATGCAATCGATCCAGAGTTAGACGAGAAACTGCCCATGTTATACCCCTCAGATTCACCTGTTGGCTACTTAAACCCGAAGGCAGCACACAGTCTGCACCTTAACAGTGACGTATTGGTCTCGGCTGGTGGTGGTGATAACATGATGGGCGCAGTAGGCACAGGGAACACCTCACCGGGAAAAGTTACTGTGAGTCTAGGCACCAGTGGCACTGTTTATGCTTACTCTAAGAAGCCTGTGGTTGACCCAGTTGGCGAGGTTGCGGCTTTCTGTGACTCGACAAACGCTTGGCTTCCAATGGTCTGCACTATGAACGTCACAGTAGCCACAGAACAAGTACGAGGACTCTTCAAACAAGACTACAAGACGCTTGAGAAAAAACTCTCAGACAGTCCAGTAGGCTCAGAGGGCGTACTCTTCTTGCCTTATCTTACGGGTGAACGCACTCCAAGCATGCCCGACTCCACGGGAGTACTCTACGGACTAAACCCAGTCAACTATACTGAGGCGAACCTTACTCGTGCCACCGTTGAGGGCGTAACCCTTGGACTCAACTATGGGCTCAACAGGATGAAGGAGCTCGGTATAAACCCTTCAGAGATAAGGTTAACAGGCGGAGCAAGTAGAAACCGTGTCTGGGCACAGATATGTGCAGACATATTTGATACAGAGGTCGTGGGCTTCAAGGAGTCTGAGGGTGCTGCTCTTGGCGCCGCCATTCAGGCGTATTGGTGCGATGGGATAGAGAATGGTTCGGGTGAAGCGATCTCAGCCATCACTGATAGACTTGTCTCGGTTGATGAATCAAGCAGATTGTCACCGATGAAGACTAACTCAACGAAGTACAAGGAAATCCAGAAACACCATGATGCTTTGCGAGACCAGTTATTCAGGTAAGTTATGAGAAATCAAACACTTGACACACATAGAATCTGTGAAAGAGATGTATGTTAACTCTCTTGATTTCTCCTGAATAATGCAACCGAAAGATACACCAATAGAACGCAGAACCCTGTCAGGATAACTGTATCCGCTAATATGTTGTCTGATGTAGCGGTCATGCATGCTCTCAGGGCTTCAACCGAGTAGGTTAACGGTAGTAGCCTCGCCAAATACTGTAGTAGGGTAGGCATTTTTGCTAGAGGCAAGAAAATACCGCATAGGAATATCATGGGGAACCTGAAATAGTTACTCAGGGTCTGTGCCTCGAAAACCTCCTTAACCGAGACAGCTACAACCGCTCCCAGCGCTGAGTGAGCTACAGCAGTCAAAATCAGAACCACGATGAACATAGACAACGAGGTAACTTCAGCACCGAGGAACAAGGTAGCAAGCAGCGTCATTACAATCGAGATTACCAGTCCAAATATCGTGCCCCCGAGGATTTTGCCAACCAGAATCGAAGTGAGACTGATGGGCGCAAGCTGAAGCCTCTCAAGAGCTCCTACACGCTTTTCAAAAGTGATCACGATTGCCTCCATGCTGGTGGTGCCGAAGAGCGTAGCCATGGATATGAGTCCAGGCGCTAGGTCGGTTAAGCCCTCTGGGTTTCTCAGGCTGAAGCTTAGTGCTAGCACTATTGGGAAGAGTATGCCCCAGCTGATGTTGGGTGGCTTGAAGTAGTAGGCTTTGAGGTCTTTCTCTATGATGGCAGTGATTCCGCCTAGTTCTTCTCTGAGACTCATCTTTTTCCCTCCTTTTCACGCTCCATATGGTCAAGGGAGAGCCCGGTTAGCTGTATGAATGCATCTTCTAGCCCCGGTTTGACGGTCTGAACATCCTGTATCTTAGCTCCTTTCTCTTCAGCTATCTTGATGAATTCAGATAGGGCTCTGTCAATGTTTTCTGTGCGTATAGATAACTTGTTACGGTTTACCTTGATGTCAGTGGCTTTGATAGTCTGAAGATCGTCAGGTGTCAACTCTTCACCGTTATAACTGATCTCTATTATCGGCGTGTCCTGTACATGGCTGCGTAGAGCCTCAGGTGTATCAAGTTCAACGATATCTCCTCTGACCAATAAAGCGATCCTGTCACAAAGTTGCCCAGCTTCCTCGATATAATGCGTAGTAAGGAAAATAGTTACACCGCTATCAGCAAGCCCTGATATGAGGTCACGTAAGCGACGGGCGCTCAATACATCGAGACCTGATGTAGGCTCATCCATGAACACTATTTCTGGTTCGTGTAGTAACGCTGCAGCTAGTACTGTGCGTCGTTTCAGGCCTTTGGATAGTTTTCTGAAGCGTCTTGCTGTGTATTCTTTTAGTTTGAATGTTTCGAGGAGTTCATTGATTCTCTGGTCTATTTTTGTTGATGGTATGTGGTATAGTTTGGATACAAAACGTAGGTTCTCGTAGACCGTTAACTCGTCATATAGGTTTGACTGCTCAGGAACAACTCCTATGTGTTTCTTAACCATCCTAGGTTTCTCTACCACATCGTATCCGGCTACCTTGGCGGTTCCACCTGTTGGCTTGGCTAGCCCTACCAGCATCTTTATGGTGGTGGTTTTTCCGGCTCCGTTTGGTCCGAGGAATCCGAATACTTCGCCTTCTTCGATATTGAAGCTTATTCCGTTTACTGCTTTGGTTTGACCCCACTGTTTGGATAGTTCAGTTACTTCTATAGCATTCAAATGTCATTGCCTTCGATGATTGATTCTTATGTAGACATATTATAGGCTATGTGAAAAAAGGTGCTACTCATCGTCAACACTAGAGTTAATCATTTAACCCCATGCATCTGATCTTTTCTTATGGTTATCAAGGATTTACGTCCACAGAAAATACATAGAACCCCAGATGAGCTACTCAAGCACCTCAAGGGCACTAAACTTGAGCCCAAATACAGTGCTGGTGTCTGGTATTTCTACCCCGGGGCAAGCAGGTTCCACGAGACCTACGTGGACAAGGGTACCATCGAGGAAACCCTACATAAGGTTGCTTGGATGCATGATGAGGGATATGTTGATTCAAGCTTTGGTGTGGAGGCTCACTACCCCAATGAGGTGAACTGGGATAATCTTCACCTCTACAAAGAACTAGAGAAAGAGACAGGAATCAAGCTTCTCACAGCAATACCTTTCCTCTTCTACGAGCGCAGATACCAGCATGGTAGCCTCAGCAACCCAGACCCTGAGATCAGACGACACGCCATAGAACGCACCACAGAAGCATTGAAGCTCAACAAAGAGCTGGACACAGAGTTCGCTGTGGTCTGGCCTGGTATTGATGGTTACGAGAACCCCTTTGGACATGATTTCTATGGTATGTGGGATCGTTTCGAGGCTGGTCTCGCCGAGGCAATGGATACTGTTCCCGGTGTAAGAGTCGCCATGGAGCCCAAGCCTTACGAGCCCAGAGGAAACAATGTCTGGCGGAACACGGCAAACGGGTTACTCATGTGCCGTGACGTAGAGAAACGACTCAAGGCCAAGGAAAACCGCGAGGTGCTTGACAAGGGTCAGGTGATGGTTGGTTTGAACCCGGAAGTTGGTCATGTTTTGATGGGGCATGAGGAGCTTGCAGGTAGCTTCGCCTCGGTGCTCAGGGAGGGACGTCTCATACACAGCCACTGGAACAGTCAGCCCCTAGGCAACTATGACCAAGACTTGAACATTGGAGTTCTAGGATACGACCAGATGCTTGCTACGTTGCTGGTGTTCAAGATGCACAGCTTCAAGGGCTATTATGGTATCGACATCAACCCGGAGAGGATGCCTGTTGAAAGAGCCTTGGTGCTTAGTATGAATAGTCTTGATGCGGCAACGGATGTCATCAATGGTCTTGATTATGATACATTGGTGGCTGCGATGTTTGACCCAGCGAGTTACCCCGGTACGGTTGAGGATGTCTTAACGCGAGCCCTTGCACCAGACAAGTCCCGAATCCGTCCCTTACCCTAATCTATATTTGCACGTAAACTTTCTAGATTATAGAGGTTTTATGAAAGACACTTTTGGCATGGCTTTATTGGATTACTTCGATGACCCCAACAGTGTTCACTCTACTGAACGTGACGATGGACACACCGGAGTAATCCAGACAAGTTTTTACTTTGCAGATTTTCAAGAGTGGCGTCCAGTTGAACAGGAAATAACCAAACTCGCAAAAGGCAGAATTCTGGATATTGGCTGTGGTAGTGGACGTAGTGTGAAGTATTTTCAGGAAAAAGGGTTGGAGGCAGTTGGTATTGATATCTCGCCTCTGGCTATTGAAGCCTCAAAGAAGTATGGCGTCAAGGATTGTTTTGTCATGGATGCCATGGCACTTGATTTTCCAGATGATTCCTTCGATTCCGTTATGCTGCTAGGAAATGGGCTTGGATTATGTGGGTATCAGGATGGTGAAAAGATGTTAAAAGAGCTAAATAGAGTAGCAAAGCCCAACGGATTATTGTTTGCATCCTCAAGAGACCCCTCGATGACCAATGCTCCAATACACTTAGCTTACCATGAACGCAACAGAAAACAGGGAAAACCCATTGGCTTGGTAAATCTCAGGGTTAACTTTAGTGGTATCAAAGGTGACTGGTTTGAGTTTTACATGCTTGAACCAAAGGAAGTTGAAGACTATATATGTGGAACAGGGTGGAGTCTTGAGAGAATCATTGAATCCGATGATCCAATCTATGGCGTTATCTTAAAGAACAAAGGCTAGAATCTCACCACTTTTATCTTGAGTCACCGTTTTCCTGTTTTATGCAGCGCGTCGTGGTTGTCGGTACTTCTGGTTCGGGTAAGACCACTGTTGCTGCAGGTATAGCTGAAAGGCTTGAAATGCCTCATGTTGAGCTTGATAGTATTCACTGGGCTCCGAACTGGACCGAGATACCTGACGAGGAGTTCAGGATAAAAGTAGCTGAAGTAGCAAATAGAGATGCTTGGGTGGCGGATGGTAACTATCGAGCAGTACGTGATATACTTTGGAGCCGAGCTGACACTGTTGTCTGGCTTGACCTACCGTTCAGAGTCGTTTTCTGGCGTATCATCAAGCGCACAATAACGCGAATTATCAGCGGTGAGGAGCTTTGGAACGGCAATAAGGAGCGCTGGGACTCACTTGTTGGTCCGGAAGGTATGCCACGTTGGGTTATCAAAACCTATTGGAGACGGAAAAAGGAGTTCCCTGAGTTGTTTGCCAAGCCTGATTATAGTCATCTAACGATTATTCGGCTTAGAAATACAGCTGAAGTTGATGCTTGGCTAGCAAATCTTGGCTTCTGATTCATTATTCCTTATATAATCCGCCGCTGGATATTCAGCGAAAAGGTGCCAAGCGATGCGTGTAGCCGTAGTAGACAAGGAACGCTGTAAACCAGACAAATGCACATACGAATGCATCAGGTTCTGCCCCATGGTAAGAACAAGACGAGAAGCCATAAGACAAGACACAGACGGCAAAGCATACGTATCAGAATATATCTGTAGCGGCTGCGGAATATGCGTCAAAAAATGCCCATTCGACGCCTTGAGCATAGTCAACCTACCGGACGCACTGGAATCAGAGCACCTCCACAGGTTCGGGCCAAACAGCTTCACACTCTACAGGATACCAAAACCCAGACAAGGCAGCGTTGTTGGGCTCCTAGGGCGAAACGGTATCGGAAAATCAACGCTGCTAAAGGTTCTCGCAGGAGAACTCATACCTAACTTTGGAAAATTCGATGAACCACCCACCAAGGAAGAGGTAATCGAACACTACATCGGGACACCAATGTATGAGTACTTTGAGGGCGTTTACGGTGGCGACTTCAAGGCCATCCACAAGCCCCAATACGTTGACAAGATACCCAAAGTAGTCAAAGGAAAAACCGGGGAACTGCTTGAGAAACTGGATGAAAGAGGCGTACTAGACGAGATTGTAGACGACCTAGAACTAGGGCATCTGCTTGACCGTGATCTCACTGTTTTAAGCGGCGGTGAGCTTCAACGAGTAGCCATCGCGACAGCAATCATTCGAGACGCTCCAGTGTATCTCTTTGACGAGCCCAGCAGCTTCCTAGACGTTTATCAACGTACAAGGGCTGCCCGTATAATCAGAGGGCTCGCTGATGATGAGCGGATGGTTATAGCGGCTGAGCACGACCTAGCTGTACTGGACTATATGAGTGACGAGATTTTCATCCTCTACGGTGAGCCCGATGTCTATGGTATTGTGTCTAATGTTCACAGCGTCCGAGAAGGCATCAACATCTACATCAACGGATATATCCCAGATGAAAACGTCAGATTCAGACAGAGCCCAATAGTATTC
>Ga0180301_10001801_pt1 | contig 16825 bp, 20 predicted proteins | sample GuaBasSediGuay16_FD_121797 | JGI IMG/M metagenome (GOLD analysis project Ga0180301, IMG submission 121797) | Subseafloor sediment microbial communities from Guaymas Basin, Gulf of California, Mexico - Guay16, Core 4569-2, 12-15 cm | ecosystem: Environmental > Aquatic > Marine > Hydrothermal... | reverse complement strand
GTCGTCTCTTCCCATCCTGGGGGTGCAGCAGCCCCCAAGGGTGGGGCTGCCCGCCCATTAAAGGGGAACGTGAGATGGGTTTAGACCGTCGTGAGACAGGTCGGTCTCTACCTGCCGGGGGTGTCGGCCGCCTGAGGGGAAGGTGCCCCCAGTACGAGAGGAACGGGGCGCCGCGGCCTCTAGTGTACCGGTTGTCCGGCAGGGCAGTGCCGGGCAGCCACGCCGTAGGGGATAAGGGCTGAAAGCATCTAAGCCCGAAGCCCTCCCCGAAAAGAGGCGGCCATTCCCCAGCGCTTGGGGGCGGGCGACCGCTCCTGTGCTGGGGACGAGGGCTCCCGTAGAAGACGGGGTTGATGGGGTGGGGGTGTAAGCGCCGAGGCCCGTTAGGGCCGAGGCGCTCAGCCCGCCACTCCCAATCGCCCGAGGCGCTGTGTCTGCTGGGGTCCCGGTTCCGGGCGTATAGGTCACACCTCTACACGGCGCTGAGCGGGAGGCTTTAGCTTGTTTTCTGCAGTATTCTGTGTAGTGCTTTATGTAGAGCAATGTGTGGATGTATGTGTTCTGTAGGTTTTCTTGAGAAGTTTGTGAGACTAGGTTTGGTCTTTGCGGGGGCTTGATGTTTTGTGAAGCTACTATAAGGATATGCCTGAATGCGTAGTCGACGCCTGATTATCTTGGTTTGTTAAAGAGTGTAGTGACGAGGATCTTGTGAAGTATGTTGATAGAGTTTACGGCTGGGTTAAGAGGGCTTTGAAGAGTGATTAGATTGAGGCTTGTGAGAAGGCTGTTTACGGCTTGTGTAAGATTACTATGAGGGATCCTAGATACAGAGATAATGTTTTGCGTATTTTGGATGAAGTTGCTTTAAGGGATAGTCGGTATGAGGTGAGAAATGCTGCTTTAGCGAATATTGTTGCTATTAAGTATGGCTGGGAGAAAGTCAATGAAGTGAAGGGGCTGGCTGGTAAGTTTAGGCGCGAGCAGGATATCGAGGGCTTGCTCGAGCTTCTTGCTTCTAGTGAGCCTTATTTTAGGCGTGTAGCTGCTTGGAGTCTCTATAGGCTGTGTAAGAGGTTGAGCGGAGTCTCTGTAAGTACTTATCAATCTTGTTGACGATAAGTATCCTTGTTTGAGTCTTATAGGCTTCGTGCTTACTGGCTTTACTTCGGCGAAAAAGCTAAGGATGTTTTGTTGAGGCTGGTTTGCGACGAGCATCCTAAAGTAAGAGTTGAGGCTGCTCAATACCTACTTGAGTTGGCTAGGAAGGATGTTTTATGTAGAGAGGAAATTGAGTTTATTGGGGAGAAGCTTTGCGAGTGTCTTTCGAGGAGTTTTGACGATTATATTGAGGATGAGGTGGAAGACTTGCTTGAGGAGCTTCGTTAGCTAGTTTAGTAGAGTTTTGATGTGAGTTTTCTGTGGGCTGTTTATGATGCTTATGGGTATCTTTTAGAGTATGGAGGCGATGACGAATAAGCTATTAATAAAGTTGTAAAGAAAGGTGAGAAGAAAAAGGAAAAAGTAGTGGGGTGTTTTGTTTTATTTTATTTACAATGCTAGGGTCTGCTTGGTTTGGGGGATAGGTTGGTGGGTAAGCTATTTGGATGTTTTATTGAGTTAAAGCGATGTGGTACTGGAGTAGTGCTGAGTGATAGTGGCTTGTGTGCTGAGAATGAGAGTTGAGAAGTTTTATTGAGTGGGAGGCTTAAAGTATTGGGGTAGGAAGGCTCGCTGTAGTTGCTCTGTGTTGGCTACTGAGACGCCGGTAGTGTAGTATAAGAGTTTTTCTAGTAAAGAAGTTAGCTGCCGCGCTGCTACGTATACTTATAGGCTTTGCTCTCTACTTAAGGAGTGCTAATTAGATGGAAGTCTTTAGGGTGAGGTGGCGGTTTGCTAGAGTAGCTGGAAGTAGTTGTTAAGAAGACGGTAAACCTTATTAGACTGTATTAATATTAGTGTTTCAGCCCGGTGGTGTAGCGGTCAAGCATGGGGGGCTTTGGACCCCCAGATCCCGGGTTCGAATCCCGGCCGGGCTACCAATTTTCTTCTGGAATTTTTGTTACTTAACCTTAGGTCTTTTTTGCCAAAAAAATAGAGAATTTTTCTGAAGGAGAATTGTTTTTGCGGCATCTCAACTAATCCCTATTCAACCTATATCTTTTGCTACATTTATTGCGAATTTAGCTCTTATTGGTTCTTCCTCATCTAAGAAGACAACGTCTATATTGTTGTTCAAAGTCTCTTTATGCATAGGAGTAGCATGAACATTGCCAGTAAATATTGGAAAATAGTGTCCCGCTTCTCTTTAAACATCTTAGCAACTCCATACCCCTTAGGAGCGGTTGGTATTATCGCTGAAAACTCTATAATGTCGAGGTGCTGGCTCTTTATCTTATGTCCTTCCCTCTTATGAACAGTGGTAATTTAGGTAGAACCTGGAGGAAGAGCCTTAATGTCGGCAGCTTTTCTATGGATTCTAAGAGAAAAAGATGAGTAATATACGCAATGAGCATGTCACTAGGAAGGCAAGCTATTGAATTGCTTCTTAATAGCTATAATATTTTTATGTGTTTCATTTTTCTTACCATTCTATAAATATTTTACTTAGAAATGTGTGCTAGGCATACAAAAGCATTTTCGATTGTTTTCTCACTGGTTTAATAATGTAATCAGCTATCAGGTTTCGTTATTTTCGAAAAGGTTTCAATTGACCAATTGGATTGACTAACCGGTAAGTTTATATAGGTTTTAACTGTTTCTGACCCGGTGGTCAACATAGTGGATTCAGCAAGAATAGCTACTCATCTTAAAAAAATATCTAGTAGTCTATGTAATACTTGTAATCCTAATTGCTCTTCCTATTGGATACTGTAATGCAGGTTACTTTAAGACTCATAAAGAAACTATTAAGAATGTAATACTTTTTCTCGCTATAGGGACTCATCTTCCATCGATGATACAGTTGCGGTCCGAGAAGATGGGCAAAGAGCTGCGATTTAAGCTAAAGGAAGTAGGAGTCGCGATAGTTGTAATATTTATCATTACGCCATTACTTGCAATGCTATTTGCAAGCCATATAGGTAATAGGGTTATTGGTGTCGGCTATATTGCTGCTAATTCCGTACCTGTATCTAGTGCTTCAGTAGCTTATGTTATGCTCGCTGGAGGTAATATAGAGCTTGCGACAGTTCTAGTTATTCTAAGTGTACTTATGGCATTATTTGCCGCGCCAACATATATAGCTTTATATGCGCAGAGTGTTCACATAAGTTTGCCGATAACAGTTCTAATTGAATCAGTTGTAGTAGCTCTTCTATTCCCACTAATTCTCGGACAGGTAGTAAGGTACTACTCCGTAAGGAGAAAGGCTGAGAAGCTAGCACGAGCTTCTAAAGGAGAGCTTGAATGCACAGGGGGAAACATATTAGATGCCGAAGATAAAGGAGTAAAAGAATGTTTAGAGAATAAAATAATGAAAATAATAAAGCCGTATTTATCTATATGGACGATAACTTTCATGCTAGTATTAATAGGGGTTCTAATAGCGAATAAAGCTAGATTACTCATATCAAACCCAAGTCTAGCATTATATGTTATCTCAGCACAGTTGGTAATTTACACAGCAATTATATTGGTTCTCATAATTGCTAGTAAGATATTGAGTATAAGGTATAGAGATCATATGGCCATGACATTCATTTCTCTAACTAAGATCAAAGTGTCGCGACAACCATGACAGTCCTAGCTATAGGTCCAACTGCAGCCATTCCAGCAGTATTAATTCCAGCTATACAGCCTCTAATAGCAATATTGTATATTTCAGCAGCACATATTGTAAAAAGAATGCTTGAAGAGAAGGGCGGTGAGCAATGATTAAAAATAAGGAGCTTATGAGGGAGAGAATTATATTAGCTGCAATGAAGGTTTTCTCAAGATATGGTTTTTTCAAGGCACCAATACATCTCATAGCTAAGGAAGCCGGAGTTTCTAAGGGTCTAGTGTTCTGGTATTTTAGGAGCAAACGAGAACTAATTATAGAAGTTGCTAAACGAAGTCTTCCGCTAGAAATTATTGATTCATGTCTGGAATCGGGATTATCTGGTGAAAAAATACTTGAGTGTATTGGGAAAGGCTATATGAAAAAATACAGGGATCCAGTCCAACGGAATCTTCTTTTACATACAATGGCTTTAGAATCACTATATGAAGAAATAGCTAAAGAAATAAACAGTTTGTGCGAAGAAAAAATCAGTAAAGTAGCAGAAAAAGTATTTGGTAGGTCTTCGATTAAGGGAAAAGTCGCTTTAAGAGCATTCTTCGGAGGATTAATGTGCTATATACTCAGAAAACCTAAGGATGTGAATGAAGAAGTTTTTATAAAGAACTTAGTAAATATAACAATAGCCGGATTTAAAAATGTGAGGGAGTCTTGAATTATATGAAACATCAATATTGTTAACACAACTAGCATTTATATTTGTTAGTCAATTTATTGCGAGAAACAGCTACTTATTGTAGATATTGCCAATAATATTAATATTATTAAATTTGGTTTTAAGACCCATGTTCTAGGGCTAGTTTTAATCAAAACAGCTTTTTATAGCATCGCTAGGCATAACTCTCTACCACATAATATTATAGCTATGAAGCCTCTTAACTCTCTCCAATAGTATAGGTTATCATTTACGTAAATTAGAATCACCAAGAAAAGCGCCAAGAATTTGGAGTAATTGCAAAGCTACACTCATCGATCTATACATTTATTTCCTACATCACAGGCATTGTAATAGCGGGCCCGCCGGGATTTGAACCCGGGTCCTGCGGCTCCGGAGGCCGCCGCTCTATCCTGGCTGAGCTACGGGCCCTGCTGTTAATTTGTACTAGGAGAGTAATATAGTTGCTGTAGTAATAGTTTTTGAGTATTTGAGTTAAGTTAATAGGTTTGCTGTTTGTGTGATATAGCGTAATGGTGGGGGAGGAAGAGGTTTTGGAGGTAGAGGAGTTTGAGGAGAAAGTTGAGGCTGGGACTCGTTTTAAGGCTGAGGTAGCGTATAATACTGGTCCTTGTCTCTTGCTCTCTGTCACATATGATGGTGAGCAAGGGAAGGCGCTTCTGAAGCTCTATGACTATGAGAATAAGAAAATGTATTTCTGGTATGACAATACAGGTCATAAGCCCTACTGTCTTTCGGATGTGTCTCCCGAAGAACTTGTTAAAAACTACCCTGAGGTAGTTAGGCACAGGGGCTTTGATCACTTTGAAGTTGTGTCTAAATATGATTTAATTAGGGACCGCGAAGTAGTGTTGACTAAAATTATCGCCAAGGATCCTTTGGCTATAGGTGGCCGCAAGGACTCTATTAGAGAGATATTGAAGGGGAGAGTGTGGGAGGCTAGAATAAGATATCACCTGTGCTACATTTACGATAGGAGGCTCATTCCGGGAATGATTTACCGTGTCAGGAATGGAAAAATAGAGCCGATCAAGCCTCATGTTCCCGAAGACTTGGTAGACAAGGTAGCGAGATACTATCCTGAGAAGCTGAGAGACGAGATCAAAGAGTGGTGTGAGCTGCTACTCTCAGATATCCCCAAGATAGAGAGAGTGGCGATGGACATCGAGGTCTTCAGTCCTCAGCCGGACAGAGTGCCTAATCCCAGCGATGCTCTCTACGAAGTAATAGCAGTAGCTATTTCGGCTACAGATGGCTTGAAGAAAGTACTCTTACTTAAAAGAGAGTTCGCTGACGGAAGAACTCAAGAGATATTAGTAAATGGAGACTATAAAGTAGAGTTCTACGAGAGCGAAAGAGAGCTTCTAAAAGAGGTCTTCAGAATTCTGACGAAGTATCCTGTGGTGCTTACTTTCAACGGCGATAACTTTGACCTTCGGTATCTTTTCCACAGAGCGCTGAAGCTCGGCTTTAGTAGAGAAGAAATACCGATAGTGCTTACACAGAACGAGGCGAGGATTCCTGTGAGCATACACATTGATCTTTACAAGTTTTTCTTCAATAAAGCTATACAGAACTACGCTTTTGGAGGAGCCTATAAGGAATCAAAAACACTAGACTCTATTGCCGAAGCGCTGTTAGGTGTAGGTAAAATACACTTGCTTAAGCCTATAAGTGAGCTCGATTATAGCGAGCTCGCGAAGTACTGTTTCAGAGACGCCGACTTGACTCTCAGGCTGACGACGTTTAACGACGACCTCACTATGAACTTGATAATTCTCTTGATGAGAATAGCTAAGCTCCCTATGGACGATCTCACGAGGAGCGGTGTCTCTAACTGGATAAAGAACATGATGTATTTCGAGCACAGAAAGAAAAACTATTTAATACCGGAGCCCGACGACTTGCAGAGACTCAAAGGCCAGGTAGTGACAAAAGCTATTATAAAGGGAAAGAAATACCTTGGAGCAATAGTTATTACACCTGTTCCTGGAGTCTTTTTTGACGTAGTCGTAGTAGACTTCGCCTCTCTGTACCCCTCTGTAATCAAGAAGTGGAACTTGTCCTATGAGACAGTCCGCTGTCCACATCCCGAGTGCCGAGACAACATTATACCTGGCACAAATCACTGGGTCTGCAAGAAGAAAGTAGGTATTTCGTCTAAAGTAGTAGGCTTCTTGAGAGATCTGAGAGTCTATGTCTTCAAGCCTCTCTCGAAAGACAAGAATATTCCTCTAGAAGAGAGAGTTAGATATAAAGTGATTCAGAGTGCGCTCAAAGTATTTATTAACGCGAGTTACGGAGTATTCGGTGCGGAAACATTTCCTCTATATTGTCCGCCTGTGGCAGAAAGCACTACTGCCTTAGGAAGGCACGCGATCTCGAGGAGCATACTCAAAGCTCTCGAGCTCGGCTTGACTGTGCTCTACGGTGACACGGACAGCCTTTTTCTCTGGATGCCCGATAGAAACAAGCTTAAAGAGCTATTTGAGTGGGTTGACGAAGAGCTGGGAATCGACCTTGACGTAGATAAGGAGTATAAGTTCGTGGCTTTTAGTGGCCGCAAGAAAAACTACCTCGGAGTTCTTAAAGATGGAGGAAAAGTCGACATAAAGGGTTTAGTTGGTAAGAAGAGAAACACGCCGGAGTTTATTAAAAAGTTGTTCAACGAGATAGTCGATGAGCTCGCGAAAATAGAGACTCTGGAGGACCTCGAGAAGGCTATTGACGCTGTTAAGGAAATTACGAAAGACACGTATATAAAGCTGAAGAAGAGGCAAATACCTTTGAATGAGTTATCTATTAAAGTGACTCTTTCAAAACACCCTGATCAGTACACCAAAAATACTCCACAGCATGTTAAAGCCGCGAGGCAGCTTATGGCTGTAGGCAAGAATATTGATGTAGGCGATGTAATAAGCTTTGTTAAAGTCAGAGGGCACGACGGGGTGAAAGCTTTGCAGCTCGCGAGAATAGATGAGATAGACGAGGAAAAGTACTTGGCGCATATTAGGACAAGCTGCGAGCAGATTCTAGAGGCTTTAGGTATATCATTTGATGAGATAACAGGAGATATGCATTTAACAGAGTTCTTCGCTTAAATACTGTGATTACTCAGAGCGATTTAATGAAGTTGTCTCTCTGGGCTCGGAAAAACGAAGCTAGAATAGTTTTTGAGCTCGAAGGCAGGTATGACTTAGTTGTAGACAGGTATATTCACGCTGAAGACAAGACTGGCCGGAGAGTCTCTTGGAGTGAGGCTTTCGGCTCTCTTCCTCCGGGAGAAGTTTTAGCCAGGTTTAAGGTGAAGAGAGTAATTCTTTTCTATAAGGGCAGTAAAAAAGAAATGTCGGTTAAAGATGTAAAAAGTATAGTTAAGGGTCTTTAAATCGCTAAAATAGAAAACCTTAAATGAGAGTTGTGGTGGATTGTTCTGGGCCCGTAGCTTAGCCTGGTAGAGCACCGGGCTCTTAAGGACTCTGAGCCCGGGGCGACCCGGGGGTCGCGGGTTCAAATCCCGCCGGGCCCGCTACTCCTCTTCCTCCTCTTCTTCTTTCTCCGGCACATAATAATACTCTTTGAGGACCGTTTTCTGGTAGCGATCTAGCCAAGAGCCCTCTTTGTTTATTCTAGGTCTTCCTGTCTGGAGGTCGCGTCTGAATGTTATATCGAGGTTTTTGAGAAACAGGTTCATTCCCTCTCTCAGACCCATGGGTCTGTGTGCGTAGCCTCTTTTGCCTCTCTCGCCTTCAAACACCATTACTGATGAAGAGAGGAAGTCTTGAGCGATTATGTCGTGCTCTACTACGAAGACAGCGACTTTCTTTTCTTCAGCTATTCTCTTAATTAAGCGGGCTGTGCTGAATCTCTGCTCGACGTCTAAGTAGGCCATGGGCTCGTCTAGTAGATATATGTCTGCGTCTTTGAGTAGGCACGCGGCTATAGCGGCTGCCTGTAGTTCTCCGCCCGATAGTGAAGAGAGGTCTCTGTCTAGCAGTTTTTCTAGACGCAGAGGTCTCACTATGTCTGTTAAATCTTTTGAAGAAAGTGTAGTGCCCTTGGCTTCCTCTAGATACTCTGATACAGTTCCCTCGAATTTTATTTCGGAGAGGTACTGTGGCTTGTAGCTGAGCGAGAGCTCTGTGTAGGCCTCTATTGAGCCTTCTTTCGGCTTAATTATTCCCGCAAGAGTTTTTACGAAAGTTGTTTTCCCTATGCCGTTGGGCCCCAGTATTCCTACTACTTCTCCTCTGTAGGCTTCTCCTTCTTCTACGTGTAGCTCGAATTCGTCTAAAGATATTTTTAGGTCAGACCAGTGGAGGGCTAGGTCTTCTTTAGGGAAACTTCTCTCAGGAGGTTTTAGGTGAAATACTATAGGCTCTTCTCTAATCCTCATGTTTTCGTCTCTTAAATAGCCTTGGAGAAACGCGTTTATTCCCGTTCGGACGCCTTTAGGAAGAGACACTATTCCGTAGGCTCCAGGCACGCCGTAGAGTATGCAGACGTAGTCTGCTACGTAGTCTAAGACGGCTAGGTCGTGCTCGACGACTATTACGTACTTTTCCTCAGTAAGAAGACGTCTAATGGCTTTCGCTACTCTGATTCTCTCGCTTACATCTAGATAGCTAGAAGGTTCGTCGAATACATAAATGTCGGCTTCTCTCAGAAGAGAGGCTGCGATAGCTAGGCGCTGAAGCTCGCCTCCACTCAAGTATTTTACTTCTCTCTTCCTTATGTACTCGAGTCCAAGAGTCTTTATTACTTCGTTTAGAGAACTTTTTTCATCGATATTTCTTAAGATATCTTCGACGGTCCCCTTAACGTACTTCGGGATTTTGTCTATGTATTGTGGCTTATGCACTACTCTGAGTTTCTTGTCGAAAATTTTTGTAAAGTACTCGAAGAGCTCGCTGCCCCTGAAGGCTTTTAGTATTTCGGAAGGCTTAGGAGGAGAGTCTACTTTCCCTAGGTTAGGGAGAATTTCTCCGGCGAGGATTCTAATGGCCGTGGTTTTACCTATGCCGTTTGCACCTATAAGTCCTAGCGCTTTACCAGGGCGCGGAAGAGGGAGTCTGTATAGCTTGAATCCATTGGGTCCATATCTGTGTACACAAAACTTTTCGTATTCGTCGGGCAGATTAACTATTTTTATTGCTTTAAATGGACACTTTTTAACGCAGATGCCGCAGCCTGCGCATAGTTCTTCGTGAATAATAGGTTTTCCGTCTTCGCCGAACTCTATAGTCTGGTCTCCAGCCCTTACTTTGGGGCAGAATCTATAGCACTCTTTGTTACAGCGCTTCGGCTTGCAGAGAGTCTTATCTACTACAGCTATCCGTACCATAGAAGAAACAAAATTAATCTTCTCCCAAACTTTCTCCTTCTGACTCAAGGTATGTTTCAGAGAATATTTCCTTGTAGAGCTCTTGCACGAGTTCTCTCTCGGCTTCTTTTTTCTCCTTGTCTTCTTCCTTCTTCTCTATAACTGATGTCCTAGTGTGCATTTCTTCGCTGACATGGTACACCATTGTCATAGATTTTTTGTTGGAGCGTGTCACTTCAACAGTATAGCCGCATGCTCTACATACTAACACAGTTTTTCCTCCCTTCCTCTGGGGATAAAGAACTTTACCACAATTAGGGCAGAACTCCATTTGCAACACCTACCATTCTTCTTCCCATTCCTCTTCCTCCCATTCTTCTTCTTCCCATTCCTCCTCCTCTTCCCATTCCTCTTCCCACTCTTCCTCTAGTCTCATAGGAGTCCTTCTCTAGCTTCTTTGAGGTAATATATAAAAATAACTCTCAAGGAGATTTTACGTAGTTAACTTCAAGAGTCTTGGACATTTTGTCGAGAGAGCGAAACGTATTTAAAGTATTATCCGAGTTTAAAGAAGTGGTGCTATGTCTAGGCCAGCTTATGTAGTTGAAACAGTAGATCTTCACAAGTACTATTTCCTAAAGGGAGAGACAGTTAAAGCCCTTAGAGGAATTAACCTGAAAGTAAAGTACGGCGAATATCTCTCAATTCTAGGCCCAAGCGGGTCCGGCAAAACAACTCTCTTCAACATGATCGGAGGATTAGACAAGCCGACTAAAGGTAAAGTGTTTTTAGACGGCAGAGACATCTCTACTCTGACTTCTAAACAGATGGCCTGGGTAAGATGCCACAAGATAGGCTATATTTTTCAAACATTCAACTTAATACCTATTCTGACAGCTTTAGATAACGTCGTGCTGCCCATGATTTTTGCTGGAGTACCCAAAGAAAAGCGTATAGAGAAAGCGAAGAGGCTTCTCGAGAGAGTAGGTCTAGGTGATAGGCTTCACCACAGACCAACAGAGCTTTCTGGTGGTCAGCAGCAGAGAGTTGCTATTGCTAGAGCTCTAGCAAACGACCCCGCTATAATTCTCGCAGACGAGCCCACAGGAAACCTAGACCTAAACACAGGTCTTAAGATAGTAAACTTGCTGAAAGAACTTAACAGGGAGAGAGGAGTAACAGTGATCTGTGCTACACACGACTTAAAAATGATCGACGTAAGCGACAGAATAGTGTGGATTAGGGATGGTCAAATCGAGAGAGAAGAGGAAAGACTTGGTGTAGAACTGACAGCCGAAGAACTGGGCCTATAGCCGGGATAAGTAGTGCTTAAAGAATTTAATTTACTTGTTTCTACTCAACGTAATAGAGAAAACGAGTGTATTTCAGAGCTGTGGTATCATCTAAAGGAGCTCGGCGACCCAAAAGTTCACGCCACTAAGACTCCATTTCCAGGCCTCATTGTCGCCCGTACATCGCTAGACCCCTTTAGCGTAGTTCAGTTCTTCAGGAACAGAGCTAGAGAGAGACCTTGGGACTTTAGAACCGTTTTGAAAGTAATTCCCATAGAGAAAGTCGTCGGGGCTCAACTTGACGTAATTGTTTTGACGGCAGTTGAACTTGCTCTCAAGAAAATTTCACCTGAAGATACTTACCGAGTCACTGTGAATAAGAGAGGAAGTATGCTGAAGAAAAGAGAAATAATCGACAGCATAGCGTCGAGGCTAGAATATAAAGTCGACTTAGAGAATCCTTCGAAAATAGTTCAAGTGGAAATAATAAGTGATTTAGCTGGAATAAGTGTCCTGACTCCTGATGACATATTTTCGCTGGTTAAGATTAGAAGAGAAAGTAGTTTTTCGAGAGTTCTCAGCAAAGAAAAGTGACATTCTGAAAGCTACTAGTTTAAACAGCTTCTCCTCTAGAGATTCTCCTTTAACAGAATCGAGTTCCTTCATACTAATACTGTATATTGAGAGTATTTTCTTGTAGTCTGGCTTGAGCTCTGTGCAGGTTTTTCTAGGAGATATTGTCTTTAGCGGAAGATATATATATGATAAATTCTCTTCGAGTACTGAGCAACAGCATATGAACATTTGGGGTTCATCAGACCACACTATGTTTTCTATAACGGAAGAGATTTGTCTGCTCCCGTGTAAATAGAGGAGAGTTTCTAGATCGATGTACTTTGAAATATTTACTTTGAGTCTAAAGGCTTCAAGTGCATAGTAAAAGGCGAGAGCCAATATTTTGGGCGAAAACACTATATGAGGCTTTATGTAAAGAACAGCAGTACTTAATGGGAGCCTGCTTTTAGTGTTTTTCACTAAGTCTTCGAAATCGTTTCTGGATAAAGAGAAATCTTCAATGATAATATACGTTAAGTATACTTTGTTAGAGAAAATGCTGTATGCGGCTCTAACTAATGTCAAGGGAGATCACCTTCATTACTCTAAGTAGTATTTTTTCAGGGAAGCCGCAGTAGGATGTTATCCACTTTAGTATTTTTTCTTGAGGCCAGTTTTTCTGAGAAAAGTATTTAATGGCCTCTCTCACGAACTCTGCGTATTCGTGCGGAAATATTATCCACTTATCTGTTGTCTTAAGGTAGAAGTCGGGTACATATTTTGTCCACGGTTTAATAAAGAGAGTTGCAGTGTAGACTGTGGGTATAATAGACTTTACGTGGTCGTATGCGAAGGAGAGTGTAATCCCTGTATCTGATACATCGTCTACAATTAGCGCTGTAGTATGCTTATTTCTGCATGTAAAGCTCTGTACTAGTATAGGTTTTCTGCCTACTTTTCCTGGAGCCTCGTAGAGTGCCACTTGTATTGAGTAAAGGTACTTTATATTCAAGAAATCTGCTAGAAGACGTGCTATTATTACTCCGCCTTTAGAGACAGCTACTATGGCCTCTATGTTTCGTAATTTGTTCTTAATTAAGATACTCAGGTCTAGAGTCATTTCATAGAGCTCGTCTAATGTCAATACTAAGTATTTTAGCGACTCCATTTTACCCACCATGTATAGAGGGTATGAATACGATTTTATTTCCCTCCTTAATAATCGTTTTTTCTCCTTCTAGCAAATTTATGTCTTTATCATTAATGAGAACTACTATGTCGGGTTTGACAAAGTCTCTGTTTCTATCGTAAAATCTTTCTGCAAAATCTGCTTTATTTATTTTCTTGATAACAGCTCTTACTAGCTTTTTTATAGAAGTATTTTCTTCTACTTCTACCTCTATGTGAGAGTAACCCGCAAACTTCTTCAGTACTCCGTAAAAATACACATTAACTTTCATATATCTTATGTACGTTTTCTATAATTTTATTTAAATCGAAGCGCTCACCGTATTCGGAGAGAATATATGCTACTGCGGCTGTAAGCTCTAGTACTTCTCTAAGTGAAGTTATACCCATATTTCCTACGCGGATGATTTTCTCTTTTAGCTCGCCCAGTCCTCTTGCGACAAGAATTCTTGTCTTTTCGTAGAGCTTAGAGACTAGCTCTCCCGGAGTTACTCCGGAAGGACAGGTAAAGCTGAGCACTGTAGTGGATCTGAAAGGCTCTTTTACGTACTCTGTGAACCCCATGCTGGTAAATGCGCAGGCGATAGCTGAGCGGTTCTTATAGTGTCTTTTAATCCATTCTTCGACTCCTTGAGACAAGATAAGAGATAGGCCTTCATTTAAGGCGTATAACAAGTGTATTGCAGGGGTAAATGGAGTTTCTTTTTTCTGACTGAACCTCTTGTAAAGCTTTAAGTCGAAATAAAAGCTAGGGCAAGTTTTCTCGGATATAGTTTGCCAAGCGTCTTGGCTCACAGTAATAATGCTTATGCCTGGAGGAGAAGCTAGACACTTTTGAGTACCTATAACACACATGTCTATTTTCCAGTCATCTATTTTCAGATAATCTCCTCCCGCAATAGAGATCGCGTCTACTATTGTTATGAGTCCTTTAGACTTAGCGTACCTACATATTTTGTCTAGCTCACGGATTTCGACTCCAGGTGACGTGTCGTTGTATACCAAGAATATCACCTTGGCGTCCTGGTTTTCATCTATGAGCTTTTTAGCGTCCTCGTAGGTCAATCCATAGCCAGGTGGATATTCTTTAACTATGCACTTTGCTCCACTTTTTTCAGCTATTGCTTTGCCTCGTCTGCTGAATTCTCCATATACAGGAATTATTATTTTGTCTCCTTTGCTAACAGTGTTTACTAAGGCGCATTCAACACCTCCTGTACCTGAGGCAGTTAATATGAATACGTCGCTATTTGTGTTGAAAACTTTTCTTATCTTCTCTGTAGTGTCTTCAAAAAGCATGTGAAATTCTCCCGCTCTGTGGCTTATAGCAGGTCGGGCCATAGCCCTTACGACTTCTGAAGGAAGATTAGTTGGACCAGGTATCATTAATAAGGGGTCTATCACATTTTGTCACAGGTAAATTGGTATATAAACATTATTTGCAGCTAGAAGTTTCTAGAAATCTGGCTGCTTTTTCGCGGAGCTTGAGTAGTGCGTTTAGAGTTAAGATTTTCTCAGATGATACTTTATTGCAGATAATTTCTACTCCTTCTTCTGTCAATATCTTTTTCTTGAGGTGTAAATATTTTTGCGAACTCAAATAACCTCCTAGACTTCCATCATTTCTGACAACTCTATGGCATGGAATGATCAAAGGATAAGGATTTCTTGCTAGAAGAGCTCCTACTGCTCTTGGGTGAGTTGATAGAATTTTAGCCAGACTAGAGTATGTAGCGACGAAGCCCTTAGGTATGAGAAGTAAGAGTATGTACAGTAACTTTGTTTTTGCGGAAAAGGAGGGGAATTGACTGAGATAAGAGACTACAGAGGGACTGTGATTATATTTTCCTCGATACGCAAGTAGTATTATGTCTACGTAGCGCCGTGTAGAAGTATTAAGGCTTTTAAGAGTGCAGAGTTCAGCAGATCGACTCTCGCCTAACAGCGTTAGGGTGTCTTCTGGCGAGGACAAGGGAGGAGTATTTCTAACGAGCCTGTAATTTCTGTCGATAGCTAGACCTATGTATGTAGATTTATGTTTTACAATGAGGAGTCTTGCGTGCACAGTGGAGTATGGCTAGAGAAAATATATTAGCTCAGTAGCTAAGGCTTCTTTGTGTTGAAAATGATAACTATAGACGGTAGCGTGGGTGAAGGCGGAGGACAGATTCTCAGAACAGCTATAGCTTTATCAGCTTTAACTCTCCGCCCAATACGGGTAATAAACATCAGAGCGAAGAGGAGCAATCCTGGACTGAGGCCTCAGCACATTACGGGAATAAAGGCTGTTGCTGTACTCTGTGAAGCTGAAGTAAAGGGGCTGAGAGTAGGGTCCAGGGAAATAGAGTTTATTCCGAGAAAGCGAAAAGCTGGAGTGTTTAGATTCGATGTAGGTACGGCTGGAAGCGTTTCCCTTGTTCTTCAAGCACTGCTTCCTGTACTGGCTTTTGCTCCAGGGCCATGTGAACTTCATATTACTGGAGGTACTGATGTTTCTTGGAGTCCTCCAATAGACTATGTACGCTATGTACTAGCCCCCATGCTGGAGAAAATGGGCTTTAGTATCGAAGTCACTGTCAAGAGAAGAGGACACTATCCTAAAGGTGGAGGATACATTATCTGCAGGAGCAGACCCGTTGAGACAGTTCTCACACCAATAAATGTTCTTGAGAGAGGAGAAGTAAAAAGAATAGAGGGTGTGTCGCACTGTGTTCGCCTACCTTCACACGTTGCGATAAGGCAAGCAAGAGCAGCACAACTTTTTTTGAGCAAGCATGGCTTTGAAAATGTTCAGATTAAAACGGAGTATTATGAGCCTGGAAAAGACCCTCACTTAGGGCCGGGCAGTGGAATAGTGTTATGGGCTGTATGCGAGAAAAGTATACTTGGGGCAGATGCTCTTGGAGCAAAAGGTAAGCCTGCCGAAAAAGTCGGAGAAGAGGCTGCTTCGAAGCTTGTTGGGGAACTAGCTACGGGCAGAGCTATTGACAGTCACTTGACAGATATGCTGGTCCCGTTTATGGCACTGGCTGCCGGGAAATCTGTTATCTCGTCAACTAAGCTTACTTCGCATGCCGAGACAAATATAATGCTTGCTGAAATAATGCTGGGAGTAAAGTTCAGTGTGAAGAGAGTAGATGAAGGAGCTATAATAGAAGTTCAGGGCTTAGGTTTTAAGCGATAATTTAATTGTCTTGTATATTCTTTCAGTCAAAGTAACTCCGGCCAAGACGTCTGCTGCAGCAAGAAGGGGCGTAGAGAGCCCTGGACTATAAGGCAAGAGTATCAGCAGAATTGTTAAGAAAATTAGGCGCTCTGCTCTTTCCATAAGTCCCACTCCCTTTATCTGTATTCCGAGACTTTCTGCCCTAGCTCTAGCGTAGCTTATCATAAGCGAAAGCGCCATGAAGAGAGCTGCTAACATAGAGTCTAGCAAGCGAGATTCGCTGATCAGAGAGTACATTAATGCTAAGAGAACAGTTGAGTCTACTATTCTGTCGAACATCGAGTCTATGAAAGCACCTGTTTTTGTTTCTCCACGAGTAAGACGAGCCAGAGTTCCGTCAAGTGCATCTAAGTACCCAGAAGTTAAGACCATTAGCGCGGCTGCCGTATACATTTTTGCTGCTATAAGAAATGCTGAGAAAAATCCTATGGCAAGAGAAATTGCTGTGCAGAGATTAGGAGTTAAACCTAATCGAAGAAGCGCCTTAGCTGCTGTATTTAAGTTTTTTTCGAAATATTTTCTAAACTTGTTCAGCATGTTTTCACGAGAAGAGTAACTTATATATGTTTTCGATGAATTCTTTGCCTTTCTCGAAGGCCTCAAGGCCTTTTTCTGTAGGAGCGTAGTATGCTCTTCCTATTCTTCCCACGCTCTTCTCTTCTTTGACCTTCTTTATTAAGCCTTCAGACTCCATCCGGTAGAGCACGACATATACTGTGACGGTGGCTGGAGAAAACTTGAATTTTTCCTTAATTGCTTTAACGATTTCATAGCCATACATGGGGCG
>Ga0180301_10001800_pt1 | contig 16829 bp, 15 predicted proteins | sample GuaBasSediGuay16_FD_121797 | JGI IMG/M metagenome (GOLD analysis project Ga0180301, IMG submission 121797) | Subseafloor sediment microbial communities from Guaymas Basin, Gulf of California, Mexico - Guay16, Core 4569-2, 12-15 cm | ecosystem: Environmental > Aquatic > Marine > Hydrothermal... | reverse complement strand
TCGGTACGTGATACAGACCATTAGTCAATAACTTCCGTCGTCAGGCTGGCCATTAGGAGAGGGCATAATCAGATTTCATGTCATTCCCGGTGGAGGGCATAGTCAGACTTCATGTCATTCCCGCGCAGGCGGGAATCCAGCGGGGTGAGGTGGTAGCTGGGTTCCCGATCGGAGTCGGGAACGACATGCATGACTGAAGTTCTACAGTTTGGTTTGTGCGTTGAGCGTGAGAGGCCAGGGCTCTGAGCACGAATCCACCGCCGCGAGGTCGAAATGTAGTGCCCAACGATGGCCCTCTGTTCGTGCCTGGATGTATTGACACATACGAAGCGACCTCCAGGTAGAGTGTGTAGTGGTAAACCTGAGGTCGCTTCATGTTCATCAGAGTCAAGGGGGTCTGGCCCCTACCGCTACCTTTACAGATAGCGGAGGATCACCGTGAAAAAGGCCGCGTGGTGCAGCGCGTCCTGTGCGCCCTGGGACGGGTGGACAAGCTCACTGCCAGCGGCGGCAATGGTTCCCTCCTGCGTTCCCTGGCCCGTTTCAGCCAGCGGGTCCAGGTGGTAGAGGATTACCAGCAGGGTGAGCTCCAGGCCGAGTCTGTCAGCCAGATCGGCCCCGACCTGGCCCCCGGGCGCCTGTGGCAGACCACCGGGGTCCAGGAGGTACTGCAGGAACTGCTCCAGTGCCGCCGGTTCGGACTGCGGTGGTGTGACTACCGCCAGGACCATTCAGAACGGGGGGGCGCGAGGGGAAGCGGGGAGCTATTTTCAATTTTAGATTGAGGTGCACGGCCGGAAGAGGCACCACAGCGTATGAGGAGCTTCGCTCTGTGTATGTGGCAGAGTCAGGAGTAGTAGACGAGGGTATAATAGATCCAAGCCCCTCAGGAGTCCTTCATCAACAGGGAGCTGTATCACTTTCTTAGCCATCTTATTCCTCCACAGCGCCACTACACAATACTATACACATAGACCTGCACACAGTCAGTTACCATGTTTCCTTTGCTTAGCATATCCCAAGAATGTCTGCGTACTTCTGGAGGCTGCTTCTGTGTTTGAGAGGTAGAGCGACTGCGTGCAACCGGCTGATTCTTGCTAGACTTTTGCAAGCAGTTGGTGGGCCCGGTTGGACTCGAACCAACGACCTCACGCTTATCAGGCGTGTGCTCTAACCACCTGAGCTACGAGCCCGCGACACGCGCTGCCGCAGATACCCGGAAGGCACGGGGCAGCATCGCCTCGAGGACTGAAGGTTGGGCTATCACAGCAGGCATAGCGCCCGCGTCAAAGTATAGTTGCCCGCGCTGGTGACTGTCAACAATAAAGACGAAAGCACCTTAACCCCCTGGATAGTGGAAGGAAAGAGGATAATTACTAAAGCAAACTCTCCGTTTGCTGGAGAGACCGACCTAGGAGTAATAACTCCCTAGAAAGGAGGTGATCCAGCCGCACCTTCCGGTACGGCTACCTTGTTACGACTTCGTCCCAATCACCGGCCCCACCCTCGGCAACTGCCTCTCGCTAAAGCGAGTTGGCTCATCGACTTCAGGTGTTGCTGGCTTTCATGACGTGACGGGCGGTGTGTACAAGGCCCGAGAACGTATTCACCGCAGTATGCTGACCTGCGGTTACTAGCAACTCCTCCTTCATGCAGGCGAATTTCAGCCTGCAATCCGAACTGAGGATGGCTTTTTGGGATTAGCTCCAGATCGCTCCTTCGCTACCCTTTGTACCACCCATTGTAGCGTGTGTGTAGCCCAGGGCATAAGGGCCATGCTGACTTGACGTCATCCTCGCCTTCCTCCCAGGTTTTCTGGGCAGTCCCCTGTGAGAACTCAACACAGGGCGAGGGTTGCGCTCGTTATGGGACTTAACCCGACACCTCACGGCACGAGCTGACGACAGCCATGTAGCACCTGTGCTGGCTCAAGCCCGAAGGCAAGTCGTCCCCCTTTCGGGTTCCTACCACCAGCATGTCAAGCCCTGGTAAGGTTCTTCGTGTAGCATCGAATTAAACCACACGCTCCGCTGCTTGTGCGGGCCCCCGTCAATTCCTTTGAGTTTTAGCCTTGCGGCCGTAGTCCCCAGGCGGGACACTTAAGGCGTTAGCTTCGGCACAGAGAGGGTCGATACTCCCTATACCTAGTGTCCACCGTTTACAGCGTGGACTACGTGGGTATCTAATCCACTTCGCTCCCCACGCTTTCGCGCCTCAGCGTCAGGCACAGCCCAGAAGACCGCCTTCGCCACTGGTGTTCCTCCCGATATCTACGCATATCACCGCTACACCGGGAATTCCGTCTTCCTCTGCTGCCCTCTAGCCTCCCAGTATTGGCAGGCCTCTCCCGGTTGAGCCGGGAGCTTTCACTACCAACTTAGGAGGCCGCCTACACGCCCTTTACGCCCAGTAATTCCGGATAACGCTCGCCTCCTACGTGTTACCGCGGCTGCTGGCACGTAGTTAGCCGAGGCTTATTCCTTGGTTACCGTCCTTCCTCTTCACCAAGAAAAGGGGTTTACGACCCGAAGGCCTTCTTCCCCCACGCGGTGTCGCTGCGTCAGGCTTTCGCCCATTGCGCAAGATCCCTTGCTGCTGCCTCCCGTAGGAGTCGGGGCCGTCTCTCATTCCCCGTCTGGCTGATCATCCTCTCAGACCAGCTACCCGTCTTAGGCTTGGTAGGCCGTTACCCCACCAACTACCTGATAGGACAAAGGCCCCTCCTGGAGCGCCCGAAGGCTTTCATCCTCCCACATCCTGAGAGGATCACATGCGGTATTAGCTCCGATTTCTCGAAGTTATCCCCCACTCCAGGGTAGGTTACCTTTGCATTACTCAGCCGTTCGCCACTGGCCTTTCACCGAAGTCAAAGGCCCGTCCGACTTGCATGCATTAGGCACACCGCCAGCGTTCATCCTGAGCTAGGATCAAACCCTCCGATGCTTTCCTTCCACTATCCAGTTGTTAAGGTGCCTCACCAACCAACCATAATGAATGATAGTATAGCCCGTTCGTCTTTGTCAAGTGGCTGGGCTCGGCCCTGAATGGAAATTGACGCGCACGGCATCCGTTAGTACAATGTATTGCCGGGGAGGAGTCAGAGATTCAGGTATGACTACAGAGTTCACTCATCCAGAGCTGGGCGCGGAAGTCCGAAGCATATCTGGATACTACGTCCCGCGAGAGGAAAGCACACTGACGCTTGATGGGCGAGAGATAATCTATGTGGCCGGGCAAGCCTGCATCGATGCCTCCTGCTGCGGGACAGCGGCATGGAGCTACATCCAGGTGCCTGGCTTCCTTGTGAGGAAGCACGTGCGCGGAGGAGATGGTTCACCTCTTGTCTCGGAGATAGAGACCATTCGAGACCAGGAGACGCGCGACAGAGTCAAACAGCTTTTGCTGAGAGAGCACCCCGGCGCTCAGATCGAGGTCTGGTAGCACAGGTACCGCCCCCCACATCCCCATAGACCGTCTCATATCTCCCTTCTGTCCATCCCAGCCTGCAAAGGCGTCATTCCTGTTTCTCCGACACCCGTGCTGGCCCGCGGCAGCGCGATGGGCGTATTTCACTCTGCACATGGTCGCTATCCGGCGGAGAACAGAGCGAGCCCCCTACCCCCCACCCGCGCCAGCCTGCTGCCGATAAGGATTCCTCCTTCGGTCCCCGTCCGCAATGAGACCGGCCTCCAGCAGCGTCCTCACGGTTGCCTCATAGCCCCTGTCAACCATCCCCTGCCAAGACTTGACGTCTCTTGTGACAGAGAAGTCAAGTCCATGATACCCCTTCAGCGGAATCGGGACTTCGTGGTAGGCGTAGGAGTCTTTGACAGCCGAGCGCCATGGCTCGGTCAACATCAGTTCCGAGGCTAGAGCGACATCAACGACTCTCAGTGCACGTTCTATGGCGACAAACTCCCCTGACGAAGTCCTGCGGAGAAGGAAGTCGAACTGCGGATTCTGCGCCAGTGCAGCAGCGCTGCCCGGCATTTGACCCTCGTCCGAATCAGCCACCCGCCACTTGGCCCGGGGACAACCCCAGTCAGAAGGCGCGTCCACGTCCTTGTCCAGAATGAAACCTATCTTGGGTCTCTCGTTATCGCTGCTGCCGGGTTGCAGGAAACTGCCGTGCCCTCCTGTGAAGAGCCAGAATGGGTACTTACAGACTAGCCCGCCGTCCATAATCTCGTACGTGCCACTCTCAGATATATACTTCCTTGGTTGAAAGAAGAGAGGAATGCTAACAGACTCTCGTACTGCCAAGGCTACTTCCATGTCACCAGCGGTGAGTCTGGTGTGGACTTGCATCCGCTTGTCTCTGTCCGGATGTGATGTGTTGACCGAAACGACGGCAAGATCCAGAGGCAGATCGCGGAAAGACACCGGCCTGACAGGCAACCCTTTGGCTTCCCAGACCTTCGCCTCCAGCAGTGCTTTCACTCCGTTGTAGAGTGCCTGGCCTCTGAAAAGCCCGCCTTCAAAGGTCCAGTTCACCAGCAGCCGATAGGGTCGCACTGCGTCCGTGAACGCTCTCCACACAGCATCCGCTATGTCTTCTCGAAGCTGCTCCAGAGCGGTGACAACGAAGCTCCGCACCGTGGGCGGGCTGTCGGGATAGAAGTGCAGGGCAGCGCTCAAGACAGCCCTTATCCGGTCCCGAAGCGGGTCCAGTTTTCCAAAAGACAGGGCCACCACTCGCTTGGTGAGCTCGTCCACCAGCTTGCCTCGCGTCGGGAATCCCGTTAGCTTCCTGCTCAGCAGTTCATCGACGGCGTTCAGCTTTATGGCATTCCACAGATGGGTTTGCCTCATTACGCTGGGATCAATCTCCCGGGAGGATTCAGGAGGATCGAGGAAGCTGGAGATGTCGATCGGTTCTGTTACGGATGATGGCAGAGAGGCTGGTCTGGCCATACCCAGGACCGGGGGAGCAAGGAGCCATTCCAGTTCCGCGGCGTCGTAACCTGCCGCGACCATCGCCGCCACCAGAGCGCCTGCTGAGGTACCCCCCACCCGGGTGAACCAGAAACCATGTTCTCGCACGGCTCTGAGAGCACCAACATAGGCGATCCCCAATGACCCGCCCCCAGAGAATATGCCATCCAATCCGATGGGCAAGCGGTCTGTTGGCCTCTCAGCCCCCACCGCCTCACCACGCCCAGGGCCCATTGAGGCAGAGTACGACACATCACACCTCGCCTTCGCGACCACATCGAAGCTGACCGCAGCTTTTGAAAACCTGAGCCTACGTTACCCCACCCAGCGCCAAACGTCAACGGTTCTGCGTCAATAAGTGTGACACCACCTCATACAGCCTGGGCATAGGGCTCCCTTCTGTTGCTGAGCAGGATCCTATGTCTGAAGTTGGCCACGTTGCGATACCCATAGGCCTCCTGGACATGCACCTTGACGAAATAAGGCGCTACCAGCTTACCACGGAAGCATCCTGGCCGGTGACCAAACGTCGACACCCTCGGTTGCCCGGCTACCACACCTTGACCGACTCTTCCGGCTCGAAGGCCTCGACCGAACGCCGACGCTCGCTGATGGCCAGAACGATGGTCAGCGGGCCGAGCCTGCCCACGAACATCGACACAGCCAGAACGAGCCGCCCGGCCATCGACAGCGCGGGGGTAACGCCAGTACTCAATCCCACAGTACCGAAGGCAGAGAAGCTCTCAAAGAGCAAGTCCAGCTTTGGGAAGTCCTCGGTAAAGGCAAGGATGAATACGGGGAAGCAGACAACTAGTATGGATAGAGCGAACACAGTAATCGCCTCATGTACTCGTGCTTCGGGAATCTGCTTGCCGAAAGCATGAACACGGTGGTGTCCCATGATGTACGAACGTACGGTGAGCAGCAGCACAGCGAAGCTGTTCACCTTGATGCCCCCAGCCGTTGAGCCAGCTACGCCTCCGATGAACATCAGGACCATCACCAGGGCCAGCGCCTGGAAGCCGAAGTTCCCCACGCTCATGGCGCTGAAACCGGCAGTGCGCGTATTGGCGGAGCAGAAGAAGGCGTTTACTATCTTCTGAGGCACCGACATGGGGCCCAGGGTCCCGTCGTTTCCATATTCCATCACCAGTATGCCCAGCATGCCCCCAGCCAGTAGCACCACGCTGGCCATCAACGCTATCTTGGCGTTGAGGCTAAGACCTGCCCACCTTCTCCTGGCCAGCAGGTTTATCAGCACCGGGGCACTCAGCCCCCCCAGGATGACCAGCACGGCGATGGTCGTGAGAAGATAGGTGTCTGAGTATAGATGCTCTATAGCAACTGGGTCCATGATGGTGAAACCAGCGTTGTTAAAAGCTGAAATCGAGTGGAATACGGCGTCCCACATGGAGCCGTCACCGGTGAACCGATGGCGCAGCACGAGGATGCCGACTCCCTCGAACAGCAGGGTGAGGCCGATGGTCTGAAGAGCGAACTTGACGCAGGCCGGTCGGCTGTAGGCGTCGATGGCATCACTGAACCGGAAGTCGAGCAGGTTAACGCGTTCCCCAAGGACGATCAGCAGGTACGATGATATCAGCATGAAACCGAAGCCGCCGAACTGTATCAGCACCAGAATCACCGCCTGTCCGAAGTGGCTCCAGTGTGCTGCGGTGTCGACTACGACCAGGCCGGTGCAACTCACCGCTGAAGTAGCGGTAAACAGGGCGTCGCTGAAAGAAGTGTAATCGCCCGAGACGCTGGACTTGGGAATCCACAAGAGGGCGGCCCCAATCAGGACCATGAGCGCAAAGGCGGCCACGAAGACAACGAAGAAGGGTGGGTTCTGAGGAATGTAGTCGGACAGGGATGCTTCTGGCTCCGGCGCCTTCCTTGGCGGGGACGCTTTCCTTGCCCGGGGCGAGGCACTCCTGGAGGAGTTCCCGGGTGGGGAGACTGTCCGCTGACGCTTCTCTCTAGATGGACCGCTTACCGGGCTTGGACCTGGCTTCTTCTCCCTTAGAGGGCCACTACCCTCAGCACTGGTCGAACGCAAGCCTTCTTCCCTTTTCAAACAGAGGATAGTCAATGTAGCTGTGAAACGCTGCCGCTACAATAGGGACCAGCGGCGACGTATAGCCTCGGCCCCACCAATGATCTCGTCAATTAGCTCTTTCACCGTGGGCACCTTGTCAATGACGCCGACAGCCAGAGACCCTGGCAGTGACCGCAGGATCTCCTCCTCTACCTCGTCCTCCGAAGAAAAGTCGGGCACCTCCGGCGAGTCTTTCAGCATTACCCTTTCCAGGCGCAGCAACCACTGGTCTTCCGGCAGGGAGCCCCTCTCGGCCATGACCTTGGCCAACTCTTCGCTTTTCGGAGGCGCCAGGCAGCGCTCGCGGTATTTCGGCTCCGTGGGGTCAGCCTGGGCCATAGAGAGCTTGTGGCGTTCCGAGATAGGACATTCTCTGGTTGCCATGAAGGCGGTGCCCATGTAGACCGCCTCGGCACCCATTGCCAGAGCTGCCATGAAACCCCGTGCGTCCGCAATGCCACCGGCCGCTATTACCGGCACCTTCAGCAGCCGAACGGCCCACGGGATAGTCACCATGGTTGGTATCTGGAGAGTGCTCTTGAAGCCAGCGCCTTCCAGCCCGACTATCACAACGGCGTCTGCCCCCTGACGCTCGGCAGCCACGGCGTGCCGCACAGTGGCCACCTTGTGGATCCACTTTATGCCGGCCTCCTGGAGCCTTCTTCCGTGCTTGTCGGCCCGGGCGGCAGCGGTCTCGACCACGGGGACGCCGCCCTCTTCAATAATAACCTCCCGCATTTGCTCCAGGTGAGGGTCGCCCATCAGTGTCAGGTTCACAGCAAAGGGCTTGTCGGTCATCGACTTTGCCCGGCGCAGCTCCTGGCGAAGCCGCTCAGGGGTGCGCATGGTCACCGCGCTGATCATTCCCAACCCCCCGGCCTCCGACACCGCCACGGCGAAGTCCACGGTTCCAAAGCCGCCGAAAGCCCCCTGAATGATAGGGTACTTCATTCCCAGCATTTTGGTTATTCTTGTCTCCCACATGGTCAGCACTCCTTTCTTGCCTTACCTCTGCCGCTGTTGCCAACGCATCTCCCTCAGCCGCGCCCCCAACTCCGGACCACGTTCATCCGAACTGGAGCATGTTCAGCAGTGGCTGGGTGCCGGGTACCTCCTTACCCTTCGTTGACGCGATCACCTCGGCCACGCTGGAGAAACTGGCAAGCTCCTTGATCAGACTGAACGTCGGAAAAGCTATAGCTAGCTCACCGCTTCGACGCCTGGCTACAACGTCGTCCAGGCCGATCCACTGGCTGTCGGTGGTCTCCCAGGCATCATGTACCACTGCCTGGTACGGCGGGGCCTCGGCTACGAAGAAGCGAGTGTCAAACCGAATAGGGGCAGCATCCGGCGTGATCCAGCGGGCGAAGTAGAACAGCCGGTCGACGGCCAGCTTCAGTCCTTCTTGTTGGAGCAACGTCACGAAAGCCGAGGGGTCTTCCCGCATCTGAACACGGTACCGGTCGAAGCGGACTCTCTCCTCACCGGCCAGAGTCACCAGTTGCGGGTATTCCCTGTAGGCCAGGAGTATGCCTGCTTCCTCGAAGGCTTCACGAATGGCAGCCACCAGGAAGCCTAGTGCCGCCGCCGGTGAGCATGCGTCGGCGACGATGCTGTGGGCGACTTCCGAAGTCACTCCACGGCAAATTCCCTCCGCCGCAGGCCCGTAATCTCCAGGCTCCACAGCACCACCCGGGAATACATAAGCACCGGGCAAGAAGGCGCTTTGCGCGTGTCTGCGCAGCATCAGCACCTCCATGCACCCGCCCGACCGGAGAGAGTCGCGCAGCAGTACCAGGCTGGCCGAATCCCTTGGGGTTACCGCCACTGTCCTTCCTTACTCACCTTTCCTGCGGAACATCAGAAGGCCGAACAGCGCACCGAGTGCAGCCCAGCCGGACAGGACCGTCAGGGAGCGCCACAAGTCAGACCAGACGTACCCGGTAAGCACCAGGCCTCTCACGCCCACCACTGCATAGTCTACGGGGTTGAAGTGCCTCACGGTGTCCAGCCAGCCGGGCAACAGGTCAGGGGCCATCATGGTAGATGACATGAAGACCGTCGGCAAGGCTACGAAATTGATGATGCCAATTAGTGGCTCCATCCGCTTGAGCGTAATGGCCAGCCCATTCGAGAACGCTGCAAAGCCCAGACCCAGCAAAGATACCAGGACTATGATGAGCAGGACCCCCGGTATCCCCGCGGCGATATCCACTCCCATGATGACAGCAACCAGCAGGATGATGAGAGCCTGGACAACCAGCACTACCATGGAGGCGAAGACCCGGCTCAAGATGATCGATACCCTGCTGACCGGGGTGGCCAACATCTTGGACAGTATGCCCATATCGATGTCGCGCAAGAGGCCCATGCCTGCCCAAGCAGAGCCAAACAGGACGGTCATCACCACGATGCCCGGCGCCAGGAAAGTGAGGTAGCTCACCCCGCCCAGACCCGGCATATCTGAAAGAGACTTGAACACCTGGGTGAAAAGCACGAGCCATACCATCGGCTGAAACAGGTTGACGAATATCCAGACTGGCATGCGGAGCTGGGTCCTGAGGTGTCGTACGCTTTGATACCAGATATCGGCCAGGGCGTACATCATTGTCTCCGGCTGCGTTTTCGCTGTACTTCTGCGTAGGTGGTGGGCGTGCCTTCTTCAGCCCGTATGGTGCGTCCGGTGTACTTCAGGAAGACGTCATCCAGCGACGGCCGGGATACAGATATCGTCCCCACCTCGATCCCGTGGCTGGAGAGAAGCCGCATTATCTCCGGCACTGCCGACTCGCCGTGCTCCACGTACACCGCCAGCCCACCATCCATGACCTGCGTCCTTATGACGAAGGCTTGGCCCGACAGCGCCGCTTCGGCACGGCTGATGAAGTCCTGGCTCTCGTTTGCCTTTCCTGCCCCAGGAGATAGAGTGACTGCATCGCCGCTTATCGACTGTTTCAGTTCCGCCGGAGTGCCTATAGCCATAATCTTGCCCCGGTCTATGATGGCGATTCGGTCGGCAAGGTGGTCGGCCTCCTCCATATAGTGGGTTGTAAGGAAGATGGTCACGCCCATTACCTTGGCCAGGTCTCGAATGTAGTCCCATATGTGGACCCTGGTCTGAGGGTCAAGGCCTACTGTAGGCTCATCCAGAAAGATGACGTCAGGCTGGTGGATGAGGCCCATAGCTATGTCCAGGCGCTTGCGCATGCCTCCCGAGTAGGTGGACACCATCTTGTCCTCGTAGCCGATCAGGTCGACCAGCTCAAACAGCTCATTCACTCTCTGCTTGATGGTCTTGCCACCAAGCCTGTAAAAGCGACCGTAGAGCGTGAGGTTCTCTCTGCCGGTAGCATACTCGTCCACTCCCACGTCCTGCCCTACGTAGCCAATGCGGCTGCGCACCTCGCCCGGGTCCTTGCGAATATCGAATCCGCTGATCAAGGCAGTGCCTGATGTTGGCTGAATCAGCGTATTCAGCATCTTGATGGTGGTGGTCTTACCGGCGCCATTCGGCCCCAGGAAACCGAAGATCTCACCAGCATTTACCTCAAAATCGACGCCGTCGACCGCCCTGACGCCGCCAGGAAAGACCTTGGTAAGTTGATAGGTGGCAATAACGCTCATGGCTCTTCGGGCGCCCACTCAGTGGTCAGCTAGGACACCCGTTCGCTCATACCCCATAGACGCACATATAGTGAGGAGTGGCCGCCTGGCACGCGAGCCGCGTGCCAGGCTCGGTTGCCAACAAGGCGCGAAACGCACGGAGGCGTACAGCTTCGACAGCAGCCCAACGATGCCAGCTTCTCACACTGAGTAGCTTCAGATTATATTGCCTTGGCAACTCAAATGGCAAGATGGCGATTTTGGCCCTATTGCGTCACGATTGGACTTGCACTATACTGTTATCCCAATTGGAGTGCGATGGAGAGCAAGGTCACCATAAAGATACCAAGGGAGCTCTACCGCAGGCTGGGGCAGATGATCGAGGGCTCGGGCTTTTCCAGCGTCAGCGAGTTCATCGTCTTCGTGCTGCGAAACCTGGCTTCCAGCGGCCACATCGCGGGTGAGGACAGGCTGACCTCAGAGGAAGTTCGCGCGATAAGGGAGCGACTGAGAAGGCTCGGCTACCTCAAGGAGGAAGAATGAGTAGAGAGCAGGAAAGCAAGGCCGTATTCCTGTCGGCTGATCTTCATGCCCGCATAGAGGAGCGGGCCAGGGAGACAGGGTTTGGTTCGGTGGAGGAGTATGTAACCTTCGTCATGGAGGAAGTGCTGAAGGACGAGGGTGAGGGAGAACAGGCTTTCTCCAAAGAGGAAGAGGAGGAGGTGAAGAAGAGGCTCAAGGCACTGGGGTACCTGGACTGAGAGCTTGGTCGGGGAAACGGTTTGGAGCTAACTGCAAGCTTATTCGCAGCAGTCCTCGTTGTCTCCCTGTTCTGCCAATACCTGAGCCTTTCGCTGGGAGCGGGCTACGGAACAGCCGTAACCCCAATCTTTATTATCATGGGGTTCTCTCCGGTACAGGTTGTCCCGGCGGTGCTACTGAGCCAGCTTGCTGGAGGGCTTGTTGGTGGAGCGCTGCATCATCGAGCCGGAAACATAGACCTGGACTTCAGGCGCGACGAGAACATCAAGAATAGGCTAAGACGGCTCGGCTACCTGCCGCGGTCTACCGACGCGAAGATTGTGCTGGTTCTGGTAGCTTGCGGGGTGATAGGAGTAATGATAGGGGCCGTAACAGCCGTGAATATACCCACGATCGTCCTGGAGACCTATATAGGTGTGATGGTCCTGGGGATAGGAGTGAACTTGCTTCTGCCGCGGAAGGTTCAAGGCACGTTCTCCTGGACGGGCATTGTTGCACTAGGGTTGGTGAGCGCTTTCAACAAGGGCGTGAGCGGTGGCGGCTATGTGCCGCTGGTGGCAGGCGGCCAGATACTGAGTGGGAGAGGAGCCCGAAACTCGGTGGGAAGCACGGCAGTGGCAGTAGCTATAGTGTGCGCCGTAGGCTTCTTGACTTACCTTCTGATGGAAGGAGATATCTACTGGAGACTGGCTGTGGCCACAGTTATAGGCTCGGTAGTAGCGTCGCCGTTTGCAGCGCTGACGGTGAGAAGAGTAAACACTCGGAGGCTGACCCTGGCGATAGGCGCAGCTACGGTTATACTCGGTATCTTGACGCTGGTGAGGGCATTTGTGTTATGAGGGTGAAGACGCGTCCTGATTGGTCTGGAGGCCGCCATACCGAGGTTGATCTCATGCCGGGTAGGATAGCTGTACGCCGCGCTGCTGAGGTGGCCTACGGTCAGCCTGGGGAGCTAGCTGATGGGGAAGGAGGGACCTCATGCTCGACTTGAAGGACCTGGAGAACCGGAGCATCTACATAGTTAGAGAAGCCTATGCCGAGTTCAAGAGGCCGGCTGTGCTGTGGAGCGTGGGCAAGGACAGTACCACCATGCTCTGGCTCTGCCGCAAGGCCTTTTTCGGCAAGGTGCCGTTTCCGGTGATCCACATAGACACGGGCTACAAGTTCAAGCAGATGTACGAGTTCAGGGACAGGATCGCTGCAGAGTGGGGCCTGGACCTCAGGGTAGCCCGCAATGAACAGGCCCAGAAAGAAGGCGTCTCTCCCCAAACCGGCAAGATGGAGTGTTGTACCAGGCTGAAGACAGAAGCGCTGAGGAACTTTGTGGAGGAAAATGACTTCGATGCCCTCATTCTGGCCATAAGACGAGATGAACACGGTATTCGGGCCAAAGAGAGGTATTTCTCCCCTCGGGACGAGAACTTCAAGTGGGACTACAAAGACCAGCCTCTGGAAATGTGGGACCAGTTCCAGGGGCTGGTGACACAGGGGACGCACATGAGAGTGCATCCTATACTGCACTGGCGCGAGCTCGACGTGTGGGAATACATCAAGGCGGAGGGTATCCCGGTCAACCCCATGTACTTCGCCCGGAACGGGAAACGCTACCGTAGCCTGGGATGCGAGCCGTGTACCGCACCCATCGATTCCAACGCTGCGACCATAGACGGCATCGTAGAGGAGTTGCGGAACACCAAGATCGCAGAGAGGTCCGGCAGGGCCCAGGACAAGGAGAACGCTTTCACCATGCAGAAGCTCCGCGCCCTGGGGTACATGTAGAGAGGGCAGCGAAATGAACGTTAATGTCGTCATTGTGGGGCATATAGACCACGGCAAGTCCACTCTCATTGGAAGGCTGCTGTACGACTCGGAGACCCTCCCCGAAGGGAGAATGGCCGAGGTGCAGAAGCTTATCGAGGAGTACAAGAAAAGGTTTGAATTTGCCTACTTTCTGGACTCTTACGAGGAGGAACTGAAAGAGGAGCGGACAATAGACACGACTCGCATCCTTTTTAAGGGCAAGAACTACTACACCGTAGTGGACGTGCCGGGTCACCGCCAGTTCATCAAGAACATGCTTTCCGGTGCCTCCCATGCCCAGGTTGGCATCCTGGTGGTGTCAGCGCCAAACGGGGTCGAGGAACAGACCAAGAGGCACTCTTTCCTGCTGCACATGCTGGGCATAAGACAGATCGTGGTCGCCGTGAACAAGATGGACCTGATGGACTATGCCGAAGACGCCTTCAAGAAGGTCAGCAGGGACACGCTGCAGTTGCTTTCTTCGCTCGGGTACCGGGACGTGAGGTCTGTACCGGTGTCGGCTCTGGAGGGTGACAACGTATACAAGCGCTCCCAGAAGATGGAGTGGTATCAGGGGCCAACGCTGATTGAGGTGCTTGACGAAATCCAGCCGGAAGAGGTCACCGAGAAGCATCTCAGGTTCGTGGTCCAGGACAACTATACTGTCGATTCGCAGAAGGTGGTGGTAGGCAGGGTAGAGTCGGGCCGGTTGCGGCGTGGCGATCGGATGGTCTTCCAACCTTCGGGGGTTACGGCGACGATCGGGTCAATCATGGTCTTCCCTGGGGAGGTGAACGAAGCCGGGGCAGGGGACGCCGTCGGCGTGCTGGCAGGCGCTGAACTGCCCCGGGGGAATGTCGGCGGTCACCTGGACAGCCCGCCCATCCCGACCGACGTTTTTCTGGGCGAGGTCGTTCTCCTCGAAGGCAGCCTGAAGCAAGGCGACGAGTACGAGATCAAGTGTGGCACCAGAAGAACGAAGGGCACGGTGAAACAGATCAGAGAGAGGATAAGCTCGGAGACTGGAGAGGTGCTGGGACACAATGTCGATGCCATCGGCGAGAATGAGGCCGCCACTATCGTCTTCGCCACCGAGCCCCTGGTGGTTGAGAAGTTCTCTGAGATACCGGAACTGGGGCGGTTTGTGCTGGTGCGAAGCGGGAAGAACGTTGGTGCCGGGGTGGTGCTGGATACTCACGCATAGCGCCCCGGGCAGCACACCACGGAGGTCAATGCTTCCCCCGGGACGACCACACACCCCCACCCGAGAGGTACATAAGTGATCTTCGTTTTGGGCATAGATGCCGCAACGTGGACAGTTGTCCGGCCCAACCTGGAGTCTCTGCCCACCTTCAACAAGCTGAGCCAGGTGGGAGACTGTAGCGTCCTGACTCTCACCGAGAAGCCGATCTCGCCCTCCATCTGGTGCGGCATGTTCTCCGGAAAGACCTTCGCCGAACACGGGCATGACAGCTTCGCTGTCCAGGGCCGCCTGGTCAAACGAGAAGACCTCAATGTGGAGTTCATCTGGGATATCCTTCAGCGCGAAGGCAAAAGCGTCAAAGTACTGAATGTCCCCTTTGTGGTGCCACCGTATTCGTTTGGAGTGGACTTCAAACCGGTCGGCTTCGGCCTGCCGACCGACCCCAGGGAGTGGCAGGAGGAGCTCGACAGGGTAACCAGCAAGACAAGGTATCTCTTGAAGCAGAAGCCGGATGTCCTCATATCCTGCTATACGCTGCTCGACAGGGTGCAGCATTTCCACTGGGGAGAGGACTGCGTCCTTGAGTGGTACCGGAAGCTCGACGCCATGATGGGGGACCTCATCCTGAAGACCGGCTTCCTGGAAGACGAGAGCAACCGGCTCATTGTCATCTCTGATCACGGTTTCTGCTCCTTTGGCGAAGCCAAAGTCCAGACGCTGCCGTCAAGATCGGAGTCTGGGGAGCTCAAGGGCGACCACCACGAGGACGCCCTATTGATAACGGTAAACCTGGACTACCCCATAGAGAGGCCCCAGGACGTTTTCTTCGCCATAAGAGCACAGATAGTCTGATAGCCTGCACCGCATGGCCCAGGCACGCGGCGGCTAGCTTGGCCGGGCGGTTGCCGGTTGTTCAAGCCAGGATACCCAGCCTGATCACGCTCTTGCCTTTGCCGCGTTCCTCCCCCTCAACCCTGACCGGCCTGCCCAGGGCTTCGGCAGCCAGACCAGCGGCTATGGAGGCCAGCGGGCTGCCCAGACACTCGTAGTAGCGGGTATCCCGGTAGTCCAGCCGTGGCTTGAGCACCTCAACAGCGATGCTGTTGCCTGTGACCGCTACCCTCACGCCGTCGGCCACGTCGAGCGTGCCCTCAAGAATTGACGTCAGGGCGTCCTGCAACTCCTCGGCGGAAGGGCCTGGCTTTGCTTCCAGCATCTGGAGGCTGGTAGTGCCTGGGGTGGTGACCAGCAGTCCTATGTCTTCCGGCCTGGGGCCGTACTTCACGATGAGCCTTGCCGGGAGGGGTCTGTCGAAGGCTGGCAACGAGGAGTTGGAGTGTAGAGGTATGAGGGCCTGGGGCCGTCCGTGGGTCACCGACCCGGGCAAGTATATGGCCTTTGCCCTCAGCCCCAGCTCCTCGACTATGGTGGAGATGTTTTCCAGACCGGTCTCCAGGAGCAGGGTGCTCACCTCAGGCGATACCCTGGGGCGTGTCCTGCCCAGGGTAAGGCTGACGGCGCCCAGCATCACTACAGAGACGCCCGCTGCTGCCAGGGGGGCGGATTCAAGGAGTACGTGAGCCAGCGGTACCAGGCAGATGCCTGCCACGATCAGGCCGATGCCAAGAAGCGTGTAGGAGTTCTTCGTCACCATTACTCAATGCGCTGCACGCCCCTTGCCAAGCCCACCCATCCCTCTCTGGAGGTGCTGAAGGTTGGTTTTCGTGCTTCTGCCACCATCCCTGTGGCCCACCGGCCAACGGCGGCCAGAAACACCGGCAGCTTCATGGGGAAAGCGAGATGCAAGAAAGCCAAATCTACCCGTATGAGTCGAATCACAGCCTGTGGCCCAATGGCCAACGGCTATCTTACCATAACGGGGGATCGGAGTACATCCTGCTGGTGCGCCTGAATCTTGCTGGAGGATCGCGTACTGTCAGGGAGCCAAGCGCGCCGTCGAAGCGGCTATCGCGTCTTTCCAGCCAATCGGTGGAGCCAAGCTTGCCATGCTCGTAATAGTCCGCACTGTGCCGGGCACCGAAGGCATGCAGGCGTAGACGACCGCATACCACAAAGGAAAGCCAGGAAGACTCGAAGCCTGGTCGGGGTGAGAGGATTTGAACCTCCGGCCTCATGGTCCCAAACCATGCGCGCTAACCACTGCGCTACACCCCGCCGTGGCCAAATATACCATCGCCCCGAAGGGCAGTCAATCGACCACGCCCATCCCACATCGGCCGTTGCCGTCTAGACGTCCCTGGTCGCCTCTTGTGGCATGTCCTGACAGGACGCTCGACTGCTCTCTCGGCGGAAGCTGTGCTATACTATGCATGCTTCGCAAGATAAGTCCCTTGCCAACCCGGCGCGAGTGGTGGACCCGTGAGCAGCGCTGAGGACGCCAGAAAGAGAATAGAAGAGCTGCGGGCG
>Ga0180301_10001799_pt1 | contig 16832 bp, 28 predicted proteins | sample GuaBasSediGuay16_FD_121797 | JGI IMG/M metagenome (GOLD analysis project Ga0180301, IMG submission 121797) | Subseafloor sediment microbial communities from Guaymas Basin, Gulf of California, Mexico - Guay16, Core 4569-2, 12-15 cm | ecosystem: Environmental > Aquatic > Marine > Hydrothermal... | reverse complement strand
CTATAGAAAGGAGTGGCAAAGAGAAGCAATACAAAGTTTAATCGAGGAATTTGAAATGGTGAAAGGTGACAAAGTACAAAGGGTTTTTGTTGCTAGGGAGTTGGCGATTGAGATGCTTCTGCGTTATTTACATTACGTACTACGGAGGTCTAGGGGTTCATTGTTTGAAATTAGACCAGCACGTATATTTGCGTTTTTCAGATTTAGGAATCCATGTGTTCAGTATCACTTGACAAATTTGTTGCTTCAATTGAGTGAACTTGGTATTGTTCAACGTGAAAAAAGTGGTGGCAAAAGTGGTAATGTCAAGTACTTGATTGAAAAGAGGAGAATACCTGATGCAATTGCTGTATTGAACAATAATTATTACAAGTTTATTCGTGAAGGATATATTTAATTCCTTGCTTTTTGCGTTTTTATTTGTGATGTCAGGGGAGAAAACCTTATAAACCCGCTCAGCACAGCTACCTTTGGGGAGCTGGTATGTTGGCAAAGCTCAGAATAACATTGGTGTACAAGGGATTCAAGGAACAAGAAGCACGAAAGTTATTGGAGGAAGGATTTAAGGCAATAAGGGTTGATGAAGTTGGTAGGGACTATGTAATTATTGATGCAGGTTATGAAATGTTGGCAAAAGTGTTTTATGGTAGTTCATTGGCTATTATTGATGCTATTGTTACAAAGCGTGGTTTCATTAATTTGCTTGATTTGTTGAGAAAATTACATTATTGTGGTCTTGAAGTAGCAAACTTCTACATTGAGGTGAGTGCTCATTGAACATGTTTGAAGTCGTTAATGACCTAGTTTATTCAATTATTACAAAACCAAGAGCATATAGGTTAAACTGTAAGCATAGGGGAAAGTTCAAGGTTAGTAGTAATTTATTGAAGCTTCAGTATCCAATCAAGTATTTTCCTCATGATGTTTTTCTTTATTTACTTCGGCGTTATTTCAAGATTCTTGATGTGAAGGTGAATAAGCAAAAGAGGATTAGGGTGGTGTTTACGTGGTATACGGGAAGACCGTAAGGGTTCCGTATTACTTAGCGAATGCGTACTTTATGTTGTTGCGTGGTCTGTCGTTACGAGAAGTAGCTAGGAGGATGGGTATTTCGTATTCTAGGTTACTTCGTGAATTACGTGAAGTGCATTTGTACTATGCTTTGTCACCTAATGTTGCATATATTAGGTACACGATTACGTTTAAGTACAGGTCTTCACGTTCTAGGGTTAGGGAGAAGCATGGTCATTTTCAGCGTTTTGAAATTGATGTTTTAATGCAAATGCCTATCATGTATATCAATCCTACTTTTTCTGTTCCTGTATCTATTTTGTTTGAGTATTTGCTTGATGTTATTTTTGATGCTTGTTATGATTGGTGTGCTTCATATAATCCACATGTTTTTGCATCTAGGATAGTTGATGCGATTCGCTATGGCGAAGCTAGGATAGGTTTTACGGTGATTAAAATTGTTCCCGAGCATGAGAGTGAGTTCATGCGTGATGAAGTGAGGATTAGGATTCGTGTTGGTCAATGGCTTGATGAAAGGACTGTAGATTTACCACTTGAAGTGTTGAAGGAAAGGAGAATTGGGAAGGTGTATGATAGGTATGACTACGTGACGTATCATGTACGTAGGTTGCGTGAGTTGTATGACTTCACTACTTTCCTAGCGTTTAGGGGTAGGGAGATGTACTATGACATTGACCCACCGATAACATGTATTGTACCTGAGCTAAACTTCTTCGACATTGATGTTCACGAGCTACCGTATGGTTTCGGTGATTCAAGTTTGATACGTGACTTAGTTGTGTTGTTTAAGCAAATGGGATTTAGGAAGGTGTATGTTCAGTGGAAGTCAAGTGGTTCAGTTCACGTTGCTGTTGAAGGTGAATTGCCTGAGTGGTATAGAAATGTTATAGCGAAGTTCATTGGTGAAGACAAGGATAGGTTGATGTGTGTTGAGAAGCGTGGTACGTACTACATTTTCAACATTAAAATTGAAGGTAGGTACAAGTCGTTTCACGTAGGTGATGTTGATGAATACTGAATTAATTAAGATTGCGTACAAGATAAAGAACAATGACTTGTATGGTTATGACTTGAATTTACCTTGTCAATACTTAATGGAGTATGTTACGTATGCATTAACTAAGTCACGTGGTAATGTTATTGTAATTACAACTAGGCGAATTGATACATTCATGAGAAGGGTGAAGAAACGTAAATTACCGTATGGTGTTAGATGTAATGTCGGTCGTTTACTAAGGGTGTTGAGTAAGTATGGTTTTGTTGAGAAGCACCTTGGTGTATACGTTTTACCGAGGGATAGGGCATGGTCATTTATATTGTTGTTGCGGTACTTACAGTATTTGTAGTGATTTCATTTGTTTTTCACATCATTGTTAATTCACTCTTAAGCACACATGACTTTATATGTAGTGCGTATGCTATAATTTTTGCGATTCTCTACATGCTTTTTGTTGTTTTAATTATCACGATTTTGGTGAGGTGGTTGTATGAGTGGTATTTACGTAGGTGTGGTGTACAGTGAATCAACGGTAAAGAGAAGTGATAGGGTGAAGACTTTGTATTCACTACGTACTGCATTTTGTGAACACAGTGTTGATATGTGTGGTTTCTCGTACACATACACGTCATATAGGGGTTGTTTCATTGTTCTTGATGTTTATGGTGATGAATTATTTGTAATTGATGTATTGAATACACTTGGTCTAGACTGGAAACACGTATTTAAAATGTGTCGTAGGGGTATTGATGTTACTTTTGATTCATTTGATTGGTTCGGTAGTGATGAAAAGAAGTTAATTGAAGCGATTAAAGGTATTAAAGCTAGGGTGCTTACATTGACTTTGAATATGTTGAAGAAGGTTTTGAAGTCTAGAACATTTACGTACTTCATCGAAAATACGTTGTATAGCTTTAAGGTTTGTGTATTGTGTAGTCAGGGGCGAAAACCTTATAAACCCGCTCAGCACACAAACCCCTCGGGGGTGTGGCTAGATGAGTAATCGCAAAATAAGTCTAGACGAACTTGGCTTCAGACTAGCATCAGAGCTTCCTGACACATTCGAGGGAAGAATAGATGACATTAGGTTCAAGACCGATAGACATGGGCGCAAGATAATGGTCTTTGAAGTGTACACTGACAATTGGGGTAAGGTGTTCATAGCATACTCTCCATCATACATGAACATGGTTAGGGACCAACTGAAGAAGCTAGGGTTCAAGTACCTAGATGATGTCGTAGGGAAGTGGTTCCTGTTCAAAAGAGTGAAGCTACCAAAGGCTAGACCAGATTACACTGACCCGTATCCACGTCACATACCAGTTGATTACCTTGGTGAAGAAGAGGAAGAGGAGAAACCTGAAGAGGAGAAGGAAGAGGAGAAAGAGTAGGTGATGTATGGCTAGGAAAAGGGAATCACGTATTGAAAAGTCAGAGGCTTTTTTCACTATTAAAATCCCAGCTTCTGTTTTGCGTGAGGTTTTAATTCGTACTACGAATGTTGAGGATTTTGTTGTGAATGCAATTAAGTTCTACATTGAGTTTTCTAATCCTTTAGCTCGTGTTAATGAGATTTTGAATCAAATTGATGAAGTATTTAAACTTGAGCAAAAGATTTTTCAAATTCTACAAAGCTTTTCAAGTACTTCAATGGAGTTTGTTTCTCGTATACCATACAAGTCATGGCGTGTAATTATAATGCGTTTAAAGTATTTACGTGCTAAGTTGCTTGTTGAGGCGATTAAGAATTTACGTGAATTCCTTCAGCAAGCTGGTATTAATTCCCCCGAATATGCAAAGATTGTGAAGGATATTGAAAATGCTTTGAACAGTGCTGAAATTCCTGAAGAACTTGATAAATATGCTAATGTCATTAATGACCTTCATGAGAAGTATTGTGGATGTGGTTCTTCTGGTTGTGAATTCATGAAGTGGTTAATCAATGTCTTTAGGATTGGGAAGGATATGGTTGCTATGCTTGATGGTGATGCGTTTTTAAATGCTTTGATTGATACTTTGATGAAGAAGTTTAATTTTGATTACGATACGGCGTATAAAATAGCGAAGATTATTCAACATGAATTAATGACGTAGTCTCGGGGCGGAGGGTTTAAATAGGTGTTCCGTGCTGTCATAAGTAGCCATGTCGGACGTGCTAGTTGTCGGTAGGTTACTAGCAATTGTACGTAAATACACGAAGACAGTTCACTTACTTGTTTCGTATTGTAGAATGAATAAGATTCAGATTCGTGATGCTATTCGTGAAGCTGTTTTCAAGTATGTTTCAAAGAGTGTTGGTTCAAATAAGTATGCTCTTATTGAGAAGGCTTTAGGTCATGATGTTTGTGAGTGGATTAGTGGTTATTCGAATCCTTATGAAGTTATTGCGTTTGCTATTGATTGTTATGTTCGTGATGTTGTTCTTCCCAAGTTCATGAAGATAGGGGGTGAGTTAGGTGGAAAGGTTGTTGAAGTCACGTGATGCACGAGTTCAAATGGCTGTGAGACTAGCTGAAGCACTATGTGAAAAGATTAAGAAAGAAGGAAGGGTAATTGACATTGCCAAGGCTGAAGTCGGTGTATGTAAGTTAACGAACAAGAAAGTACCGTTGTTCAATCCAGAACGTTGCGAACACTTTGATTTACATGATGCTATTCCAGGAACGGTTAGCCTTGTCATAGCTACATTAACGCACTTTGGTACGCCATGTGTAGCGTGTAAGTACTTTGAACCTACAGATGAAGCATTTAAACTATTCAAAGAAGCGAAGGAAGAATTGAGGAAAAGAGGTGAAGCTGTATGAGAAACGAATTAAAACTAAATAAAAGCATGGCAAAAGCACTTGAGGAAGCTGGTTTAAGTAGTGAAGAAATTAAAGAGATACAAGAAGCATTACGTGGTAAAACACTGACGAAGAAAGAGATGACGCAATTAGTTGAGAAGTATGGTAGGGATTTTGCGGAGGTAACTGATGAATTTCTAGCGTGGATACGTGACATTGACCCTGATTTGTATGCTAAAATCATGGGTTACTATGCATTGAAGTCAAAGGAAGGCAAAGATGTTGCATCAGTTGTGATGGAGTTATTGAGACAAGGTGTTGATAGAGTGTATTCAAAGGATGAATTAAAGGATAAGATTCGTGAGTTAACGAATACGCTTGTTGATGCTGTTTTGAAGGAAGTGTCTAGGGCATTAATGAGAAGGTAAGGTAGCAAAGCTTATTAATGAGCACAGCACAGCATAGCGTGGTGAGAGCATGGCAGAAAGACCTGTAGCTGAAGAGGTTGTAATTCGAAAACCAGTGAAGGCTGTTGCCGACATTTCACCAGCATTGAGAAGTCCAGAAGACATTGAGGAAGTGCTTCCAGGATGGGACATTGGCGAGATAAGAGAATGGATGATATACCACGCTCCAATCATTTGGGCTATGAAGACATTGGCAAAGCACGAGAAGTGGAAGGCTAGAGTAGGGAATAAACCACTTGCCGTAGCTGATTGGGCTCAGTGGGTAAAGAAGAACGTACCTGAAGGCGTATTGAGAACAGTACTAATTGTAGCATTTGTAAAGGCTCTATATGGATACATCACTACATGGCGTGACCTACAGAGAGAATTTAGAAGGCATAGAGTTAGAGTACCAATACGTTACGTCACTGAGCTAGTGAGGAGATTAGCTAGATGGGGCGTAACAATTGCAGTACCGCCATACGTTGCTAGACGTGTAGGTGTTTAAATCACAGTAACAGTGCTGTAGCACAGGATTTAAAAGTGTTTGCTGTGTATGACCGCTCAGGAACAGGAAAGGGGGTCGTGGTATGGAGTACCTAAGTCAGATACTGTACGCAATAATGCCACTCATTGTAGCAGTGCTATTCATTGTACTGCTTGTAAGGTTCATAGGCGAAATAATGTAAACATTGAAGCAAGTAAAAACGTATTAAAACCCTCTTTTTGCATTTTTTCTTCTTTTAACACACCTTCTTTCCGTAGGCTTGTTCTAGATATTCAAACTGCTGTGGGTTGTGAAGCATACTTCATTGAGCAACCTGTTGACGCAATTATTGAAATATATGAAAATTACAAGAAGGTTCTTGTTGTTGGTTGGTTTCACTACTTTTGGCTACAGTCAGCTATTCAATTTCACGTGAATGGGCTTGAGTCATATATCTACGGTGCATTAGAACACATACCTATTCTAAGTGATGCATATTTGAAGTACAGTGAAGAAGTGCCTTACATACCGTGTTCAGAAGCATGGGTTGAGTTATCTGGATTACGTAAATTGTGGAAAAATATTCTTGACGCTGTTCCACATGGTATTGACCTAGGTTTTTGGTATCAAGTACGTGAAAAGGATAAAGTACCAACGTTAATGAGTGTTGTGACTGGTAATTTACCTAGGAAGGGTATTGATGTTCTTTGGAAGTTGTTGAAGCGAATTTATGTTCATGGAATTGATTGTAGATACATCATTGTCATGACACGTGACTTGTATGAGCACTTTGGTAAAGTGTTCTCAATGTTTCCATTTGTTGAAATTTACACAAAGGTAAGTGATGAAAAGCTACGTGAACTATACAGTAGAGCACACATCTACGTGTGTACGTCGTACTGTGAAGGCTTTTACTTGCCTTCACTTGAGGCATGTGCTTGTGGTTGTTACGTTATTGCTCCTGCTTTGCCAACGATTGTTGAGTATGGTCTAGCACATGAAATTATTCCCGTAAAGTCAACATTTTACCTACAGGACAATGACCACAAGGTCTTGTACATTTTATTTGATTACGATGAAAATAAATTAATTTCATCTGTTTTTGAAGCAATTAAGAGATTTGAAGACTTAGATTACTATCCATTTCATATTCACTTCGATGCAAATATTGTCTATAAAAAGTTCTTGGAGGTGATTAAGTAGTGGAGATGGAGGCTCTAGCTGAATTACTACGTGACTTAGGTCTAGCAGGTTTCTTGGTTGTTGTTATTGTGTACGTGTTACTCAAGATAATTGATAAATGTGTAACGAAGCTAGATGAAATATCGAATAAATTAAACAATATTTCAAATCTAAACAATGTACTGCATGACATGTCGAGAAGTATTAATGATTTACGTGTTGAAATAGAGAAAATGAATACGTTACTAAATGCATTGATAAAAACAATGAATTGTCAAGACAGCAGGGGTAATAAGGGAGAGTAAAGGTAGGTTAGCTGGGTGGGGGTGCTATGGTGAAGGTTGTTGGTGAACGTGTTGATGTTTCATCACTTAGGTACGCTAACGAAGTTTGGGATATTCGTGACTTTCTATTCTACACAAGGTACATGATTGACATCATTAATCAAAATACGAAGGAAAGTGTAGATGACACAGTTTATGAAGTGTTTAAGAATGTCATTGTACCGATTGAGTACCCGTTACCGAAGTGGGTTTGGGAATTACCTACGCCACTTCTACAGTTGTCCATTTTATTAATGGATACACACATATTGTTTAGACATCCAACGAAACCAATGCTTTCAGTTGTGTGTCCTGATTTTTGGAAGTTACCGTACGAGACATTGCGTGATGGTGTAGGTGATTGCGAAGACACATCAATTCTATTCGGTGCATTTCTACATGCAATAAAGGATTTACTTGACAAGAATTTACAATACTTTGTCTGTATTGGTGTTGTTCATGATGAATATACTAGTGAAGAATATGGTCATGCATGGGTTGAAGTAAATCACAAAGGCTATGGTTGGGTTCTGTACGAGACAACACTTGACAAAGCACCAAGTAAACTATCGCAATACATAATGCTTGCTGATGAAATACAGAGACGATACACGTATGAACCTGTATTGAAGTTCAATGATGAAAGAGTTGAGATAGTGTCAACACATATACAAAAAGCAAAGAAACGAAAGCACCTATACGTGAAGAAAGTTAGAGAATACACTAGGAAAATAATGAAGCACATAATTAAAATGAGGTGATTACATGGTATTTAAAGTAATTGCTAGAGAATTAATTAAGAAGGCGTATGATGTATATAAGTTGTTTGGTGGTAAAGCAAAACTAGAATTCGAACTATTGAAGGAAAAGAAAGTTGCGGAAACTGAATTTAATCCAAGTGAATGCAAGTTCACTATTCGTCTCTCGTTATTAGCAAAGACAAGAGATTTTGTCTATGATTTAGCACATGAGATGGCTCATGTATATACAAACATACTTGGTTTTCCGCCATGTGTAGATGTGAAAAGTGAAGTACCGAAACAATATGAGGCAGAGGCAAAATGCATTAGAGCAACAATACATAGGTACTACATATTCTATGATGAGTACCTTGCATTTGCATACGCACCATATGTAGGTTCTTTACTTGGTCACAAAAATGTTCTAGAGTACATTGAGGATGAAATCTATGAAGCTATTGACATAGTGAAGCTAGTTGTCGACAAGTCTATTGCAGTGCTTGAGATATCGGATTACGAACCAATTATTCTACCACTTGAATTGTATGGATTCATTGCATACATATATGCTATTTTATACAGTAAAGTACTACGTAAATACGTATGGAGAGAACTATATAACGATGCACTAGAAGCAAAGAAGTATGTTGATTTAGTTGTTTCAAAAATGATGCCATTCACACCAAGTGATAGACCGCAAGAAATGACATATAACCTTGCACATAAAGCACCAGGTAAGCTGAAGACATGGTACATTGACCTAGATGTTGATATTGAAGTTGAAACACTACCATGTGATTTAAATATGTTTAAGGTACGTATTCATGGTTGATAATATGAGAATAACTGAAGAAAAAAGAATTGAAATGTATGAAAAAGTAAAGAAGTTCTGCAAAGAAGTACTTAATATCGATGTTGAATGTATTACAGAAGATACAATGCCAACAGTTAGTCGAGTAAATAACAAGTTCATCATTAAGATGCCTCCAAAATTAAATTTCGAGCAATTTGTTCGTTCATTATTGCATGAAGTTGGTCACATTTATGCATATGTAAATGGATTTCCGATTTCGTACGAAGCATACATATTGAGGAATGGCAAACTTGAAGAAGCTCCATTTCACTACACATTCATGTATGATGTTAGAGTGTATTACATGTACTATGTTGAATACCTTGCTGAAGCTTACATAGGGTATTTAAATGAACAAATTGAGTTGGTTCGTTCACTTGACGATATTAGACATGAATTATTGAATGTTGTGAAAAGTAATGTAATTTATTTCGAGGAATTGTTCCCCGACATATATTGGTCACCTGACATTTCGTTAAAGCCACTTTGGGTCGTTGGAAGGTATGGAATTACTACTGCGTATGTGATTTCGGAAATACTAAATAAGTACTTACCTAATGTTGTAAAGCGATATGTAAAGCGTAGATTAGCTAGACTTGTAATTGATTTCTTATCTACAGGTGCTGTTTTACCTCCATCCGATGATATTGAATTGACGGCACAAATTTTAGCAAGGCAAATACGTGATATGACTCCTGCAATGGTTCAATTTAAACAAGTTGGTAGATTCAAAGTACTTGTCATACATTTCGTGGAATAGCGTAAGGTTTATCTAGCTGAGCTGACAGGTAACACGGGGGTTACCATGAGGTGTGTCATTGTAAGGAGGTTGTAAACTATGGCTAGTGTTTTAATTGCGTTGTTACCATACATCATACTTTTCATACTTGGTTACGTATCTGGTGCTGAAGCACGAAAATGGCTTGAAGAACACGCATATGAAATTGGGTACTACACAACATTTCTTGCATTGATATTATTAATGCTTAGACTGGTAGGTGAATTGTAGTGTTTTTGTTAATACCATACTTAATTGTGTATTTACTTGGGCTTGCACTAGGTATGCAAATACCAATATCAATTGAGGAAATTGCATCAATGGGAACATATGCAATACTCCTATTCCTCTTGTTCCTACTATTCTTAACATTGTTTGAAGAATTAAGTGAAGTGTAGGTGATTGATGTGACGATAATTAACTTCTACAAGAAATATTACTATGAAAACTTTGATAAGTACCCAGATGGATATGAATACGAAACAGGTGTAGCTAAGGTTGTACCAAGAGTTGATTGGATTGGAAAAGTGCTTGAATTGTATTCAGAAGGTGGTATAGTACAATTGAGTAAACACGGTTACAAGGGATACAAATTATCGGACATTGAGGGATTATACATTGAATTGTGGTATGATGGTGATGATACGGAAAATGGTATTACGATATATCTCGAAACAAAGAAAGGTGATGAATCACGAATGATAGAAATCGCTTCAGGAGATACATATCCATCATGGAATCCCATTGTTAGCATCTACTATGAGAAAACTGACATGACACGAAATTTCAGATGTACAATGGTTGATGCGAAATTTATAGCTCTTTTAATAACGGGAAGAAATATATACGTGTATGCGAATGCTGTGTATGATATAGATAACAATATACAAATTTCAGAAGAGAAAAAGTGGGTTAAATTAATTGACATTGATGTTGATTATTGTGGCGAAGTTACTTTTTGGTTGAGAAAGAGAAAATACCACATAGACGAAATTTGTCACGGTGCTTTTGCTTGGTCACCAGAGGAAGCATTTGTTCGTGGTTTAATTGATGCAATTAATCAATTACTACCAATTTTACTTGTGCTACTATTCATTGTAATACTTGTTGAGGTGATTAGATGGGGAAGGTATGCGTAGTAACTGATATTGATACACCTTCGTTTTCCTCTGTTGCGAAGTACATTGCTGATGAATTCAAGATAGATATCATTGATGTAAAGAACATGGAAAAAGTAAAGGAATATGACAAGGTACTGTTCTTTTGGTGGTATCACGACACTGCATTTAGGTACTTATCAACTTTATTGAAGTACAATGACAATGTGATTTTTTACTTCACAATAGAGCACATACCGTACATACATAGGAAATTTAGTGAAATGCTTGATAATGTGAAGAAGATTGCTGTTTCAAAGCTGTGGTTATCAATAGTGAAGACATACGGTGTTGAGATACGTAATGTAGTTGATGTTATTCCACACTTCGTACCTAGTAACTTCACTGTAAATACAAGGCAATACAGTGTTTTTCATGTTAGATTGTGCACAGTCACTTCATCATCACCTAGGAAAGGTGTTGAAAACATAATTAAACTTGCTAGGATGTTGAAGAAAAGTGGTGTTCACTTTACTTGGTACGTAATTTGTTCAGATGATGCATTTCCACTGCTTTACCACTACTATTGCTACAACATAAAGGCAATAAATAGATTACCAACACTCAATTACAAACAACTACTGAAGAACATTGATATTTACGTATGTACATCATACACAGAGGGCTTCGGTTTACCACTACTTGAAGCATCACTTTCGAAATGTGTTGTTGTTGCACCTTCACTACCAACCGTAATTGAGTATAATCTAGCTGATGTAATTGTACCAACAACCGAGCCACATCTAGTGTATGATGTAAGGCATATGGTTCACTATATAATGTTTGATTACGATGTAAATGATATGTTTAATGCAATACTTGAAGCAATTCAAATAATACGTGAAGACATAGGTAGAGTTTGGAACAGAACACTTAAATTGTGTCAACTAATTGCAGAAGTAAAAAGGAGGTTAGCTAGATGGCTGAGATAATGTACTCAATAGTGACTGACAAAGCATATGAGCTTTTACGTGTCTCAGCTAGGGTGCTTTACGAAGGTAATCCAGTTGAGGGTGACATAGTTGTGTTTACGTTAAATGGGGAAGAAGTAGCACGTGAAGTAACAGATGCAGATGGGTATGCGTACACATATATTTCAGTTCCAACTGAACCAAAGGCATTGACGATACGTGACGAGTTCTATGGTCAAAGTTTAAAGACAATGGTAATTGATAAAATGGTTACAGTTGGTAAAGTAGCATCATTAACACCAATTGAAGCACCTATCTCATACATGTTGAATGAATTCCTCTACTTCATGATATTTATGCTCATGATACGTGCCGTGTTGGGGTGATGTGAATGAATGTGTATTATCATGCATTAAAGTATTTACAGTGTCCATGCACAAAGTGTAGAGTTGAATTCGCTAGAGCACTTGAGGAACACCTAAGGAAAACACCTGAATGGAAGCTAAATCTAGTGTTTGTCTGCATGGGTAAATTCGCTGTTCCAGTACGTGAATTACCTAAGTTAGTTGAACGTGATCCACTTATTGCAGAAGCAGTAGCAAAAATATATGCAAGAGGTGAGTTGAGATGTCGCAAGCACTAGGTGTATTATTTTGCCTACCATACTACGAAACATGCACATACAGGTGGTCACCAGTAATTAAACATTACACGAAACAATTAGAAAATAAATGCTATCTATACGTTCTATATGGTGATGATGCAAGGAAAGACAAAGTCTATACAACACTTAGAGAACACAAAGAAATTATTCCATGTCTAATGCTTGGTCATGGTAATGACAATGTTTATACAGGTCAAAATGATGAAGTAATTTTTGAATCATGTAACTACCCAAGTGAAGTCATACAAGGACGTGTATTCTGGTTCATATCGTGTAGAGTAGGTCTTGGTTTATGCCCAGACATGGTTTCGAAAGGAGCAATAGCATGTGTAGGTGAAACAGAGGATTACTACTTCTACATTGATCCAAACACAGATGCGTTATCAGATGCATTCGTTTATCCATTCGTGATGTCTGAATTAAAGGGATTCACTAAATTCCTAGAAGGATACACAATTGAGGAAGCATGGAAAATATGTGTTGACTCAATGTATAAGTACGCTGATTTATATGAATCAAAGGGATTCAGTGACGTAGCGGAAACACTTAGATTCGATGCTGATCACCGCAAGTTATTTGGAAACGGTTCATATAGATTAACAGCACCACCACTTATCAACATGGAAGTTGTTACAAAAGCAATATATGATGCATTACCATTTGTACTTATTGTAGGTACATTACGTGCTTTAAAACAAATGTTATATGAATGAGAAAGTGGAAAGCACAGGCAGTAAGGTTAATAAAGCACAGCACAGGTAATAGCTAAGGGAAGCACCATGCCATCCGCAACAGTTACGCAACTACCAGTTGTAGCAGATCCAGAATGTGGTTCCGTAGTGCATTTCTACAACGGAAAAATATACATCATCAACATTGCTGTAGATTATGTAAGGATTGTGAATTGTACAGAAAAGACAGCACAAGAACTATCAACTGGATTGTCAAGCGACATAACAAATAAGTACCCAAGAATCATTGACATCAAGTACAAAACAGGAAACACCGTAGTCATTAGGTGGATATACATTAAATCGGGGTATGTCGTGGTTGTTAGAGCGGAAGTTGATTTATCGGCGAAAACAGTTTCAATCACTGAAGAAGTAAGTCACAACTTAGCTTGGGTATCGAGATGGGAAGAAATTGCACATAGCATTGTAATACCGCCATTTCTATGGGTTGCACCTAATTACGAAGATGCTTACCTTCACTATGTGAATCTTGATGATGGTAGTGATTTATCGGCTGACATTGGTTTCGGTGGTTACTTCCCTAGACCATCGACAAAGTACGTAGCGTTAAATGATGACATCTACATGATGCTTGGTAGACACTACGCTGGTGATCAAGTTTACTTGTTGAGTTTCTACAACAAATCAGCTATAGGAACAGGTGTATCAGCTGGTGGCGGAAGCCCAAGGGTACAGATAGGTTCAATTGCATTGTTCTACAACGACGTTATATTCCCATGTGGTTGGGGAGGCGTATCGGGAAGTGATAACGACATTGCGTTGTTTGATCACAGAATGAATCACCTAGGTACACTAGACCTATCGTCATTAACTGGATGGAACGATGTAGACACAATGCCAGGCTTCACAATATTTGCAAAGAACAAAGACGGAAGATATTACGCTTTACTTGCCGTACGACACAGCACGGGAACAAGTGCAACACCTGAAGGTAGATTGTACTTCATTGAGATAACGAGAACAGGATCAATAGTTGATAGTGCATTACTACACAGCTTCCCAATGGATGATGGTGCATACTTCTTCACACTACTAAAACCAGATTCATCAGACAGAACATGTGTACCAGTAGTTGATTTAAGGAACAAGAAGATATACACAATTGTAAGAGTACGAAAGGACAACACATGGAGTAGCTACTTAGTTGAAATAGACGTTAGCGATATATGGGATAACATTGATGAATTCAATAGAGCACTGTGGTTCGTATCACCATTCAGAATACCGACAACACTGACACTAAGCATAACCCCACTGTAGCAAACGATATAACCCAGCCGAGGTAACCTAGTAGTGGGGGCGAGACCGTGCCCACGAGAGATGTGTATGTACAAGCTAAATTAACTGACGTAGATGGAAATCCACTAAGTGGAAAGCCCGTTTACCTATACTATAGACCAAGTGGTGAAACAACATGGTATGACATTGGTACGAATCCACACACAACTGATGCAAATGGTATAGCATCCGACACAATTACACTAAGCGTTCCAGGAACATATGATTTCCGTGCAGAATTCCCTGGTGACGATCAATATGAAGCGTCTTCAGCTGAATTAACAAATCAAACAATTAAAGCAGGAACAAAGATAACATTAACAGTAACACCACTATAACAATCAACAAACATAAAATTCACAAAAATCCCTTTTTCTTCTTCTTCACATTTTTCATGAGGTGAAAACATGGTTAAGTTAAAGTTAACGGCAAAACTAACAGATGCAGAAGGAAATCCTCTAGCAGGTAAACCAATTGAATTCTACAAGTCATACGACAAAGTCACATACACATTAATTGAAACGAAAACAACGAATACGGAAGGTATAGCTGAAACAATCGATGAAATAATGTTTGGAACAGTGTACTACAAAGCACGCTTTCCAGGTGATGAAACATATGAATCATCAGAAGCAGAAGCATCATATACCGTGAGTGTAGAAGCATTCTTCATGTCTATATTCAACATGTTCCTACCATGGCTATTACTATTCTTAATGCTTGCAACATTATTGAGAGCAGTAGCAGGTAAACGAGAAAGAAGGTAGGTGGTGCCCATGCCATATATAAATACGATTCTATATGATCCAACATATATTTCACAACTAGGTGCAAAGTGTATACAACGTATATCTATATCGAATGATTTATCAGTAGAGACAACATTCACCGTAGTGATAAAAGACCCAAATGGTAATGAAGTAGTTCGTGGCGAAATAACAATATCAGCAAACACATCAGGAACAATTGAACTAGAGTACAATGCACCAAGTGAAGGAATATACAAAGTTGAGTTGTATCACAACACAACAAAAGATGATGAAGCAACATATGAAGTAAGAATTAGGAAACAACTAGTAACACTTGAAAAGTACTTCCTTGGCGGTATACCAAACAAATTCCCAAAGGCAATACTACAAATACTGTATGACATAGAAGGAGCAACCTACAGACTACATCTAAGAATATATGATGGAACAAGAAAAACTGAAATAGGTCTAGACAACGTAATTGGAACAACTAGAAGAGTAGAGAAAATTGAAATACCAACACAATACAGTGAAGGCGAATACACATGGACAATAATACTCATAATAGATGGCGAAGTAAAGGAACTACTAACAGACACTGTTGTGATTAGGGAATCATCAATAACGAAGGTTGAAATACCAACAATAAAAGCAAAAGGATATGACGTGATTAACCTTCCAGTTACGATATACTACAAAGCAACAGCAAAATCAGTAATTGAAGTGTATGGCTATGGTGAATCAGTTGATGGTTCAATGATACCGTATCAATACTGTGAATCAATGTTAATTGTTGAACCAACAACAAATGAAGAAAAGACAACATTAACAATACCAATTAAAATACTTAACCGCAAAGGAACATACACATACTACGTAAGGATTAACGGTGTTGAGTACTCAACAACAATTGAAGTAACAGAAGAAAAAGCACTAGGAAACATATGGTGGTACGACGCATCAAAGGAAAGACCACTAACACCATTGTTTGTAATAGAACCACCTAGAGCAACAGTAATTGAAACTCAGAAATACTTCATTGATTACTATGACATAGATAAATTACATACTGATGCAAATAGAGCAACAATAGCAATTGATCAAGAAACATCCTTTAAAACACGATTTAACTTCCCAACAATAGAACTCAACACAGACAAGTACAAGTACATAATAGCCATAGGTGGAATTGAAATGCCACAAACAACAATAATAACACTGAAAGGAGAAACAAGTGAAGGAGCATTCGAATTAGAAGTAACACAGAAATACGAGGAAATCAATGGAGAAAAGTATCAAACATTTGTTGTCGATAACATAGAGCATAGAGAAGACATATCGAAACCATGGAAAATACTTGAACTAAGATTCATAATTGAGAAAGGTAAAGTACGTATTGCAGTAAAGAAAGATGAAAAAGAAACAATAATCAAAGAATATGACATAGACGCAAAAAGAATAACAGACATAGTGATAACACCAATAACAGAAACATACGATCTATTCTATGCATACGTAACAAGTGAAGAAATCACAAAATACGTACCACCAATAATCGAATTAACAACACTACTACTCATGCTAATCATACTATTGTTCATCATGATACTACCATTCGTTATCGTTGGAAGAAGGTAAAAACCCCCTTTTTCTTTTTTCTTTCTATATTCCTTGTGCTCCTTTTATGCATGGTGTTTTCT
>Ga0180301_10001798_pt1 | contig 16843 bp, 17 predicted proteins | sample GuaBasSediGuay16_FD_121797 | JGI IMG/M metagenome (GOLD analysis project Ga0180301, IMG submission 121797) | Subseafloor sediment microbial communities from Guaymas Basin, Gulf of California, Mexico - Guay16, Core 4569-2, 12-15 cm | ecosystem: Environmental > Aquatic > Marine > Hydrothermal... | reverse complement strand
GCGTGTTCTTGGAGAGCTTAAACTTATTGACGATTGGCAGGAGCTTTCTATTATAAAAACCATGGGGCCGGACCCTTTAGAGATAAAAGAACAAGAGTTTTTAAACTTATTTAAAGGAAAGAAAACAAAAGTAAAACCGCTCCTTATGGACCAGAGTTTTTTAGCAGGTGTAGGTAATGTTTATGCCCAGGAGAGTCTTTTTTGTGCCCGCATACATCCTGACCGCAGGGCCGATACTTTATCGAAAGAGGAAATAAGAAAGATTTATTCCTGCCTTAGAAACATTTTGAAAGAAGCTATTCGTTGCAAGGGTTCCTCGGTAGATACGTATCGGCAGATAAACGGCAGGCCGGGCAATTACGTCTCTCTTCTAAAAGTGTATCAACGAGAAGGTAAACCATGCCTGAGGTGTAAAGCTTCTATCAGACGTAAAGTTATTGGAGGAAGAGGAACGTATTTTTGTCCCAGCTGCCAAAAATAGAACTGTAGATGGAGCAAAATATAGTTTGGGAGAGAAGAGTAAAAGAGTGTCTAACTTCAAATAATAGACCTTATGTTTTTCTGGATACTGCTCGTTTTGATTCAATAAATGTTCGTTCTTTTTTGTTTGATGATTTTCAAGGGGAGTTAATTTTTAAACCCTCGGACAATATAGAGTTTTTTTTTGAGAGAATCGATACTTATCTTAAAAGAGGCTTTTGGCTTGCTGGTTTTTTTTCTTATGAGTTTGGATATCTTCTGGAAGAGAAACTTATCACCTCTTTACCCAAAGCGCTTTCTTTACCTTTAGTGTGGCTGGGCATATTTAGAGACCCATTTATTTTTTCTCATAGCCATAAAAGCCAAATAAGATTTGCGGCTGACACAGAGGTTAATTATAAAATAAAAAATTTAAAACCAAAAATTCCCTCATCTTATTACTTTCATGCTCTAAAAAGAATAAAAAGATATATTGAGGAAGGAGAAACCTATCAAGTGAATTTCACTTTTCCTTTAAGATTTGAATTCCGGGGGAGGGTGGATAATTTGTATTTTAATCTTCGGGAATTCCAACCCACATCTTATATGGCTTTTATTGCTACCGGCAATGATCATATCCTCTCATTTTCCCCTGAATTATTTTTTTCCTTAAAGAATAAAAAAATTATCGTTAGGCCTATGAAGGGAACAATCGGGCGCGGTCGGTTTCTGGGAGAAGATAGAAGGCAAGCTTTGGCCTTGAAGAGAAGCGTAAAGAATAGGGCAGAGAACATTATGATTGTGGACCTTTTAAGAAATGATCTAGGAAAAATTGCAGAGAGAGGGAAAGTGAGAACAGTTAAGATTTTTTCTTTGGAAAAGTATCCAACACTTTGGCAGATGACCTCAACTATTGAGGCAGAAGTAAAAGAGGATATCTGTGCAAAAGATATCTTTTGTGCCCTATTCCCTTCGGGTTCTGTTACCGGCGCCCCTAAAATTCGCACTATGCAGATTATAAGAGAGTTAGAGAAGTACCCGCGGGGAGTTTACTGTGGAGCTATAGGCTATATTTCTCCTTATGGCCAGATGTGTTTTAATGTAGCTATAAGGACCATCCACATCGATAGAAAGAATAGGGGCGCATTAGGAGTGGGGGGAGGGATTGTGTATGATTCTGTAGATAATAAAGAATACAAAGAAGCAGTCCTGAAGGCTGATTTTTTGGTAAAGAAATTTTCTCGCATCTCTCTTATAGAGACGATGCGCTATAGTTATACAGAAGGTTTTTGTTTTTTAGATTTGCATTTAAAGAGGTTAAAAAGTTCTTGTGGATATTTTGATATTCCTTTCAGGAAAGGTGAGATTAAAGAAAAATTATTTTCTTGGGCAAAATTGTTGGATAAAACAAAAACTTATAAAGCGAGGGTTTTAGTTAACCGGGAAGGGAAGATAAGTATTTCCTTTCAGGCGCTGGAAGAGATTGAAGCCCCTGTATCTATAAAGCTAAGCACAAAACCGGTGGAGAGTACCAATATCTATCTTTATCATAAGACAACTGTCAGGAGTCTCTACGACCAAGAGAGACAAGACGCATTGAAGGAAGGTTTTTGGGAGGTTATTTTTATCAATGAACGGGGAGAGCTTACCGAGGGGACAGTTACTAATCTCTTTATTTTAAAAGGAAACAAACTCCTCACTCCCCCTTTAAAGTGTGGTTTATTGGATGGGGTGTTAAGAAGATATCTCTTGGATACCAAAAGAGCGCAGGAAGCTACCTTGTATCCTAAAGATTTATTCGAGGCAGAAGAAATCTACGTGGGGAACTCTGTAAGGGGTCTGACGAGAGCCTCAGTAAGTGCTCATTTAGACGAGATACTATTGGAACGGAAACGTTGCAGAGTAAAGACTATATGATATAATATCATTCTACCATTCGTACGAAAGGTAGAAAAATATGAGAAAAGATTTATATAAGTTATTTAAAACGCTGGGCAATAAAAAGAGGCTTAAAATTGTTGAGTTGCTTTTAAAGAACAGGGGGCTTTCTGTCGAAGCAATAAGTCGGCGAATAGATTCTTCGTATAAGAGCACTTCCAAGCACCTTTTAATTTTAGAAAACGCAGGATTGGTGGAGCGCAAACAGAGTAAATGGTGGGGGTTTTATAGTATCAGTACAGGAAATAAAGACTTTATTAGGAAGATTTTGTCAGTTGCTAATAAAATAAAATGATACTTCTAAATATTATAATTCTACCATTCGCGCGAAAGGTAGAATAAGTATAGTTTGATATATCAACATCATAAGGGATAATGGGACTTTTAAAATGAGGCTTTTAAAGGGTAAGATAACATGCGCAGAAAGACTGGCTAAGGATGTTTTTCTTTTTTCCTTTCAACATAAACATATAGCAAAAACTGCAAAGCCAGGTCAGTTTCTCCACATTCGCATCGACAGGGAGGGTATTCTTTTACGCCGCCCCTTTAGCATTCATAAAATAGAAGGAAATAATATTTTTATTCTTTTTAAGGTAAAAGGCAAAGGTACATCTGCTTTATCTTCTTATAGGGTGGGGGAAAGGTTGGATGTTTTAGGGCCCTTGGGGAACGGGTTTGTTATAAATAGCAGTTTCTCAAAAAGTCTTAGTATCCTTGTGGCTGGAGGAATGGGAGTGGCGGGGTTAGTTTTTCTTGCAGAGAAGCTGAGTAAAAAAGAAGATAATGTTTTGGTTCTTTTGGGGGCAAAGACAAAAACTGAGCTTTACTGTGAAAGGTACTTAAAAAAAATGGGATGTACGGTATTAGTAGCTACCGAAGATGGCTCTAGAGGATTTAAGGGCAAAGTCACAGATCTTTTAAAACATACCTTGCGTTCCATGCCTCAGCTTTTAGATTCTTCTCTGTATGCCTGTGGGCCTAAGGAAATGCTTTATTCTTTAAAAAATATTTTAGACAAATACCCAAGAATCACCCCTCAGGTGTCTTTTGAGCAATTTATGGGATGCGGAATAGGAATCTGTTTAGGGTGTGTAATAGAAACAGGGCAGGGATACAAGAGAGTATGCAAAGACGGACCCGTATTTAATTTAAAAGATATCTTAATGCAAGGGAGGTAAAGAATGAATAGGCCTTTTGTATCTATAATTGTACCGGTGAGAAATGCCGCTCGCACAATAAAAACTACATTTGAGTATTTAATGGGCATCGATTACCCAAGGAGTTTCTTAGAAATAATATTTGCTGATGGGGGCTCCAGCGATAAGACAGTAGAGATTATTAAAGACTATCAAGCCCACCACCGGTTTATAAAACTGGTGGAAATCTCTGATTGTCCTTCACCTGGCTATGCCCGCACACAGGCCTTAAAAAGAGCGCGGGGAGATTTTATTTTCTTTACAGACGGAGACTGCGCACCAGTTAAAGACTGGATAGATAAAATGCTTGAGGTTTTTAACCGGGATGCAAAAATTGGTGCTGTAGGGGGAGAGATTTATACTTTAAGGGTTGATCCCAATAATCTGGTGGAGATTTACTGTGAGGCTTTCGGATTTAACCGGGTAAGCTGGCGCTATGGTAATTTAGAGGAGGGTTATTATCCTGATCAGGGAAATATGCCTACCCAGGTTTGTGGCCACCGTAGTTATTTTTTTGTTACAGCGAACGTTGCTTACAGAAAAGAGGCAGTTGAAGATGCTGAGCGTAAATTTTGGGAGTTGCCTACAGGTGAAGACATAGATTTTGGTATACGGGTGCGAAAAAAAGGATGGAAGTTTTACTTTTTGCCTTCTGCAAGTGTTCAGCATATGCACCGGGCAGACTTAAAAGCTTTGCTTAGGGTGTGGAAGTCTTATGCTGCTGCACATGCTCCTCTGCTGGATGCCCATGCTACCAACCATATGGAAATAGTATTGCAGTTTATCGGTAACTATCCCAAACATCCCATTATTACCTTGCCTTCATTTGTGAAAGGGTTTATATATATTGGCAACTTTCACCTTATGCATCTATGGGCAGCTTTATTTATCTTTACTTTTATCACGCAGTGGTTTTGGCCCTTATCAGCAGGGTTACGCTTAAGCAGCTGGATATTTTTTATATTTACGCTAATAAGTGCTTTTAAGTTTTTCCGCACGGCCTTTAACATTGAACCATACAATAGATGGTTTGAATTTGCTAAAATGAAGTATTTAACCAATCTATATTTTGTAATAGGAGGTCTTAAGGGATTTAGAAAGTATAGAACTTTCTGTATAGAGCCGAGTTTTTAGGTGGTAAACATTTTGCTATGGTTTTGTAAGAAAGGCTATATTTAGGTTCTTAAGTATTAGTGTTATGGCTACATTATTACAGGAGTCGTAAAGCATAATTAGGAGGAGAAATGTGGAGTTTGTATCTGGTATTAGGTTTAATCGCAGGTGTATTCGGTGGTTTCTTAGGTATTGGAGGGGGCTCGATTCTTATCCCTGCATTAATATATATATTTGGTCTGACTCAGCATGAGGCACAAGGGACTACTTTAGCAATTATGGTTCCTCCCATCGGTCTTTTAGCGGCGATGCGCTATTATATGGCCGGTAATGTTAAACTTTCTATTGCACTTTTTGTTTGTGTGGGGTTTTTTATCGGCGGATTTTTTGGTGCTCAACTTGCTCATAAAATACCTGATCTGCTTCTTAGAAGAATTTTTGGAGTGTTTCTTTTATTCGTTGCCTTAAGGATGATTTTAGTAAAATAGCAATGGTTAAACAACGGTTAATTTCTAAAATAGGCAGAGTAACATTGAAGAACCCAGTAATTGCTGCTTCAGGAACGTTTGGCTACGGGAAACAGATGCAAGAAATCTTTGATATTGATGTCTTAGGAGGGTTTGTAACAAAAACCATAACTCTTAAGCCAAGAAAGGGGAATAAGCCTCCTCGCATATATGATTTAGGATTTGGAGTTATAAACTCAATCGGCCTTGAAAATCCCGGTCTGGAGAGGTTTAAGAGAGACTATCTTGAATCTTTAAACCGCCTTAAAACCAAGGTGTTTATTAGTATATACGGAGAAGAATTTAGGGAATGGAAAGAACTTATTTTATCGTTGAATAAAGAGAATATTGCGGGGTTTGAATTAAATTTTTCTTGTCCCAATATAAAAAAGAGCCCTTTGTACCTTAATAGCAAATGGCTTTATTCGTTTATAAACAGGTTAAGGCCTTACACCAAGAAGTTGCTTATTGCCAAATTACCTTTCTTGTCAAACATTAAAGACATAGCAGTTTCTTTAAAGAAGGCAAACATAGACGCTATTACCTTAATAAATACCATACCTGCCATGGCAGTAGGTGCGGAGGGTAAGCCAGTATTGGGCAATCTTATAGGAGGCTTAAGTGGGCCTTGCATTAAACCTGTGGCTTTAGGGTGTATTTATGAGGTAAAAAAAGTTGTCTCGTTGCCTATAATAGGTTGTGGTGGCATTATGAATTACCGTGATGTGCTGGATTTTTTAAATTTAGGAGCAAATGCAGTGCAAGTTGGTACCGCAAATTTGATTGACCCTTTTGTCTGCAAAAAAATTATTGAAGATTTAAAGAGGTATTATGAAAAGAAAAACTGAGCTCATTCTCGCTCTGGACAAAGCAAAAAAGAAAGATTTTTTATATCTTTTAGATTCAACAAAAGACTTGGTTTCTTTTTATAAGATAGGCTTAATCCCCTTTATCGCTTTAGGGGAAGAGGCAGTGAGGATGGTTAAAAGAAGAAAAGGCAGGGTTTTTTTGGACTTAAAATTTTTCGATATACCCAACACAATGATAAGAGCTTCTCTAAATGCTTTTAACTGGGGCATTGATATGCTCGATTTTCACCTTATGTGCGATAAAAGTTCTCTTAAACATACAGTAAGTAGCATTAAGAAAGAGGCAAGAAGGGCAAAAAGGAAAATTTATATAATGGGGGTAACTGTATTGACAAGTGAGAGCAATAATCCTACAATACACACTCAAGTAATTAATTTAGCCAAAAAGGCTAAAGAGGCAGGATGTGATGGTGTGATAGCCTCGGGTAGAGACGCAAAAAGCCTAAGGAGTAAGTTAGGTAAAGATTTTGTTATTGCATCGCCAGGTGTACGTTTAAAGGAAGACGCAAGTGACCAAAAGAGAATAGTAAGACCCGCAGATGTTAAAGGAATAGTTGATTATATCATTGTTGGTCGTCCTATTTATGAGTCGAAAGACCCTTGCAAGGTAATTTTAGACATAAAAGGACAACTATCATGATCAAGGAGGCATAAATGGAAAATACTTTAGATGGTCTAATAGAGAAGATAAAGCAGGAGGGAGTCCGTGAAGCTACAAAGCTTTCTTCTCAAATGATAGACGATGCTAAGAAGGAAGCAAAGCAAATTATTGAAGATGCCAGAAAAGAAGCTTCCGATATTATTTCCAGAGCAAAAGAGGAAGCAGAAGCGTTTCGGAAAACAGCAGATAACGCTATAAAAAAAGCAGCAAGAGATACTGTTTTAACTGTGAAAGAAAAACTAATAAATATATGCGAGTCTCTACTTAAGAAAAAGGTTGCAGAGACTTTAAGAGATGAGTTTTTAAAAGATATAATTCTTAAGGTAGTTGACAATTGGTCCCAGAAAGAAGATAGATTAAATATTTTATTGTCCAAAGATGATGCAGAAAAGATTAAGAGTTTTATTTTAGCAAAGGTCAAGGAGGCAGCAAAAAGCAAGATTAGTATTAGTGTTGATGAAAGTATTGAGACGGGTTTCCGCATAGGCGTTGAGGGGGAAAACGTTTATTATGATTTTAGCGAGGAAAGCATTACAGAAGCTCTAAAGGTTTTTCTTAGTCCCCGTATAAGAGAAATTTTAGATAAGGATGGATAAATATTACTACATTGCTGCACAGCTTCCCCTTTTAACATTTGGTCAAAAGCCCACCATCACAAAAGAGGTGTTTTTAGAGGAAACAAAAAAGTGGCTTACTGATAGCGAATATAACAATCTTTCCAAAGTAGACTTAAATGATTTTAATTTTTATTCCAGCGATACAATCTTTTTAAGAGAATACAAAATATTTGAAGAGCATTTGCGAGTTGAACTGGCAAAATATCGCAAAGCTAAAAAAACCAGACGCGAATATATTTTGCCAAAGGAAATAATTGAGATAAAAGACAAAAACCCTCTAGAAGCCGAAGAAGCTCTTCTCTACAAGCGGTGGGAATGGTTAGAAGAAAAAGGGGTAGAGCATTGTTTTGATTTCACCTTCCTTGTTCTTTATTTCTTAAAACTTCAGATTTTAGAGCGGCTTTTTGCGTTTAATAAAGAAAGAGGGAAAGAGGTATTTAGTAAGATATGCAAAAGGGGAGTTAAGGATAAGTATCTGGAGAGAAAAGCGTACTATACGAGGTAGATATGAATGCTAAACAGGGCAAAATCATTTCTATAAATGGCAATATGATTTCTGTTAAGGTAGAAGGAGAAATTATTCAGAATGAGGTAGGGTATATTTTATTTGGCGAAGAGAGGCTTAAAGCAGAAGTTATCCGTGTAAACCAGGACATTGCCTATATGCAGGTGTTTGAACCTACGAAGGGGATAAGGGTAGGAGATAAGGTAGAGTTTAGCGGCGAGATGCTTTCTGTAGAGTTAGGGCCAGGGCTTTTAGGGCAGATTTACGACGGTCTTCAGAATCCCCTGGTAGAGTTAGCAAAGGAGTTTGGATTCTTTCTTCCTCGAGGAGTAGAGCTAAAAGCTCTTGATACACAGAGAAAATGGCATTTTTATCCTTTGGTTAAAGCAGGAGATATTGTTAGTAAAGGAGAGCCTTTGGGATATGTAGAAGAAGGTATTTTTAAGCATTTTATTATGGTCCCCTTTGGTTTAGAAGATAGATATCGCGTTGTTTCAGTAGCCAAGGAAGGAGATTATTCTATAGAAGAAACCATATCTACTATAGAGGATTCCAGAAACAAAAAGCTCACCTTGAGCATGTCCTTTAAGTGGCCTATTAAGATCCCTATAACTGCCTATATTAAAAAGTATACGCCTGGTGAACCCCTTGTTACGCGTGTGCGCATTATAGATACTTTTTTCCCTATTGCTAAAGGAGGCACCTATTGTATTCCTGGGCCATTTGGTGCAGGGAAAACTGTGTTGCAACAGATAACAAGTAGGTACGCTGAAGCAGACATTGTGATTATTGCTGCTTGTGGGGAGCGGGCAGGAGAGGTGGTGGAGACGCTCCGTAAATTCCCTGAGCTTACCGATCCGCGGACAAATAGACATCTGATAGAAAGAACAATTATTGTGTGTAATACAAGTTCTATGCCTGTGGCTGCAAGAGACGCTTCTGTTTATACAGCAGCAACACTGGGAGAGTATTACCGTCAGATGGGATTAGATGTTCTTCTTTTAGCGGATTCAACATCCCGCTGGGCTCAAGCAATGCGAGAGGTTTCCGGTCGTTTAGAGGAAATACCGGGAGAAGAGGCTTACCCTGCTTATTTGGAGTCCCGTATTGCGGAGTTTTATGAAAGGGCAGGAAAAGTTCAACTTAAGTTTGGTAAAGAGGGGAGTTTAACCATAGGCGGCACCGTCAGTCCGGCAGGAGGAAACTTCGAAGAACCCGTTACCCAGTCTACCCTGAAAGTAGTGGGAGCCTTCCACGGACTTTCACGTGAGCGTGCTAATGCGCGAAAGTTTCCTTCCCTGGACCCTTTAAGTAGCTGGTCGCGGTATAAAAGTTTTATTCCCACAGAGGACATAAAAGTAGCAAAAGACATTCTTTTTAAAGCTGATGAGGTAAATCAGATGATGAAGGTAGTTGGAGAGGGAGGAACCTCTTTAGAAGATTTTCAAGATTACCTGAAAGGAGACTTCTTAGATAGTGTTTATCTTCAGCAGAACGCTTTTGATAGGGTAGATGCTGCTACCATAAAGGAACGTCAGGAGTATGTTTTTTCCAAAATAGTTTCTGTTCTTAAAACGAGATTTGTCTTTAGCAGCAAGGAAGAGGCACGAGATATCTTTTATCAGTTAAGACATCTATTTATTGATTGGAATTATAAAGAATGGGAGTCGGAAGAGTTTAAAGCGCAAGAGAAAAGAATAGATGAATTTTTGTCAGGACTAGAGAAAGATGAGAAAAATTTATAACCGCATTTTAAGCATTGTAGGTAATGTCATTACCGTAAAGGCAAAAGGTGTTAGTTACGGTGAGTTAGCCCAGATTAGCACTTTTCGGGGAAAATCCCTTGCCCAAGTAATAAAACTGGAAGGAGATATAGTGTCTCTTCAGGTATTTTCTGGAAGCCGGGGTATTTCCACAACTGACGAGGTTCTTTTTTTAGGTCATCCTATGCGGGTTGCTTTTTCTCACGATATGATTGGCAGGATATTCGATGGTAGTGGAAGACCCCGCGATAAAGGGCCTCATTTGACAGAATATACGATTGAGATAGCAGGCCCTACAGTAAATCCTGCAAAGCGTATAATTCCCTCTCGTATGATTCGCACCAATATTCCCATGATAGATGTTTTTAATTCTCTAGTGGTTTCTCAAAAACTGCCTATCTTTTCTGTATCGGGAGAGCCTTACAATGAACTTTTAGCACGTATTGCTCTTCAGGCAGAAGTTGATTTGATTGTTTTGGGAGGTATTGGTTTAAAATATGATCAGTATTTGTTTTTTAGAGATACTCTTGAGGAAGGGGGAGCCTTAAGCCGTTCTATATTTTTTGTACACACTGCCTCTGACCCTATTGTAGAAGGACTTATGATTCCCGATTTAGCTTTAGCGGTAGCAGAAAAATTCGCCTTAGAAGGGAAAGATGTTTTAGTTTTGCTTACTGATATGACAAATTTTGCCGATGCCTTAAAAGAAATTTCTATTACTATGGAACAGGTTCCTTCCAACCGGGGTTATCCCGGAGATTTGTACAGTCAGCTTGCTGCCCGTTATGAGAAGGCAGTGGATTTTGAAGGGGCAGGCTCTATAACCATTTTAGCAGTAACAACTATGCCTGGAGACGATGTTACACATCCTGTTCCCGATAATACGGGATATATTACCGAGGGTCAGTTTTACCTGCGCAACGGGAGAATCGAACCATTTGGCTCCTTAAGCCGCCTAAAGCAGCTGGTTAATGATAAAACAAGAAAAGACCATCGCGCTATTATGGATGGAATGATCCAGCTTTACGCTCAATATAGAGAAACAGAAGAAAAGCGTGCAATGGGATTTCGCATGAGCAAATGGGATAAGAAACTTCTTAAATACGGTGTGTTATTTGAAAAAGAGTTAATGGATTTAGCCGTGAATATTCCTCTTGAAAAAGCTTTGGATACAGGGTGGAGGATACTGGCTGAATGTTTTGAGCCCAAAGAAACCAGTTTTCGCACAGATTTAATTGATGAGTTCTGGCCAAAACAAAATATCAATATAGAAGGCAAAGACAGCAAAGAAGAAATGTCTATACAGGAAGAATCTGCATAGATGTATGTATAAGACAAAAATAAAATTTACAAAAAACGAGTTAAGGAGACAGAAGGAGGCACTAGGACGTTTTATACGGTTTTTACCTGTTCTTCAGCTGAAAAAGCAACAGCTTCAGTTTGAGATAGCAAGGATAGACCAGAGAATAGAAGAAAAAGAAAGGGAAATAGAAGCAATCCGTCACCGTTTAGAGCCGTGGATAGATGTTTTTGCTGAAGAAGTTGATTTTGAACAGTTCTTAGATATAAAGGAAGTCAATATAGAAAAAGGCAATATTGCAGGAATAGATATAACTGTTTTTAAAGAAGTCATTTTCGAAGAAAAAGAATATGATTATATGGTTACCCCTTTATGGATTGACGAAGCTATTGAGGTGTGCAAAACAGTAATGTCGTTGGAGGCTGAACTTTCTGTTTTGAAGGAACAGAGGCAGGTGTTGGCAGAGGAGTTGCGTATTACAACGCAGAGAGTCAATCTCTTTGAGAAGGTAAAGATACCCCAAACCAAAGAGAATATAAGACGAATCAATATTTATCTTGGGGATTTACAAACTGCCGAAGTGGTAAGAGGAAAAATTGCCAAGGCAAAAATTTACCAGACCAGAAACCAATGATTGTTCCAATGAAAAAAATTACATTATTGGTAGCACAGCAAGAGGTGGATGAGGCCCTTTTTAAACTGCGTAAATTAGGAGTAGTTCATATAGAGCATCTTAATGAGCCTAAAGGAAAAGAAATAAATGTTTTAAAAAAAGAATTGCAGAACGCAACTTTAGCTTTTGAGGCATTACACAGAGGAGCAACGTCTTTAAGGAAAGAAGAGACTCCAGATGTGAAAGCTCTCATAGTGAAAACGGTTGATTTACTTCAGGAAAAAGAGCAGCTATTGTTAAAAAGAGACAGTTTAAGGGCGAAGATTAGCTGGTTTAACGAATGGGGTAAAATTTCATTGGCTTCTCTTCAAGAACTCACCCGGTACGGTCTCTTTATTAAGCTTTATATTATAGAGAGAAAACATCTTAAGAGGCTTCCAAATGACAAATATATATTTGTTGTTAAAAAAGAGAAATCCAGAGCTTATATAGTCTTTATAACTTTTGACAATAAAGAGTCTCTTGGTTTCGATGAGGTTAAATTTCCCCAAGAAGACCCCTTGTTGGTAGAGGAGGAGTTTAGCAATATAGAGAAAAGGCTTAAGGAGATAGAGGAAAGGCTCAATGTTTTATCGCGATACAGAGATGTTTTAAAAAAATACATTTTTTCTTTATCAAAACAGTTAGAGTTTTATACCGTGCGTTTAAGTATGGCGAAAGAAGAAGGGTTCTGGTACCTTAAAGGGTTTATACCTGAAGAAGAGGCGCATTCTCTTAAGCAGCTGGCTAAAAAAGAAGGATGGGCTATGTTAGAGGAAGATCCTGATAATCCAGAGGAAGTTCCTACGCTTATAAGAAATCCCCGCTGGGTGCGTATAATTGAGCCGGTATTTAAACTTATGGGAACGCTCCCTGGCTACAATGAGTACGATATAAGTATATGGTTCCTTTTGTTCTTGACAGTTTTCTTTGCTATTCTTATAGGAGACGCAGGTTATGGAATGTTGTTTTTGATGATAACATTTTTTCTTAAAAGGAAGTTGAAAAATGCACCTTCAGAGGTGTTTCATCTAATGTATGTTTTTAGCATTGCTACTATAATATGGGGAGTGTGTTCAGGAACTTATTTTGGGGCCGCTCAGTTTGCCCGTCTACCTTTCTTAAAGACGCTTATCATTGAGAGAATAAATAGTTTTGTTGATGCAAATCAGCAGTTTATGATGTATTTGTGTTTTTTAATCGGCGCCATTCATCTTACAGTTGCCCATGTTATAAGAGCTTTTCGTTTCCATAAGTCACTTATAGCATTGTCACAGTTAGGCTGGATTGCCATTATATGGGGGCTCTTTTTTGTTGCTGGAACACTTGTGGTGGGGAGACCTTTCTCTAATCTGGGGGGATACTTGCTTGTTACAGGAGTTGTGTTTGCTCTTGCTTTCTCTTACCCCAATAAAAATGTATTTAAGGCGTTGGGAAATGCGTTGATGGAAGTGCCTTTGAAAATAGTAAGTTCCTTCGGCGACGTTGTTTCTTATTTACGTCTGTTTGCTGTAGGATATGCAACTGTAGTAGTTGCAGGTAGTTTTAATGACATAGCGGCAAGCTTGGGATTCGGCGATGTTATAAAAAGTTTTGGCTCAGCCCTTATCCTTTTCTTTGGGCACGCATTAAATATTGCTTTAGGTTTTATGGCAATAGTTGTACACGGTGTGCGTCTTAATATGTTAGAATTTTCTGGACATCTGGGTATGGAGTGGTCGGGTAAACCGTATATGCCATTTAAAGAGTAGGTTATAGGATAGATAGTTAGTTAATGCAATAATTGCCTTTTGAAAAGCTTTAAATGAAATGAGGAGGTTATCATGGTTGCTGGTTTAGGAGATATGAATTTCTCTTTGGCTCTGTCAGCAATAGGCTCAGCTTTAGGCACAGGAGTAGCAGGTATGGCAGCAATTGGTGCCTGGAAGAAAGCATTTGCTCATAACAAAGCCGCTCCTTTTATTATCATCGCTTTTGTAGGGGCGCCACTGTCTCAGACTATTTATGGTATGATTTTGCGCAATGCCATAAGAAATGCGCATCTTCCCCCTGACAGTTATATATACCAGATGCTTATCGGGCTTTTGGGGGGGTTAGCAATAGGGGCCTCAGCGTATATGCAGGGGAAAGCAGGAGCCAGAGCCTCTGATGCATTAGCAGAGACAGGCAAAGGTTTTGGTAATTACATAATGGTTCTTGGGGTGATTGAGACAGTTGCTCTTTTTGTAATGGTATTTTGCATGACTGCTTTTCCCAAGGTATAATGTTTGTGTGCAGCATATTAAATAAATATACTTGAAGATAGAAAAAAATCTGGTATTATTCTCATTCAGGATTCGTATTGCGTAATGCGCCGTGCGTAAGGTGTATTTTCGGATTTGCTATAACGCAGTATGCAATACGCAGAATGTGGTACAAAATTTGGGCGGTTGGCGCAGTTGGGAGCGCGTCTGACTTACATTCAGAAGGTCAGAGGTTCAAATCCTCTACCGCCCATTGTTATTGATATGGAATAAGGGGGTAGGGTAAAGAGTGGCTGTTTTTCATACGAGAGCTCCACTCATTTGGATGCAACGAGTTCAGAAGAACACTTCGCCTTACGGCGAAGGTTGCATACAAATCCTCTACCGCCCATTTTTGTTGATAGAAAAAAATAAATAAAAAACGCTATGGATTTAGAAACTTTAAGACACTCCTGTTCACATATTATGGCAAGTGCGGTAAAGAAACTTTATCCTCAGGCAAAGTTAGGCATTGGACCAGCAATAAAAGAGGGGTTTTATTACGATTTTGATATACCCGGTGGTATAAAAGAGGATGATTTGAATAAAATAGAAGAGATAATGAGAGAAATTGCCAAAGAAGATGTGCCTTTTATTCACAAACAGTGGAATAAGAAGGAGGCTATTGAGTTTTTCAAAGAGAAAAACGAGCCCTATAAGGTAGAATTAATTAATGATTTAGGGGAAGAACAAGTGTCTATCTATCAACACAATGATTTTATAGATTTGTGTCGAGGGCCTCATCTAGCCTCTACAGGAGAAGTTAAGTACTTTAAATTACTGTCTGTTTCCGGTGCTTACTGGAGGGGAGACGAACATAATCCTCAGTTAGTACGTATTTATGGGACAGCCTTTTTTACAAAAGACGAACTCGACAGTTACCTTATGAGGCTGAAAGAGGCTAAAAAGAGAGACCATAGAATTTTAGGAAAGCAGATGGGGCTTTTTGATATTTACCAGAATGAAGCAGGGGCGGGTTTGGTATTTTATCTTCCTAGAGGGGCGATACTGCGTAAGATAATTGAGAACTGGGAAATTAAGGAGCACTTAAAAAGAGGATACCAGATGGTTATTACCCCTAACATTATGGATAGAAAACTCTGGGAGACAAGCGGTCATTTAGAATACTATCAAGACTATATGTATCCTATTACTAAAGAGAATCAGGAATTTATTCTAAAGCCCATGAATTGTCCCGGACACATTCTTATATATAAATCTCAGTTACGCAGCTGGCGTCAGTTACCTTTGAGGATGTTTGAGTTAGGGACCGTTTACCGTTATGAAAAAAGTGGCGTTCTCCATGGTCTTTTAAGAGTGAGAGGGTTTACTCAGGATGATGCTCATATTTTCTGTCGCAAGGAGGATTTATATGCAGAGATAGAGGGTGTGCTTGATTTTGTAAAAGAGGCTATGTATAAATTTGGCTTTGAGCATTTCGGGGCAGAATTAAGCACAAGGCCTCTTAAATTTATTGGTGATAAAGGAGAGTGGGATTTAGCAGAGCAGATATTAGAGGAAATCTTAAAGAAAAAGGAATTTGATTATAAAATTAATAAAGGCGAGGGGGCATTCTATGGTCCTAAAATAGATATAAAGTTGAAAGATGTTTTGGGTAGAGAATGGCAATGTGCGACAGTTCAGCTTGATTACAGTATACCAGCGCGTTTTGACTTAACATATCGTGATTCCCATGGCAAAGATATAAGAGTAGTTATGATTCATCGGGTTATTTTAGGCAGTTTGGAAAGGTTCATAGCTACACTTATTGAACATTATGGTGGCAAGTTTCCTCTTTGGCTTTCTCCTGTGCAGGTAACTGTTATTAATGTAAGTGAAGATACACAAAATTACGCTCTTAAAATAAAAGGGATATTGGAAAAGGAAGATTTTAGGGTAGATGTGGATTTAAGAGACGAGACTCTTCAGAAAAAAATAAGAGAGAAGGAGTTGGACAAAGTTCCCTATATGGTAATTGTAGGCAAGAAAGAGCAGAATCAGGAGAATATCAATGTGCGTAAGCGGGGAGGAGAAAATCTAGGATTGATGAAAGTGGATGATTTTATAAGCCTGTTAAAAAAGGAGGTGCAAGATTAAAAAGTATGTTCGTGTAAACGAGAGGATTTTTTCTAAGACAGTTCGTGTTATTGGTCCCGGAGGAGAACAACTGGGTATATTTCCCCGGGAGATGGCTCTAAAAAAAGCAGATGAGCTGGGATTTGATTTGGTAGAGATAGCGCCTCAGGCAAATCCTCCCGTTTGTCGGATAATGGATTTTACGAAGTACAAATACGAACAGGAGAAAAGAGAAAAAGAAGCAAAGAAACACCAAAGGCACTCCCAGCTTAAAGAGATAAGAATTACGCCTCGAATTGAATCTCATGATTATGCAGTTAAGTTAAAACATATTCAGGATTTTTTAAAGAAAGGATTCAAGGTCAGGATTAGAATGTTTTTCAGGGGAAGAGAGTTTTCCCATCAGGATTTAGGCAGAGCCGTTATAGATAGATTGGTTCGTGATATTCAAGATGTAGGCAGGGTTGATAAAGAGCCAAAGGCTATAGGGCGTTCTATTATAACTATATTTGCACCCAAATAGACCACTTAGGAGTGTAAACTAAGGAGGGTATATGCCAAAGCTAAAGACAAAAAAAGCATTAGCTAAGAGAGTAAAGGTTACAAAAAAGAAGAAAATGTTACGTAGTAAATCGGGTCGTCGGCACCTATTAAGTGGCAAATCAAGGAAACGAAAGAGGAATTTGAGACGGCCCAGTAGAGTTTCTGCGAGCGAACGCAGATTAATAAAAGAGTCGTTGCCATATAGTATATAATAATTTAAGAAAGGAGTATTTTATGAAAACAAAACATTCTGTTCCCTCAAGGAGACGAAGGAAGAAAATCTTAAAAACAGCAAAAGGGTTTTGGGGTGACCGCTCTAAGCAGTACCGGCGGGCAAAAGAATCTGTGCGCAGAGCTTTAGCT
>Ga0180301_10001797_pt1 | contig 16846 bp, 16 predicted proteins | sample GuaBasSediGuay16_FD_121797 | JGI IMG/M metagenome (GOLD analysis project Ga0180301, IMG submission 121797) | Subseafloor sediment microbial communities from Guaymas Basin, Gulf of California, Mexico - Guay16, Core 4569-2, 12-15 cm | ecosystem: Environmental > Aquatic > Marine > Hydrothermal... | reverse complement strand
CTTCAAGTTTTGTCTTATCAGTGGAATCTAACTTGTCGGCCATCTCCTTCATGTTCTTCTCGGTTTGATAGATTAATTGATCAGCCTGGTTGCGAGCTTCTGCCAGTTCACGACGTCGGCGGTCTTCGGCGGCATGCTCCTGAGCATCTCGAACCATGCGGTCAATTTCCTCTTTAGTCAAACCGGTGGAAGCCTCAATACGAATCGATTGTTCTTTGCCAGTAGCCTTATCCTTAGCCGATACGTTCAAAATACCATTAGCATCGATATCAAAAGTAACTTCAATCTGGGGAACGCCACGAGGAGCAGGTGGGATACCATCCAGATGGAACCGCCCCAGAGATTTGTTGTACATTGCCATTTCTCGCTCGCCCTGGAGTACATGAATCTCAACCGAAGTTTGGTTATCGGCTGCGGTAGTGAATATCTCGCTTCGGCGAGTAGGGATGGTAGTGTTTTTCTCAATTAACTTGGTGAAAACACCACCTAAAGTTTCGATGCCCAAGGAAAGTGGAGTAACATCCAACAATAGGACATCTTTCATTTCGCCAGTGAGAACGGCGCCTTGAATAGCAGCTCCCACCGCCACTACCTCATCAGGGTTTACGCCTTTATGCGGTTCTTTGTGGAAAAGATCACGTACTATCTCTTGTACTTTAGGCATCCGGGTAGCGCCACCAACTAAAATCACTTCCGCGATATCATCTACACTTAATTTGGCATCTTTTAAAGCTTCCTGAACAGGCCCGATTGTGCGTTGAAAAAGGTCCTCGCACATTGCTTCAAATTTAGCTCGCGTTAGATTCATCTGCAGATGTTTAGGCCCGGAATCAGTGGCAGTGATAAATGGTAAATTTATGTCGGTCTGGGTTACATTAGAAAGCTCGATTTTGGCCTTTTCTGCTGCTTCTTTCAGACGTTGCAAGGCCATCGGATCTTTGGATAAATCTACTCCTTCTTGTTTTTTGAATTCATCAACCATCCAATCGATAATGCGCTTATCAAAGTCGTCACCACCCAGATGAGTGTCGCCATTGGTAGCTTTTACCTCGAAAACCCCTTCACCAATTTCCAAAATCGAAATATCGAAGGTTCCACCACCTAAGTCAAACACAGCGATCTTTTCATTTGACTTCTTGTCCAAACCATATGCTAATGAAGCAGCAGTAGGCTCATTAATAATTCGCTTCACTGTTAAGCCTGCTATTTCTCCGGCTTCTTTGGTAGCTTTTCTCTGGCTATCATTAAAGTAAGCAGGTACTGTAATAACCGCGTCTGTTACTTTCTCACCCAGATATTCTTCTGCCGTTTGCTTCATTTTCTGTAAGATCATCGCCGAGATCTCTTGCGGCGTGTATTCTTTATTATCAACTTTAACTACCGCCATTCCATTTTTGCCCTGTACGACCTTATAAGGTACTTGTTTAATCTCTGACTCTACCTCGTTGTACATTCTTCCCATAAAACGCTTAATTGAGTAAATAGTCTTTGCTGGATTAGTAATAGCCTGACGCTTGGCGGGGTGCCCCACAACACGTTCTCCATTTTTCAAAAAAGCGACCATCGAAGGTGTAGTACGAAATCCTTCTGCGTTTTGAATCACTACTGGTTCCCCGCCTATCACAACCGCCACACAAGAGTTAGTTGTACCTAAATCAATTCCAATAGTCTTACCCATAGTTCTCACCCTCCTTGATACAAGTTAGTAGTAAAAATTCTTATGACTATGAATTATTTTGTTCTTATGCTGATTTCCTTTGGCTTTGCACTCTCTGCCTTGGGAAGCGTAATTTTAAGAATGCCGTTTCGATACTGAGCTCGGATTTTGTCAGTAGCTATAGCATCAGCAAAAGCGAATCTCCTTACGAATTTTCCAGTAAACCGTTCGGAAAGAAGATTACTTCCCTTGGTATCTTCATTAGCGCTTCGTTCCCCTTTCAGCGAAAGAACTTGATTTTTGTATGTTATCTCAATATCGTTTTTATTGAAACCTGGCAGCTCAGCTCTCAGAATGTATGAGGTATCGTTTTCAGATATGTCCACAAGCGGATAAGGTGAACTGTCCAATATTGTTTGAGCTTCCAGGATTATGTTCTCATACTCTGGTCGATCAAGCTCATCTGCTATCTCGGACATTTTCTCATCAAGCATATTAACTGCATAAAATTCAGTCATTTTAATTAGCCTCCTTTCATAGTTTAGATATTCATTCTTTCAGTCTATCAGGTAATCCGCAATTATTGTGCCAGTTTGTGAAAATACGTATCATTTTGATTTTATTGTGGTTATTAGTTACGGTTTTTTTTCTGTAATAATACCCTCTTCTGTCAAATTGTCAGAATGTATGCCAATTATAGCGTTGTTGCCTGTTAGTAATCGGTAATTTTAGACTATTCTCAGCTAACAGAACCGCGATCACTGGAAATGCCGCGGTTACCACTTTTGAGTTCTGTTACTTTAATTCGTTAATTTTCAGTATTTTTCTTTGTTTGTTTTGCCGATTCTCCTTTTTTTGTTGACTCATCCTTCTGTTTCCCTTTACTTTCTGTGGATGAGGTATTGCTTTTATTTTTGTAATCGGTAATGTAAAAACCTGAGCCTTTGAAAATAACTCCATAGCTGGAGCTTATTAGCTTTCGCACCTTACCGTGACATTTAGGACAAAATCGTACCGGTTCGTCATGGACCGATTGAAATTTTTCAAAGCAATAGCCGCAAGACTCGCACTGATATTCGTAGGTCGGCATTTGTGCGTCCTCCTCGTTCATTTCTTGGGAATTTCCATCGCTACAAATAGATTGCTCTCACCACGTTGAATTAAAAAGAGTACCACATCTCCAGGTTTCAGTTTTTCTAATGCTGCCTCATATTCTCTTACATTATTGATTTTTTGCCGGTTAACCTCTTTGATTAGATCGCCTTCTCGCAGTCCTTTTCGACCAGCAACACTGGTAGGATCCACAGAGGTGATGATTACCCCAGAAACCTTCTCATAACCGTACCGACGAGCCAAATCAGCAGTTAAATTTTGTACTTCAATACCTAATTTTTCCTTGGCTTTCTTCGATAGTTTTGTCTCTTTTTGTTCACCAGGCAATTCTCCTAAAGTTACCTGAAAGGTTTTCAACTTACCATCTCGATTAACTACTACTTTCACCTTAGTACCTGGATTGGCCTGACCTACTAAAATCTTCAAATGGTCAGGATTTTCTACCTCTACTCCGTTAAACTTAATGATTACATCGGAGGTCTGAATTCCTGCTTTCTCAGCTGGACTATCTTCTTGTACTTTTACTACCAGTGCCCCGCGATTTTCACGAAGCCCTAATGCCTTGGCTAAGTCTTCATCTACTGGTTGAATATAAACTCCCAGCCAACCACGTACCACCTTTCCTTTAGTCATAAGATCTTTAACTACTTTCTTAGCCATATTAATGGGAATGGCAAAACCCATTCCTGCAAAAGCCCCGGTGGGGGTAACAATAGCACTGTTAATACCTACAACTTCACCACGCAGATTAACTAAAGCCCCACCACTGTTACCCGGGTTGATAGGAGCATCTGTTTGGATGAAGTTCTCGTAGGCTTTCACATTACCAAATGTCCGGCCTTTAGCACTGACAATTCCCTTGGTGACAGTATGGTGAAATCTTTCTGAGAAAGGATTACCGATTGCAAGTACCCATTCGCCCACCTGGAGTTTATCTGAATCGCCTAAAATAGCTGCTGGAAGATTAGAAGCATCAATTTTAAGTAAAGCTAAGTCAGTTTTGGGGTCAGTGCCCACAACCTTAGCCTCATATTTTTTTCGGTCTGTGGTAATTACTCTAATGTCGTCTGCCTCTTTAACTACATGGTAATTGGTTAAAATGTAACCATCACTACGAATAATTACACCAGATCCCATACCTTGCTGGATATATTTATCGGTTTGGGGTTTACTCCGCTCGCGGGGAGATTGCTGAAAGAATTGGTTAAAAAAGTCATCCCCAAAAAAGAAATCGAAAGGACTGCGATAACGCAGCACCTTAATTACTTTCTCACTATAAATTGTAACCACCGATGGTTTTACCTTCTTTGCCGCTTGAACAAAGATTTTATTTATGTGGTCAATTAGCGCTAAATCCTTTGCAGAAACACTGGATTGTTCACTCGCCTCGATGTAAGCTGCCTTGCTGCCGTTGGTATTTGAAGCAATACCATGTTTAGTAAAATCGAAATTGGCAGTAACGATTATTGTAATAAGTATTCCAATTAGTAAAGATGACCCTACTGCCACCGGTAATATCCATCTTTTCCTATTCATGGCTCTTTCCTCCTTAAAGTATTTAGTTTATCGGCCCGGCTTGAGCAAATTCTTCAATTAATTTGCGTTGCTGGGGATTAATATTTTGAGGTATTGTTACGTGAATTTCTACAAATAAATCACCTCGTTTATTGTTTTTATCCTTAACCCCCAGGCCTTTTAGCCTGAAAATTTGCCCATTTTGAGTGCCAGGTGGAATTTTAAGCTGTACCTGTTTACCTTCCACTGTTTTTACTTTAACTTTCGTGCCTAAAATAGCTTCCACTACATTAATAGAAACCTTACAATATATGTCCTTTCCTTGGCGCTTAAAAAAGGGATGTTTCCCAACATGAATGGTAATAAGTAGGTCTCCTGGTGGCGCTCCTCCAGCTCCAGGCAATCCTTGACCACGCAGGCGAATTTTTTCCCCTTCCTCAATCCCTGGGGGAATAGTAACCGAAAAAGTACGACGTTGTCCATTTAATATTAAACTAATATTTTGCTTTCCTCCGAAAATTGCAGTTTCAAATGGGATTTCAACCTCTGCTTCTACATCTTGCCCCCGCATTGTTTGTCTGCGTCTTGTTCGTTCAAAAAGGTTACTCCTTTCACCAAAAAATCTAGAAAAGAGATCACTAAATCCAGCAAATGTCTCATTGTTATGAAAAGAAGGCTCCTCTGCTGATGTGGCCCATTCAAATTTGATATTACCTATGTTACTAAAATCGAAGCCAGTAAATGGACTACTACCACTACCTGCAAAAGTTCCGTACTTTCGTAACTGGTCATATTGTGCTCGTTTCTTCGGATCGCTAAGTACACTATAGGCTTCGGAAATTTGCTTGAATTTCTCCTCCGCAGACTTGTCGCCTGGGTGGGAATCAGGATGATATTTCTTAGCCAATTTCCGATAAGCTTTTTTAATCTCTTCAGCGGTGGCATTTTCAGAAACTCCCAGAACTTTGTAGTAGTCTTCGTTAGAATTCAGATTCATAGCCCCTCACGCTCATATTAATGTGAATTCTATGGTTAAATTTCAAATTTTCTCATTTATATTTTCACCCTTTTTTACTCCGACCTTAACTTTGGCAGGTCGGAGAAGTTTATCTTTGAAACGGTAACCTTTTTGCCACAGTTCAATTATCTTGCCCTCCAGTTCTGGAGTAGTATGCTCTACACCAATAGCCTCGTGAATGTTGGGGTCAAACGTATCACCAACAGCGGCAAAGCTTTCTACCCCTGCTGTAGTTAATACATCCCGGAGATTCTGACAGATGATTTTAGCACCTTCCCGAATTTGATGATCCTCACCGGGCGATTCCAGTAGTCTTTCCAAATCGTCAAGAATTGGTAGAAGCTGTTTACTAAATTCGGCACGTACCTGATCAAAGAGTTTGCTTTGTTCGGCCTGCACACGCTTGCGATAGTTATCAAAATCTGCTTTTACTCGCCGCAATAATTCCAGATACTCGTTTGTCTTCTCCTCTGATGAAGCAGGGGAAGCACCCCTATTAGAATCTTTCCGCTCGGTTTCCAAATTCTCTACTTCAATTGTAGTTGCGGCTTTATTTTCATTTTTTTGTTTATCACGTTCCATAATTTCCGATACTCAGCATTTGTTACTATTCCACTTGAAATAAAGTTTCTTGTTTTTTAAGTGTTAAGTTCAAATAGACAAAGTGCGGAAGGTCATGACAAGTATCTAAGGGGCCTTCCGCACTTTGTCTCGCCTGTTATTATTCTACCCTGACAGGAATCTCTTTCACCTTGGCTTCTTCCCGTTTCGGGAGTTTGACTTTTAGTACGCCATTCTTGAAAGTAGCTTGAATTTTGCCAGTGTCAACCCCAGTGGGCAAAGTAATGGATCTCTGGAACGCACCGTAGCATCGCTCGATACGATGGTAGGTCTCGTTCTTGGTTTCTTTTTCTTGTTTCTTCTCACCCTTGATGGTAAGGGTATTGTCGTGTACCGAAACTTTCACATTATCTTTTTCGATGCCCGGAAGTTCAGCCGTTACTATCAGATCATCATCGGTCTCGGAGACGTCCACGCTGGGATACCAAACTCCCTCAGTGGTTTCTAAACGTTCCGGTAAAGTACCGAAGAACTCATTGAACATACGGTCCATCTCATCCCGAAGCGACATTATGTCTCTTAATGGTCTCCATCTTGTGATTGCCATAGTAACTCACCTCCCTTTTTAGTTAGTTGTTTTTTGTTTTTTCCCCCTTAATTGTCTTCGCCTATAAGTAAAGCAATTACCATGCCAAAAATTTGGATTTTAGTGTAACATATTGTAAATTAAATTGTTGCGACTACAACCGCTTGTGTTTCCAGTAGTCAATATTCAGCCACCTTATGTCAAAATTGCAGATTTTAAGTTGTCTGTGTGACATAATTTCAGAACTAAAAACAAAAGCTTCCTTCTCCAGAATACGGAATTTTGGCGTTGATAAAATGGTTGCATCTTTGCTAAATTATTTTAAATTATTGTGCAGATTGCCCGTTTAAATTTTAGGAGAAGTTTAATGAGTCGATGGCAATTTATTTTTCGTGCTACTTTGTTGTTTGCTATTCTGTTTAGTAAGATTTTTCTGATGGCTGTGGAGACGGAAGGACGGTTAAAGCAGATTTCCGACACTGCGGAAATACGTGCTCTCTGGGTTACCCGCTGGGACTATCGTTCTCCAGAAGATGTCCAGCGCATTATAGATAACGCTGCGAAATTTAATTTCAATATGGTTTTGTTTCAGGTACGGGGTGATGGCACAGTTCTTTATCCTTCTGTGATAGAACCATGGGTAGATGTTCCAGGACTAAAAGGCAAATACCCGGCTTGGGATCCATTGCAAACTGCTATTTCCGCTGCTCGAAAACATAAACTTCAACTTCATGCCTGGATTAATCTCTATGTGGGCGGGTCAACATCTAAAATAGCTACAAATAGAGGCAAACTTTCCTACTTAACTTCTGTTAATTGCCAGAATGGTTTTCTCGAAAACTCCAAAACAGTAAGTCGATCCCTGGAGATATTGAATACACCAATTTCTCTCTGGCAATCTCACCCAGAGTGGTTTTGTCTTGACGAAGATGGCAAACCTCAACCGTGGGCGGAAAGTTCAAATTATCTTTGGCTCGAACCAGCCTCTCAGGATGTCCAGGATCATCTTTACAAATTGGTGATGGAGCTTGTGCAAAATTACAATCTGGACGGGATCCATTTCGATTATTTTCGATATCCCGGTCCATTTGTTAATGGTACAAAAAGTTCGAAACGATCTGGCGATGCTTATCGTCGTGAGCAAATTAACAATTGGTTGCGGCGAATTTATCTGGTCGTAAAATCCCAAAAGCCCGATTTTATCATCTCAGCGGCAGTCATCGGCGACTACTATCTTGGAAATCGAGTTTATTTGCAAGATTCCCATCGCTGGCTGACTGAAGGGATCATCGACATAATTTTCCCTATGACTTACACCCCCAGTAATCAACTACTTCGACACTGGTTGCGAACTCATAAACAGGCTTTTCACAATCGCCATGTTTGCCCTGGGTTGATGGTGTATCAGAATAGCGCTTCTGGAAAGATAGCTGCACAAATTACTGAAGTTAGAAAAAATAACTTTGTAGGATATGCTATCTTTTCTTACCAGCGTCTATTTCCCAATCAGTTGCCCACCGAGCAAGCTTTAATGCTTAAAGAGATTTCGCAGCCCGATTTTGTCCCGGTTCCAAATATTAGTCGCCCCAATAGACGTTTGAATCCGGTATTCGGTGAGATTAAAATATTTCCTGCTTGTACAATTCAAAATCTATGTTTTCAGACAGGCGAAATGCCAAAAGTCCATGTACCGTTCAAGGTAGCTTGTACGTTAAAAACAACCTCCGCCAGCAATCTGTTATCGGAAGATTATCAAGTTTTTTTGCTCTGGGACACAAGTAGGTATTTTTCACATCCCCAACGGATAAAAATGCAAAGGATATTTAATAATAAGCATACACAGGCTTTTACTACTACTGAAGCAATTGTGCCAGAGTTGAAGTCGGGCGCTCAAGTGATGGCATTCAGGAGCATTGCCTATACCAAGAATACCCTTATTACCAAAATCATAGCCAGTGATGTCCAATTCGTTCCTATTTTGCCTTTTTCTTCACCATCTTTTCGCCAACTTTCGGGACCCTGGGGCCCATTGATTCCAGGAGCAAATTCAATAGCCCTCGATGAGGAAAAACCGGCAAAAATCTGGCTAACCAGTTTTAGTTGTGACGAAATAGTGGTTCTGGATTCCTCTGGCACCCCAGCGTTTTTTTCACCCTTGCGAACCGTACGCAATAGCACTGGAAAGTCGATTACAGTCCGCAATCCCTTAAGTGTTGCACGCGGTGTGAACCACACTATGGTGGTCGCACATTATAATAACGCACCACAACTTCTCTGGCTCGACTCTCGCAACGGTAGATTGAAATACAGTGCGCGCTTGGATTTCTACCCTGGTGATCTAAGTGTCGATGGCCGGGGGTTTATCTACATTATCGAAGCAGAAAGTGATGTTTGGCACGTGCTCAATCCCCGGGGGCAAGAGCTCGAAGGTAGCCCCTTCCGTGGAGGAGAGGTAAACCAGGGAATTGCTGTCAGTTCCGATGGCCGCCATGTGTACATTTCTTCCAGAGCCTGCGTAGAAAAAGAAGATGGACAAGCAGGCGTACATCATTGGATTGGAGAATGCTACCGAAACCACGCTAATTTTTACCAGGTAGCGGATGTTCCTGCTTTCGATACCAGTATCGGTGCACTAAAAATTGACCGAGAGAACAATCTTTACATTTGCGAACCTGTAGTTGGGGCTATCAGGGTGGTGAATTCTGGTCATTCTTTACTGGGATTCATTTATGGAGACAATCCACCGTTACGTGCCCCACGCGACGTAGCGGTTTGTCCCAATGGCCAACTGGTTTATGTATTGGACACCGGTGGGCTCACTCCTGTACGTGTGCAAAGATGGAAAAGGGAGTAGAGTACATACCGGATTCTATGTTAATGGCAAATAGATCAATTTTCCACAACCTTCGCCGAATCAGAAAATTCTGTAAACTCGACTCCTTAGCTCTTCTCCTGGGTGAAGAAGGGGCTATTAAGCTATTAATTTTGTGAAACCTGCATCAGCAGTTTTTAAACTTAATAGCGCTATTTTTTCGAGTTGCTGCGGAAAGTTTTGGGCACCGAGGAACGGTGGTTTTTTATCTTGACAATTTGGAAATATTTTGATACATTTGATAACAAGTGTCAGATAAAAAACGAATTAAAAAAGACGGGATTGCGACCAAGATGGCTAAAGATATGATTCGGATTAGTAACATGGTCTTTTTTGCCTATCATGGACTGGAGGAGGTAGAGAAGCAATCTGGGCAGCGCTTCGAGGTGGATGTGGAACTAATACTGGATTTGCAAAAAGCTGGCCGGTCGGATAATCTTAATAATACAGTAGACTATCGTCGAGTTTACGAAGTGGTGGAAGAAATTGTTATAGAGGGTGATTACAATCTGCTCGAGGCGATAGCCGAGGATATTGCTGCAGCCATTTTGAAAAAATTTAGGGTAGAGGAGGTAGTAGTACGGGTGCGCAAGCCTCAGGTACCCCTGCCAGGCCTTTCTGATGGTGTCGAGGTTGAAATTGTGCGATGAAGATTTTACTGAAAACGTGTTTTTAGGATTAGGTTCTAATGTGGGTGCCCGGCACAATTATTTGGCCCAAGCCGTGGCTGCTATCCAAGCACATAATTCAATACGCTTGATAAGAACGTCTTCAATTTACGAATCAGAACCTTATGGAGTGCATAAACAGCCGAATTTTCTTAACATGGTAGTAGAAATTGCTACCAATTTGGCACCGATTGTCCTTCTTGAGCAAGTAAAGACGATTGAAAACCAGCTTGGCCGCAAACCAACTTACCATTGGGGGCCAAGGGAAATCGATATAGACATTCTCTGCTATGACAGGGTTCGGATGGAAACAACAGTACTTTCTATTCCTCATCCTCAGTTGGCCAGACGACGATTTGTATTGCTACCATTTGCGGAGATTGCTCCTCAATTTGTATTACCCGGAGTCTCCCAGAATATCGAACAATTATTGACTATTTGTCCAGATGATGGATGGGTACGGTTACTCTCCAAATTTGTAGCATGATTTTCAAACTCTCAGAATCCAAATGCTTCACTGTGACATAATAGTCCTAAATAAGAATTAAGGTGGCTTCAAAGAAGTAATGCCAAAATCGCTACATTACATTGCCATCGAGGGAGTTATTGGGGTAGGCAAAACAAGTTTAGCTACACTATTATCTAAGCGACTACGAGCCAAATTAGTACTGGAGAAGCATGAAGATAATCCCTTTCTTGCAGATTTTTACCAGAGTCCACAGCGATATGCTTTTCAGACTCAGATGTTTTTTCTACTCAATCGTTATCGCCAACAATTAGATCTGTGGCAGCGTGACCTTTTTCATCCCATGGTGATTACTGACTATCTTTTTGCTAGGGATCGAATATTTGCCAGTTTGACCCTGGAAGAGCGCGAATTTTTACTTTATGAAAAACTTGCCAGTTTATTAGAACGTGAAGTCCCTCGACCGGATTTGGTAGTGTATCTGCAGGCTAATACTTCACAACTGATGGCCAATATCAAAAAACGGGGGCGAGTGTATGAGAAGAACATTGCAGAATCATATATTCGTTCACTGGTGGAAGCGTACAATAATTTCTTCTTCCATTACAAGGAGACATCGCTTTTGGTAGTAGATACTACCCAGATTGACTTTGTAAACCATCAGCACGATCTTGATAACCTCATCGAGCAGATTACGATGCCATTAGGGGGAATCAAATTTTACATACCCAGGTTGAAATAAAGGAGTTAGAAATGAGTATTATTCGTTTGATTTTTTGGGGGTTGCTTTTTTATTTAGCCTATCGCGTAATCAAAGTTATGCTTCACAAAAAGAAGTCGGAGCCAGAGGTAGGTGGACGTCCCCAAACAAAGAAATTAGATTTTGATGATGCAGATATCGAAGATGGTGAGTACAAAGAAATCGATGAGAAGTAGCCTATAAATATTGGACATCTAAATACGATGCAAATATACCTTCGCATTCTAAAATATGTAAAACCGTATTGGGGTCTATTACTGGGTTCGTTGGTTTGTATTCTCTTTTTTACCTTCTTTAGTAGTGCAACGCTGGTATCGGTCATTCCCTTTCTGCGCACTATCTTTAATACCGAAACCACAACGTTATCCCATGAGATTTCACCTCCTGCGTCAGATTCTGACCAAAGAGCGCAAATACCTTTGAGTCTTTCAAAGAAGAAGCAGAAAATTGAGGCTAAACTTAATCGTTTTCTCATCGGTGGTGATCGACGTCAAGGATTAGCACGTATTTGTGTACTAATTCTGATAATTATCTTTTTTAAGAATCTTTTCGATTATCTGCAAGCCTATTTAATGGCGCATGTGGAGCAGGGAGTGATCAAGGATTTGCGCAACGATCTCTATCAGCGCATTATTTACATGCCACTCAGTTTTTTCTCCAGTTCGAAAACGGGAATGCTGATTTCGCGGATTACTAACGATGTAACCTTGGTTAATGGAGGTATCTCAGCCGGGTTTGTAACCCTGATCAAAAACCCACTTTTGGTATTGGTGTATGTGGGATTAGCGTTCTATCTTAGTTGGCAATTGACTTTAACAGCGCTGATAGTGTTGCCTTTTAGCTTGGTGGTTATCAGTCATATTGGATTGCGTTTGCGGCGTGCCAGTACAGAGTCGCAGGAGGAAATGGCAGAGGTAACTTCGGTATTACAAGAGACTATTTCAGGGGCGCGTGCTGTTAAAGCTTTTGGAATGGAAGGGTTTGAGATTAGAAAATTTAAACATCGTACCCATAATTTTTTCCGTTCGTTGCTTAAAATTACCCGTACCAGTCGGTTGGCGTCGCCGATTACCGAATTCCTGGGTGCTATTGTGGGGGTTGCTATCCTCTGGTTCGGGGGACAGAAGGTGTTGGCTGGCAATATGTTACCGCCAGAGCATTTCATCGCTTTCTTGTTGGTGATTTTTTCGTTAATGCAGCCGGTTAAAGAACTGGGCAGTGTCAACAATCGCATTCAGGCTGCTATTGCGGCTGGCAAAAGGATTTTTGAGGTGTTGGACATGGAACCAGAGATAGTTAGCTCTCCGGGAGCGATCAAGCTACAGGAATTTCGCCACCAAATCGAGTTTGTTAATGTAGGTTTTTCCTACGAAAACAAAAAAACTGTACTGGCAGGAATTAACTTAGAGGTACAAAAAGGGGAAGTTTTAGCAATTGTGGGGCCTAGTGGGGTAGGAAAATCTACTCTGGTAGATTTGCTTCCTCGTTTCTATGATCCTACTGAAGGCGCCATTTTGTTAGATGGGTACGACTTGCGTCAATTAGAACTTAGATCTTTACGTCAATTAATGGGAATTGTAACTCAGGAAACTATTCTTTTCAACGATACAGTTCGTAACAACATTGCTTATGGTTTGCAGGAAATACCCCTAGAGAAGGTGATGATGGCAGCGCAGGCTGCTAATGCCCATGAGTTCATTATGGAATTGCCTGATGGGTATGAAACTTTTGTTGGTGAACGGGGAGTAAAACTTTCTGGTGGACAGCGCCAGCGTTTGGCTATTGCGCGAGCATTACTAAAGAACCCGCCTATCTTAATTTTAGATGAAGCTACCTCGGCGTTGGACACTGAATCAGAAGTATTAGTGCAAGAAGCTATTGAACGCCTAATGTCAAATCGTACTGTATTTGTTATCGCCCATCGGCTTTCTACGATTCAAAATGCTGACAAGATTATCGTTCTGGAAGAAGGGCGAATTGTACAACAAGGACAGCATGAGGAACTTGTTCAGCAGCCGGGACCGTACAAAAGACTTTACAAACTTCAATTTCATTTACAGAAGGTGGAGGGAAGCGCCGATGTCGGATAGTTCCAATTTTATTAACACAGATTTTGCCAAGATTAAAAAACTGGAAGAAAAACCTCACAAATATGAACAGGAATTGCAGCGCACTCGTAATTTACAAGAACGGTTACGAGCCCTGGTAACTGTTATCCGAAACATTACCGAAGAGCTTTACCTGGAACCTCTACTTTGGCGGATCATGGATGAGGTTAAACGGATTTTAAAAGCCGATCGCTGCACCGTGTTTTTGTTAGATGAAGAAAAGAAAGAGTTGTGGTCAAAAGTTGCCCATGGAATTGAGGGATATGAAATTCGATTTCCCCTTTCCAAAGGCATCGCTGGCTACGTAGCCAAAACTGGTGAGGTATTAAATATCTCAAATTGTTATCAGGATCCACGTTTCAATCCCGAAATTGATAGAAAAACCGGGTATCGTACCCGAAATATTTTGTGCGTTCCCATGCGCAACAAATTGGGGGAGGTTGTAGGGGTATTTCAAGTATTAAACAAGTTGGATGGGGCTTTTACCGATGATGATGTGGAAATGCTGTTGTTGATCTCGACGATTGCAGCAAGTCAGATTGAAAATGCTCAACTTTATGAGGAGCAACGGAAAACTTTTAACAGTTTGATTGAAACGTTAGCCTCCACTATTGATGCACGGGATCCTCTTACCGCAGGCCATTCCCGACGTATCATGCTCTATGCTGATGAAATTGCCAAGTTGGCTAATTTTTCGATAGAAGAACGAGAAATACTTCGTACTGCTGCTTTACTACATGATATTGGCAAGATTGGAGTACGAGAAAGCATCTTGACTAAAAAAAGCAAGCTTACTCCCAGTGAGTACGAACACATAAAGAGTCACGTGGTCTACACCCGAGCAATTCTGAAGAAGATCCATTTCTCTTGGAAATTTCGCCAGGTTCCCCAGATCGCCTCCTCTCACCATGAAAAAATGAATGGTAGCGGCTATCCGGAGGGTCTCAAAGGAGATGCTATCCCCGTAGGAGGGCGGATCTTGGCGATTGCCGACTTATTTGATGCTCTCACTTCTAAACGGCATTACGCCGATCGAATGAAGTTTGAGAAAGTAGTTCAAATTTTGGAACAAGGCGCTGATTTGGAGTATGATGCTGAATTAATCGAAGCATTCAAGAGAATTCCATTAGATCGCCTGGTGTTAATTCTTGAAGATGAGAATTCTCAGCATTTGTCCCAAGACGACCTCCATTTCCTCAGCCACTATACTTTGAACGACCTGGTGCAAACACTTCAGAATAGTAATTTCCCAAAAGATCAACTATTTGTTCAAACTTTCATGAAGTACTATTTTAGGCAGTATTGATGGATGAAAGGAAAGGTTTTTTCAAACCGGAGAAGATTGGGCTCCAGAGAGTTCCCTGCGGTGCACTTGATACTCAAGCCAGAAATCGACCAAAATCGAAAATCAAATAACCAGTGAATCATGGAAAAGAAAATACTTGCTACCGAAGCAGCTCCCAGAGCCATTGGCCCGTACAGTCAAGGGGTTGTTGCTTCTGGGAGATTGATTTTTACCGCTGGTCAGATTGCCATCGATCCAGAAGTTGGTGAAGTGGTGAAGGGGGATATCCGTGCTCAAACAAGGCAAGTGTTGGAAAATCTGCGCACCATTTTAAAAAGTATTGGCGCTGATCTTGGCAACGTGGTCAAAACCACAGTATTTCTTGCGGATATGAACGACTTTGCGGCGATGAATGAGGTCTATGCAGAATATTTCGCTGCCCAATGCCCGGCACGCTCAACCGTGGAAGTTTCGCGTTTGCCTAAGGATGTTAAGGTTGAAATCGAATGCATCGCTGTGATTGATTAATATAGGCAGTTATTTAGACTTGGCCAATAGGGCTTTCGTAATCATGAACCTGATTGACAGATGGGAAAAAGAAAGATTGAAAAAATGGAGTAAATTTATTATTTTTATATTGACAGCTCAATTTTTTTTGAATGGAATAATTAATATCAAGACTTGCGCGGCTCAAAAGATTAACCAAGGTGGAATAAGTGATTCTGTTCAAATTAAGAAGGCGAAAAGTCCCACTGGTGCAATGCTGCGCTCGCTACTTTTCCCCGGCGGAGGCCAGCTCTACAATGGTAAATGGCTCAAAGCAGGACTGCTTTTCGTAACCGAAACCGGACTGATAGTCAATGCACTGTACTGGGATCATCAAACCAAGAAGGTAGCCAATGCCTGGGATCGGGATTTTTGTCGCAACAACCGCAATCTTTCCATCTGGTGGCTGGCAGGGGTTGTGTTATTAAGTATGGGCGACGCTTATGTTGATGCCCATCTTGCTAACTTCGATGTTAGTCCTGATTTGAGTAAAGGCATTTGGATGTTAGAAGTAAAAAGTAAGTTGGTTTGGAAGCGGTAAGATGTTTTTGTTCAAATACTTTTTTCTCTTGCTTGCATTGTGGAGTCTTGTGTACGTTCAAATTGGCATGGCGGGCGAGAAGAGTGCTAAAACTGAGTTTCAGCAACGTTTGCTTTCTCCAAAATCAACGGCTGATTCTTGGTTCGGAGAGGATAAATTCAAACACTTGATGGCCAGTGCCTTGATTGTTGGATTAAGTTACAATATTGCCCGTTATGATTTTCACAACCCCAAGCCGAATGCGGTAATGCTGGGGTGTGGAATTTCTATTAGCGCCGGGATTACAAAGGAAATCTGGGACCTGTATCGTCCCGGTGGTATTCCCAGTTATCGTGATCTGATTGCCGACATAGTAGGGGTGGCAGTAGGTGTTTTCTTGATGACTGAAACGGTAAGATGGTAATTAATATCCGAGAATTGCTATTTCTGAATTTTTGGTATTGAGAATGTACAACATTATGATTATTGATGACAAACCTCGCGAAAACTGTGGTATTGTTGGCATTTACGGCCATTCAGAAGCGGCTCAGTTGGCCTATCTGAGTTTGTATGCCTTACAACATCGGGGGCAGGAAAGTGCTGGCATTGTTTCGTCTGATGGAGAAAATGTGTACCGCGTAGCAGGTATGGGGTTGGTCAATGACGTTTTTGCAGATGTTCAAAAACTCAAGCGTTTAAAGGGGAACATTGCTATTGGCCATAATCGCTACTCTACTGCTGGTGCTTCTCAGCCAATGAATGTTCAACCGCTACTGGTGAGGTGTAAAGAGGGGCCTTTGGGGATTGCCCATAACGGCAATTTGGTAAATTATCGTCAGATACGGCGTCAACTGGAAGCCAAGGGTTCAATCTTCCAAACCACAAGCGACAGCGAAGTTATTTTACATCTGACGGCTCGATCGCCAGCGCCAACCATAGAACAACGACTATTGGACGCACTTTCCCAGGTACGCGGTGCTTATTCTTTGGTATTTATTACCCTTAACAAATTGATAATAGCCCGTGATCCTCATGGAGTTCGGCCATTATCACTGGGACGTTTAGGGGACGCCTGGATTGCTGCATCTGAATCGTGCGCAATGGACTTGCTTGGTGCTAAATATTTGAGAGATGTTGAACCCGGAGAATTCTTGGCTATTAATAATGAGGG
>Ga0180301_10001796_pt1 | contig 16847 bp, 22 predicted proteins | sample GuaBasSediGuay16_FD_121797 | JGI IMG/M metagenome (GOLD analysis project Ga0180301, IMG submission 121797) | Subseafloor sediment microbial communities from Guaymas Basin, Gulf of California, Mexico - Guay16, Core 4569-2, 12-15 cm | ecosystem: Environmental > Aquatic > Marine > Hydrothermal... | reverse complement strand
ACAGTCCCTCCCGTAGCTAGCCTTGACTTAAGTGCTGAGGCAGCCTTCTTTAAGTTATATACTGTGGGATCTAATCCCTCTATAATAGTAACTTCTTTCCCAAATTTTCGCTTCTCTACCTTAATCTTTACGAATTGCTGCTCAGCTCCCAGCTGCACACATAGTTCCTCAGGTAGTCCACCACAGAGGGCTTCGATATCGCTCTTGCTCTTCTTCCCCATGACCCACCCTGCTACACTATTCAAGAGGTGGCAAACCTTATAAGCTTTTACTATTGCCCGTCAAGGAGCCCGCTAAATTGGCTCACTATATGATCATAGTAAGTAATAAAGTATTTTACAGTCCTTACTTTAAAGTTTACGGTGCTTAAGATGAGCTCAGATATACTCTACAGGTGCTGGAAGTGCGGTAGATTCTTCAGTAAGAGGGATATAGAGGCGTTTGAGGCCAAGGAACTTGGTGAGGGATTCGTGTTTATCAGATGTCCAGCCTGCGGGTCCAAGATAATAGTCAAGGTGCGTAAGGAAGAGCCTAAGCTTGTTAAAGCTATATGAGCTAGCGATAGATAATGTCGTTCAAAGTCTGATTAAGCTAAGAATTGAGTAGGAGAGAAATGGTGGGCCCGCGGGGATTCGAACCCCGGACCACCCGGTGTCTCAGAGATCGCCTCTTATGATTCCCGTACGGCTCCTCCGCCCAATAATGATGGGGTTCTAAGTCCTTAATATATTTTATCTCAATTGCCGGAATAGCCGACTCTTAGTGCACTACGTCAAGAGAGCTACCGGGAAGTATTGAGTGTCCGTTATACTTATTTTTTAATTTATGCATAGAAACATTACGGGATTCTTATGGGTAAGGCTAAAGTTAGGGTTCTAGTTAATGGATATGGCGTAATAGGAAAGAGAGTTGCAGATGCTGTTACGAAGCAGGATGATATGGAGCTAGTGGGAGTTTCCGACATAGTTGGTGATTGGAGAGTGAAGATGGCTGTAGCTAAGGGGTATAAAGTATACGCGTCCATACCTGAAAGAGCTGATGTGATGCGTCAAAGTGGCGTACCTGTGGAAGGCACTTTGGAGGAGTTATTAAGGAAGGGTGAGGTTGATGTGATAATAGATGCTACACCAGCTAAGGTAGGAGCCAAGAATAAGCAAATATATGAGAAGTATGGTGTAAAGGCGATCTTTCAGGGAGGCGAAAAACACGAGGTAGCAGGTACATCATTTGTAGCTCAGAGAAATTACTCGGAAGCGCTAGGCAAGCAGTTTGTCAGGGTCGTGAGCTGTAATACAACAGCTATATGTAGAGTGATTGGTGGTATTCACGAAAAACTGGGCGTTAAGAAGGCTAGGGTAGTTATTGTTAGGAGGGCAGTAGATGTCTGGGAGTCAAGCCACACAGGCATTATGAACACGGTGGTGCCAGACCTCCGCGTGCCATCCCACCATGGGCCTGATGCTAGGACTGTAATACCAGATCTAAACATAATGACTATGGCAGTAAAGGCGAGTCACAATCTCTTCCACCTACATACGGCAATGCTAGAGCTTAAGACGAAAGTAACAAGGGACGATGTTATAAAGGTGCTAGAAGAGGAGCCGCGAGTGGTTTTCATCTCAGGAAAGGACGGAGTAGAGGGTCTTAATTCGATCTTTGAGATAGCGCGAGATACAGGCAGGCCTAGAGGTGACCTCTACGAGATTCCAGTGTGGTTAGATAGCATATCTGTTGACGAGACTGGATATGAGGTGTACCTAATGTGGGCAACACCTAATGAATCGAACGTGGTACCGGAGAACATTGATGCGATAAGAGCGCTAACAGAGCTGGAGAGGGAGGCATTTAAGTCAATTGCAAAAACGGATAAGGCGCTAGGAATAGTAAAGAAGCTTTACTAAACCTTCATTCTACCGCTCACTACAATCTTCGTATACACCACAGCTACCGTGAAATATGCATATACGAAAGTATCTCCAGCACCGTCTTAGCGGCTAGTGCTGCCGTGACGTCGTTGACATCGTGTGGAGGGCAAACCTCAACTACATCAAGTCCAATCACCCTCGAATCTACTATTTTATACAATATGTCAAATACCTCGCCTGGAGAGAGACCGTCAGGTTCGGGTGTCTGAACACCGGGTGCGTATGCGGGATCAAAGACGTCAAAATCCACTGATATGTAGACCCTACTAAATGATGACGTAAAGTCATTAATGACTTTAGCAGTACCCCTCACACCCAGCCGCCTTACGTCTAGTGTAGTGTAGTACTTGAGCTTGAGCTTCCTAGCATCATTAAGTTCACTCTTACTAAATGCTCTAGCACCGATGACAAGTATGGATCTAGGGTCGACTACCTCGCACAGCCTTCTAGTTACGCATGCGTGGCTGAACCTATTTCCCAAGTATGAGTCCCGGAGGTCTAGGTGAGCATCAAGTAGAATTAGGCATAGATCCTTACCTAAGGCCTTAACCATACCCGTGGTTATGGGGACTGAAATTATGTGGTCTCCACCAATAAATACAGGTTTCCTGCCACTACTGAATAGCTCCTCAGATACCTCCTCAATAGCCCTAAATGTCCATGAAATATCACCAGGTGACACTATGATGTCACCCTCGTCATGCGCCGGGAAGTCTTCGACATCAACATCTGCCCTTAAGGAGTACGTCTCTAGACTTTGAGATACTAACCTAACGTGCAATGGCGCAAACCTTGAGCCGCTGCGAAAACTTGATGTAGAATCGAAAGGCACACCAACGATACTATAGGGGACTTTTGAGGGATCACCACTAATACCGAGAAACACGTACGGAGACTTATTTAGGTAGAGTTCCTTCAAAATCAGCCACCAATTAAAGGTTTTAAGTTTAAAACTATAATTAAGGGTTTGTGTAGGGTTAGCGGTATGAGCAACCGAGAACTTGATAAGTATGAAAAGATAGTTGAGTTGGCTAAGAGGAGGGGGTTCTTTTGGCCATCATTTGAGATATACGGTGGAGTAGCGGGATTCTACGACTTAGGGCCGCTAGGCACCTTACTCAAGAATAATATAGTTCAGCTGTGGAGAGAGTACTTTGTAATAAGGCACATGGACATGGTTGTAGAGATAGAGACACCTGTCATAACACCTAAGGTGGTTTTCGAGGCAAGCGGGCACCTACAGCATTTCACAGACCCTATAGTTGAATGTCTTTCATGTAAGAGAAAATATAGGGCCGATCAGCTCATTGAGGAGGCATTAAAGATTAAAGTTGAGGGAAAAAGTGTTGAAGAATTGACTAAGTTAATAAGAGATAACAACATTAAGTGCCCTATATGCGGTGGTGACCTAGGCGACGTAAGAGTATTTAACTTACTCTTTCAGACCTTCATAGGCCCGTATACGCAGAATACTGCGTTCTTGAGACCTGAAGCAGCTCAAGGAATGTTTACATCATTTAAGAGAGTTCACACCGTAATGAGAGAGAAGCTACCTTTAGGTATTGCCCAAGTTGGTAGGGTAGCGAGAAATGAGATATCTCCAAGGCAGGGCATGGTTCGCTTAAGGGAGTTTACTATAATGGAGGTGGAGTTCTTCTTTGATCCGGAGGACCCCGGTGAACCACCCTTTAGTAGGTTTGGAGGTAAGTTAAGGATTCTTACAGCTGACGCGAAGATCAGGGGGGAGGAGAAGCCTGACGTCTTTGATGTTGAGGAAGCGGTAAAGGAAGGTGTGGTCAAGAATGCATGGCTAGCTTATTGGATGGCTGTAGCTAAAGAATTCGTCAAGGAGCTCGGGGTACCCGAGGACAGTATGTTCTTTGAGGAGAAGTTACCTCATGAGAGGGCACACTATGCTACGCAGACTTTCGATCAGCTAGTTAGGATAAGTAGGTGGGGCTGGATTGAGGTCTCAGGACACGCCTACCGAGGAGACTACGATCTCTCGGGTCACATGAAATACTCAGGCCAGGACTTAACGGTATTTAAGAAGTTCGATAAGCCTGTTATCAAGAAAGTAGAGGAGATATTCGTAAATAAGGTAATTATAGGCAAACTCTTTAGAGGAAAAAGCGGTGAGGTCCTTAAGTCGCTGAGGAAGCTCAGTGTTGATGTAGTAAGGAGAGCGCTGGCTGAAGGTAAGAGTCATATAGAAGTTAACGGGTTTAGGGTACCCCTAAGCGCTGTTGAAGTCCGGGTTGTTGAGGAAAAGATAGCCGGCAAGAAGTTTATACCGCATGTTGTTGAGCCGTCATTTGGTGCAGAAAGATTGGTATTGGTTGTTCTCGATCACGCATACACTGAGGAGGAGGGCAGGGTGGTACTTAAGATACCGCCTAAGATAGCGCCAATAAAGTTAGCGGTCTTTCCATTAGTGACTAAGGAGCCTTTAATAAGCATTGCCAAGGAGATATTTCATAACGCGCTAGTGCAGGGGCTCACAGCAGTTTATGATGATTCAGGGAGTATAGGACGCAGATACGCTAGGGCTGATGAAATAGGTATACCATACGCGGTAACAGTTGACTATCAGACACTGGAGGATAGGACCGTAACGATTCGTGAGAGAGATACGCGTGCTCAAGTCAGGGTAGGATTAGATGAAGTTATCAGCAAAGTTAAAAGTTTAATAAGCCTTACAAAGTAACTAATGATACTTAGCCTGCTCTAGTATTTTACGTCTAAATACATCATAAAATAAAAACCCCATTAAGAGTACATTACAAGGTGTATGTAGTGAGTGAGAAGGCTGCTGAGGAGGGTAAGAAACGCGATATAAAGGCTCTTGTAGCTGTTATACCGCCAGCTACTCAGTTAAGGAAAAGGGAAGGCCCTAAAGTTAAGGAGAGAAGGATTAGAGTTAGGCTGAAGCCAGATATTAAAGAGGGCGAGCTCCATATATCGCCTTCGCTAGCCCAAGAACTGAGCATTAAGGAGGTTGCTGAGTTATCAGTGCCAGGTAAGAAGAAGATGCGTTTTAAGGCAGTACTTGATGATAAGGTACCGGTTAATGAGGTTTGGGTTAGTGAGGAGGTAATGAAAGAACGCGGTGTCGCTGATAATACACTAGCTACAGTTAGGGGAGCTTAGGTAATGGATGACGCAGTACTTTACAAGAATATTGAATCTTTAACACTTAAGAGAGATAAGTTGCTCAGGAAGCTTAGAAAGCAGGTGAGGGATTACGGTAGAGGTAGGATACAATATAGTGATTTGCAGGCAACGCTGATGGAATTAAGGAGGACGAGGAGGGCTTACGTGAGAGTTGTTGGATCTCCAATAAAGATGCCGCAAGAGCTTAGGGACTCGTTAATAACATTGATGGAATTCACGTTTCTGGTTTCAGTCAATGATGAACAGGAGCTTCTTAGAAAAATAATCATGTTGATGCGTAGGAATGGTATTGAAGAGAATTTAATCAAGAGTATAGAAGAGGATCTTAAGGAGGTTAATCAATTAGGTAAACTTATTTCTGAAGTGCTTACATCCTTACAACAATAAATAGAGTTTGTGAGGGCAAACATAAAAATATAAAATATGACACTCTATTACCTTAACGGGCATGATGATGGCAGATGAGATCATCAGATATAGTGAGTCAGGAGAGCAGGAAAGTATAGCTGAGACCAACATAATTGAGCAGCTACATGCTATGTTAAGGGAGCTTGAGGAGTGCTTTAGGGAGTTGCTATTCATGGTTAAGGATCTAGATGAAGGGAAAGCTATAGCTGTAGATAAGAGGCACAGAAGGATAAAGAGCATTAAGGACAATATTGAGAATACCTCAATAAGTCTGATGGATTACGTGATTAAGGTATCACCTATCCTAACATTTAAGGACATCTACTTGTACTTAATACAAGACATAGTTAGGGCTGCTGAGCACGCAGAGGCAGCAGCATATAGAAACTTACTCCTCAATACAAAGGAGTTTGAGAGGCTGCCTGATAGGCTCTATGCTGAGCTGGATGAAACCGTCAGAAAGATAATAGATATGGTTTCTAAAGTCAGGGCTATGTTAGAGAAGATAAGAGCCGACCAAAAATACATTCGCGAACTCTACATAGAGTTGCTTAAGGTAGAAAATGCTGTTGATGAGTACTATAGGGAAAGCGGCTTGGAGATAATTAAGCACTACAGCAAGGACGTAGGCGCTCTAATACTCCTCAAGGAACTATTCGATAAGCTCGAGGATTCAGCGGACATAATGAAGAGGGTGGGGACTTATATCAGGTTCATCTCAATTCATAGATAAGCTGAGGACGTGTGGTAAGGGTAAGGCGTATCTCATAGGTTCTAAAGCAATAATATTTGATGTCCCTTTCGCTAGGTGCATATTCTCTAAGGGTTACTTCGGGAAGCCAGTAGGTATTAGGAAGCCTAAGACTACCGAGATAAATGAGCCGATAGAGCTCTCACTATTGGAAGTATTATACTTAGCTGAAGCAGGCATCGTGGATGTTTACGAAGGCGAGAGAAAATTAAGTATCGATGAATTGAAGAATCTTGCGAAGTCAGTAATGCCTAGCTTTGACAACCTCTACCCTATATACAAGGAATTAAGGAGTCGTGGCCTCACAGTTAGGTCTGCGCTTAAGTATGGCGCGGACTTTGCCATCTATAAGACGAGACCTGGGCTAGAACACGCGCCATTTATTGTGAAAGTAATTAGTTACAGCGAGAGTATAGACCCTGGCGATCTAGTTGGGTGGGGTAGGGTGGCGCATAGTGTTAGGAAATATTTGCTCCTAGCTGTTACGTACCCGAGTAATGAGTGGAAATACATAATGTTTAAATGGCTTCGACCCTAAACACATCTTGGGGTAGTTTAAAAATAGTCACGGTGATGCGGTTTGAAGCCACATGGCAGGCATTCTGATAGAGGTAGGAGGCATCCACCTAGACCGGCGACACCTATGCCTCTAGGAAAGCAGTGTAATCCGCTGTGTCCGTTCTTTAAGTGTTCTAAGAATGCCTTAGTGGTCGTAAATAAGGTTGTTAAGGGTCACGTGCAGAAGGTGGCAATGTGCAGGTGGATTGGCGATCAGTGCCTAGGCGTTAAGTGCCAATTCGCATTCTGCGAGAGGAGAGCACTGCTACCTGACGGGACATGCGCGTACGCTATTAAGTTTAGAGAGAGTGGTGATGAATTTCTTAAGGAGGTTGAGAAGGAATCCCTGGATAACAGGGTCAGGGATCTGCTCAGCCGAAGAGTAGGTCGCAGAGAGACCTTTGCTGACTAGTGCGCGTACCGCTCCACCTAGTATAGAGATCGTTCTCTATGCCTAAGACATCAAGTATCTTGCCTACAATAAAGTTAACTGCGTCGCTAAGGGAAGCAATGTTGCCGTAGAAAGCTGGTGAAGCAGGCATTATTACTGCTCCTGCTACTGATGCCTTAAGCATGTTCAATATGTCGATGGTACTCAGCGGTGTTTCCCTAATAAGTAGTACAACTTTCTTCCTTAAGCGCAGGGCATTACATGCAACTCTACTTACTAAGTTGCTCTGGTGAGATGATGAAATATCAGATAGCGTCTTCAGCGAACAAGGTGCAATGACAACAGCATCGAGTATAAATGAAGATGAAGCTAAAGGCGATGTGAGGTCGTTGTCCATATAACTTTCCTCAGCTCTAGTTTGGATAAAATCAAGTAGCTTATTTTCATTAAAGCACTCGGACTCCGAAACTAGTAGAGCGTTTCTACTAATAACAACGTAGATCTCATGGTTTCTCTTCCATAGCTCATCAATCAGCTTTAACCCATAAACAATGCCACTAGCGCCAGTTAGGCATACAGCAATTCTCACGAATTTCCCCATGAATTAGGTCGGGTACTTCATTTATAAGGTAAATTATGAGTATATGTTTAGATGATGATGCTCGAAAGGACCGAGTGGTGAGGTCCCCGCGCAGGTCTGAGCTATTTAGTGAAGCAGTAACTGATTTTGGGAATTGTTTATTAATGCGTATTTATTTGAGTGAAAATTTAAGAAGTTTAATTCGACCATATACTAAAACTACTTAAGTTCGATTTCCTCTCCTGGATTTAGGATAATTACTTTGACCTCAGGTGCGTATTTCCTAACGTAGCTCTCAAATTCTTTCGGGTCACCCTTAATTACTGGGAATGTGTGATAATGCATTGGTATCGCATATTTTGGTCTTATTAATTCAACAGCCTTAGCGGCCTCCATGGGTCCCATTGTAAAGTGTCCGCCTATTGGGAGAATGGCGACTAGCGGTTTATATAGCTCACCTACTAATTTCATGTCATACGTTAGGCCAGTGTCTCCTGCATGGTACACGTACTCACCCTCCCTACCAAAGACCACTCCTGTAGGACTTCCTCTCTCGCTTGAGTGTAGTGCAGGAGTTAGTATAGCGGTGTAGCCGTCACCTAGATCTATGGGGCCGCCAATGTTAGCCCCGATGACACGGGTCTCGTCGCCAACCTGCTCAGCAACATAGTTGGCTATCTCAAATATAGCAACAAACTTAGACCTCTTATTCTTCTTCATTATGTCTACGGCGTTCCCTAAGTGATCGAGATGCTGGTGTGTAACTACAATGTAATCTGGCTCATTAGCTATCTCGTCAACACTTACAGGTGATTTCGGGTTTTCAATCCATGGGTCTATGAGGAACTTCTTTGCCCCCACCGTTACTAGAAAGGCCGCGTGTCCAAGCCACCGAACCTTGACCATCAGCTAGACACCCACCAATTAATTGAGATAGGAGGGATAAATATTGCGTTAGTAGTAAATACATAAAACCCTCGATTATTGATTAGCGTAGGGTGTGTAGGACGTCAGAAGAGGAAATTAAGAACTACATTAAGGCTGGCGAGATAAGTTATAGGGTTAAGGATTATGTTGAGAAGTTAGTGAAGCCCGGTATTAAGTTAGTTGAAGTAGCCGAGAAAGTAGAATCCTACATCAGGGAGCTAAATGCGCAGCCAGCGTTTCCCCTCAACATATCGGTGAATGAGATAGCGGCTCATAGGACACCGCTAATAGACGATGGTGAGGTAATTCCCGAGGACTCGATAGTTAAGGTTGATATAGGTGTTCACGTCAACGGATACATAGCCGATACAGCAATAACGCTTGTTTTTAATGACAAGTTAGGGAAATTAGCTGAGGCAGCTAGTGATGCTTTAGAAAAGGCAATTTTGGCAGTAAGCCCTGGAGTAAGGTTCTCTGACGTAGGTGCAGTAATAGAGAGTACTATTAGGAAGTATGGTTTTAAGGTAATCAAAAACTTAAGTGGCCATAGCCTCGACCGGTATAACATTCACGCAGGTGACATTATACCAAATTTCAAGGACCCTATAAGTCACGGTAAGTTCAGGGTAGGGCGGGCATACGCCATCGAGCCGTTCGCCACAGATGGAAAGGGTGCAGTAACCGAATTAAGACAAGTTCAAATCTACGCACTAAAGAAAACTAAGCTTGGATTTGGGCTTACCGACGATGAGAGGAAGGTGCTAGAGGTAATTAGTGAGAGGTTTAAGACACTGCCATTTTGTGAGAGGTGGCTGAGGGACGTCATTGAGGACGTAGCTAGCTTAAGAAACGTTATGAGGAGTTTAGTCCGTAAGGGATACCTGAGGCAGTACCCGGTACTAGTAGAGATTAGGGCAGGAGCTGTCTCACAGTTTGAGGAAACAATCTACATAAGTAAGGAAGGTGTCATAGTTACAAGCAATCCTGAGCTCTCAGGCGGGAGGTGAAGTTGTTTATTACTTCCCGTTAAATTTTAATCGTGGGGGAGTACGTGAATGGATGGCAGTAGTGACTGGGCATCAACACTGCTCGTACTATTAATACTTACCTCATTATTTCTCAACTTCACCGATATACCTCAGAAAATGCAGCTCTGGAGATGGGCCTCTTTCATTAGGAAGAGACTATATCAGCTATCTGAAATCGAGAATGAGAGTAGGAGGAGAGCGATAGCGTATCTAAGCAAGTTGGGTGTGAGTAATCCAAGAGAGTTCATGGAGAACTTCCTAGATAACTTCTTCGTTATTGAGCCAGTAAGTAAGGAGCCAACCGACATAATAAGGAGGCTAAAGCACTTACTCAGGGTACGTAATGCGGCGGTTAAGGCATATGTTAGTGAGAGGCTGGGCAATATTGAGCTGTGGAAGCGTAATAATACTGAAGTCTTACTTGAGATAGTGTCCGTCATTAGATTGATAAATAAGATAGTGAGGCACTACTTCCAGCTTGGCTTAAAGTACAGCAACTGGGTACTTGTCATGCAGCTAGCCTTGGAAATGCCGCAAATACTCAGGTTAGTTAGGTCGTATAACGATGCGATAGATGCGTTTCTGAAGGGAACGCCGGTAGGTGACGGTGTAGGGCCCTTAGTAGCGAGGCACTTTATCGGTAATGCGAAGCCTGAGGAGGTAGCTGAGGAGACCGACCTCTACATTACTGAGTTTGAGGGAAGGAAACTCTACGTTATTAAAGCGAGGGGCCCGGGTGCTACGGTTGGGTGGCCTGGTGAGGCGGTAGAGAAGGTTGTTGAGAGATTGGGCGGTAAGGTTGCTAGGATAATAACTGTTGATGCAGCCTTAAGGCTCGAGAGCGAAGAAACAGGTGAAGTAGCCTACGGTGTTGGTGCAGCAATAGGTGATCCAGGGCCTGAGAAGATAGCTATTGAGAGAACGGCTACTAAGTACTCAATACCTCTAGAAGCAGTTGTTGTCAAGATGAGTGATGCGGAGGCTCTGAACACGATGACCAAGAAGATTTATGAAGGTGTTCAGAGGGCTGTTGAGATAGTCAAGAAAATAATTAGGGAGAAGGTACGGGAAGGCGAGAGCGTGATTCTTGTTGGCATAGGGAATACTGTTGGAATACTGTAATGTGGTGAGAGTATGCAGCTGGACCCACTAATCTTAGGACTACTTGCTGTATTTGTGGTTCTAATGATTTATACATTGCTCTCATTTTTTACTACACGTAAGCAGCCAGCTATACCACCAAAGATACTAACTAAGATTGCGTGCATAAGCGGCAACTACAGTGAGGTGAGGGAATTTCGGGAGGGGGACTACGTAGGTAAGGAGGTCGGTAAGTGCCCTAAATGTGGTGCTCCGCTACTTATAGTAGCAGTGTATTCAGAGATAGTACGTCAAGGAGGAAAGGAAGCATCGGCACGTAGTTAAAAGCTTAAAATCCCTAATTTCCTACTAGATTTTGGCGGCCCCGACCATAGCGGCCAGGAAACACCCGGACTCGTCAGATCCCGGAAGTTAAGCTGGCCGCGTTGGGAGGGCAGTGGGGTCCGCGAGGCCCCGCAGCCCTCCCAAGTCGGGGTCCCGCCGCAACCAATTTTATCATCCTCACTACTACTTGTTTTAACTTGCTTAGTTATATAAGATACTTAGCGCTAAATGATGACTTAATGTGTTTAGCAACTAGATTTATACTTATTCGTCGATGAAAATAGTGATGTAGAATGATTGAGAGGTTGTTTACTGAATGTAACAAAAGCTGTGTGGAGGGCATTATTGAGTCTCTAGCAGGTAGTATTGGAGGGAAGCCTAGCATTGCTGTTCGTGAGGGTGCGATCTATGCGAATATCGCAGAGGACCGTATTGACCTAGTAAGCATTAGGTTAACCAGTGACATTAGTGAGCTAATGCTGTCTGTCATACCAGATAAGGCGATTCCAGCACTTGAAATTCTAGGACTTAAGAAAGTAGCTGAGCTTATTAATAGGCTTAAGGTACTGCCTTCAGTTATTGCCATATCTAGGATAAGGACTTCACGGTCACTTTACATTATTCTTCAGGGGCGCACAGGCAGCGAGGCGTTCCCCAATATCAAAGTAGTAATTAGAGAGAACTACCATGAAGCATCAGCAAGTTTCTGCAGAATAACACCCGAAGAAAACACTTGCGAATTCCTTTATAGCCTACTAAAGATAGCTAGAGATCTCTGGGCGAAAATATTCAAAGACATAAAGCGTAAACAAAATTAAGTTACCTACCTAAACTCCTAAGACTTCAACAATAACTCTCCTCGCACTTCTTGGTCCGTCTAGTTCAACAAGGAGTATCTCCTGCCACGTACCCCTAACAATTCTGCCATCGATTAACGGAAAAACCCTTGAGGAGCCGATCATTGCTGAGGCTAAGTGTGCATGCGCATTATCGTCTATTTCATCGTGCCTCCACCCAGCGCCAGGTGGGAAGAACTTTCTTAACCATGAAATGTAGTCCTCAGCTATCCTAGGCTCAAACTCATTCACTATCACAGCTGCTGTAGCGTGGGGCACGTAAACGAGTACTAAACCATTACGTATTCCTGACTCAGCAACAACTTTTTCAACATCATCTGTAATGCATATTACCTCGAATCTTCTCCTAGTCGCATACGTCAGGACTCTTGAAAACACCTTAAACTCTCCCATAAGTGTCACCACGATTAGGTTTAAGCTAGCGATATTTTAAGTCATAGCTAGCTGGCCTGAGAAAAATTTATAAGATCATGAACCTGGATAATACCTAAAGAACGCTAATGTGCTTTTTCTTAATACAGCAATGCAGCTTCATGAATTCACAAGAAATTTCTTACTTGATCTCTCTATTTAAAGCACTCAATGAATCCTAGTAGAATGTAGGGGCATAGTTATGGCAGATGACCTCAGTATCGAGGCAGGTACTCACGTATATCCTTTCGTAAACTTCGAGGAAGGATTTCCTTACTTGTACATAGTGTGCGATAGGATAGTGTACATTGCATCAGCCATCAGTGTACTTGAAGAGCTGGGGTATAGACAGTACGCAAACGACCTTAAGTTAAGTCTAAAATATTGGGTATCTGAGCTAGTGGTTAGGCTAGCAACTCAAAAATATATTGACGGTCTAGCGTCAGAGCTCTCGCATACCGTAAAGCCGCTGTGGTCGTTGAGACTAAGTGACGAGGAACTTAAGCTATATCTTTATAGGTTGCTTAACTTCGGCATAGCTATTAAGGAGGGTAGGGCAAGCAGGGAGGAGGCTAAGGAAATAATGCTGGATTTCATAGAGATATTTGAAGTTGACTTAAGTAAATCGCCTAGAGTAAGGAAGGTGCTAGAGGAAGCTGATCCACAGCTAGTACTTCAAACAGTGCTTGTTGGTTTAATAGCTTCAGTTAAGGGGTTGAGTGGTGGCTCTCACATTGTCGAAAATTGATTCGCTCGCTGAACGCCTAATAGAGTTTGTCGCTAGGGCAGCGGCAGGCATAAAGATAGACTGGAGTCACGTAGCAGTTATTGCAGGATCATCACTCCTCAGCATAGTTACTGAGGTAATTACTGCGGTAGCAAGCGATATAATCATAAAGAAGAATGGCATACGCTACTGCAGGTTGTGTAATAAGGGACCATTTACAAAGAAGGGCATGTACTTGCACCTAATTAGAGTTCATAGGTACGAGCTTAAGGTCGCAATTAGCGAGGAGCTAGAGAGAAGAATTAGGGCGCTGTAGGTCATTTAGGGGTGGATCCGATCACCGATCACCACTGGAGTCACTAATCATCCCAATACAGTATAGTTACAATAAAACTTTAAACCCTCATTTAGAAAATCTACCATGGTGCCGCCGTAGCTTAGCCTGGTAGAGCGCCGGACTCATACGGCCCCGCCTGGGAGATCCGGAGGTCCGGGGTTCGAATCCCCGCGGCGGCACCACACCACTATTCATTATTCTCTACGCAAACTCAATAATGCTTATAACCCCTCTATAAATACCTAATACCACGGAGTAGCCGGGTCGTCTAGCGGCCAAGGATGCGGGGCTCTGGCCCAGATAAGGCCGTCCAGTCTCCTCAACATTCGGCTGGACGGCCTGCTAGGGGAGAACCCCCGTGACCGGGGTTCGAATCCCCGCCCGGCTACCATTTCTCCTTATATTACTCCAATAACACACGATTACGGGGTATGCTAGGTGTATACTAAGGAGCATATAATTAACGGCCATATCAAGGTAGTTTACGTCTGTAGCGATAGTAATACCTGCACTGCTATTGGTGACCTACCAGCACTGCACTGGTGTTTCGATGTAGACAGCGAATTAAGCATTAGTGAATTGAGACTATGCTACAGTAAGAGGCTTATAATTAATGTCGAAGGAAGTATAGTGCAAGTAGTTATTGAGGGTACTGAGGTTCTAGGTAAGTTGAGATCAATAAGTTTTATAGCGTATGGAGTCAGAAGTGACCTAAAGCCTGAAGCGCTTTATAGAGCAGTGAGCGAATACATAATGAATACTTGCGGCAACTGATCAGAGCAACTAATTCATCTTAACACGCAATGACTGGCTTCTAGGCTGTGACACTCATGATAGTCTATGAAAGCACTGGAGTTAACTCGCTACCACAGTAGGGGCATCTTCCGTGTAGTACCTTATAGTCACCTGGGCAGAAGCATACATCGCCTCTAGTTCTGCTGCACCTAGGGCAAATATAGACTACGTCTTTACCAACAATTAATTTCCTATTGCATATTCTGCATCTCTTAGTGACCCAGCCGAGGTGCCCTCCAGCATTAGTGCCCATTAAGCTGACCATATCCCGCACCTCAAGGTTCTAATTATCTAGATTAAAAAGCTTTTACCACATTGTTAGGAGGGATGCTTAGGAGGGTTATGTCCAGCGATACATAATACCTAGGTTGTAGGAAAATTAGGGGTAGAGAAAGTGGGAGTTGTTAGAATATGTGCTGTAGGTGATGTGCACGGCAAGCGATACTTCAGCGTTTTTCAGGCGTCTTTAAGGACGCTCGTAGGGTTCAAGCCTGATGTATTCGTCTTTGCTGGTGACATGGTCGATGAGGGTAGAGTAGAAGATTTGGAGTATGTCGTGAGTGAAGTAAGGTCCAAGTGTCCAGGTGTGCCAATAGTCGCTGTCTTCGGTAATGAGGAATACCACGAACTAGAGGGCACATTCATTAAGCAATACCCGGAGATTATATGGCTTAATGACTCGATATCACTAATAGTTGTTAGAAACATAAAGGTAGGGTTCGTTGGGACCAGAGGAGCATTAGAGAAGCTAACGTTTTGGCAGAGGCGCCATAAGCCTGAACTAGAGGTAGTCTACAGGAAGAGGCCGCACATAATCAAGAACTTAATAAATGAAGTAAGAAGGCACGCAGATATAGTTATCCTAGTAACTCACTACGCACCGACTATGATTACGGTACGTGGTGAGCCAGAGAAGATATATCCGTACATGGGTTCCCGGGAAATGGAGAAGGTAATAAGGGAGGTTAAGCCAGACATTGTGATTCACGCGCATGCACATAATGCGAGAGTGACGGAAGCAGTAATTGACTCAGTTAAAATATACAATGTGTCGCTACCTGCTAGGAAGGGCATTACGGTAATTGAAGCAAGCCCGAGAAAAAGCTTGTTATCATTCTTAAGTCAGGTAAGTAAAAGCTGATCCCTCTTCAATTTCTTTAACTTTTTAGCCACACGGTCGTACGTAAGCTAGCGCTGCATGGTGAGTAAGCCCAAGAAGATAGACATACATAGTAGTGGAATTATGTACTGAAGTGATACTCCCTTACTATGCAACTCCTTGTCTAGCTTAAGGAGCTCGGTAAACGACTTCTTCTCTAAGTAATTCAGTACTTTTATATTACATAACTCCTCAACGAGGCTTCCATAAGTTACCACCGCCGCCTTATTTGCGTCACCGTACTTCAAGTAAGTATTCACGAAGATATTAGAACTTGAAATTAGTGTGCTGAGCTTCCTAGTGAAGCAGTTTAGTACGAGGTCTTCTCTCCCTATCTCATTGTAGAGATCGTGAATTGAAACACCCTCCAACCTAATTTTTGTTGGTGTCAGCATTAAGCCGTCAATAATTGATGAGTACTTACCGCCATAGGACTTTAGCGACTCATAGACCTTAATAGTCTCTGATACATCATTAAACATCAATGCATCATTAAGTCCCTTCCTAAAATTCTCAATAAAGTTCTTGCCCCCTAATTTCATAGCGTAAGACGATGCTATAACCGCAGGTACCATTACAACATGAAATTCAGGAATGTTGCGTGCTCCTAACCGCCTAGACGAGAAACGTAAGGCATCCCTAAGTAAATCACCGATTTTCAAGTTAGTGAATCCTACCTTACCTTCGGCTACGGAGAATCCCGCCTCCACACAGGCAGCGTATGTATCTAGTGTTGACGTAAATGTTAGGATAAATGAATGTAGATCCTTAAAGTAAGGTGAGAACCTGTGCGGTGCACCCGGCTTTACATAAGAGTATACCGCTAGATCCAAGCTCTCCATCAATGCTTTGATTATTGATAGCATCACTAAGCACCTAAGTCTTGTTAGTGAGTTTAAGGTTAATATATTAGCAAGCCTCAAGAACCATGTGTTTTAAAATAAAAGCAATGTGGAGTTTAAAGACCGGGAAGGCGCGTGCTGACTAGCAAGAAGATATTTGAGGCAGTACTAGCGGTCGTTATGGCACTGATGTTCAAGGAACTCTTAACCTGCTTTACTCTAAGTCAGGATTTGGTCGTTTATTTAGCATCACTTTCATCAGTGCTTGTATTTATAGTTAGTGAGGTCAATATTTACGTAAAGGATGAGTTATTTGATGAGGAGCACGTAAAGGCCGTAGTAATTAGGGTAGATAACACGCTGATTTATCAGACAGTAAAATTTCAAGTTAGGAGGGTTTGTTCGATCTTAATTAATCTTGTTGGAGCGGCTTTACCACTCCTAATTTCAGTAGTTGCTATACTTGCTATTATGCTAACGCGGCTCAGCCTCCTGCCGCAGCTACTACTCAATACCTTTTTCCTAACTTTTCTCTACAATAAACTGTCGGTT
>Ga0180301_10001795_pt1 | contig 16850 bp, 12 predicted proteins | sample GuaBasSediGuay16_FD_121797 | JGI IMG/M metagenome (GOLD analysis project Ga0180301, IMG submission 121797) | Subseafloor sediment microbial communities from Guaymas Basin, Gulf of California, Mexico - Guay16, Core 4569-2, 12-15 cm | ecosystem: Environmental > Aquatic > Marine > Hydrothermal... | reverse complement strand
TTCCATAAGAAAAACGATTTCCATCTAGATTACAGTACTAAAATAGCATTTAGCGAAGTAAAGAAAGAAGCTATAGACCTTTTAAAATTCGGGCTCGCGCTGTTCTCTATGAATATTGCTGGAGTATTAGCAGTATGGTCGGATAATATAATATTTCCGGCCATAGCGTCTCTTTCTTTTCTCAGTATAGTAGGCTTAGCAAAATCAATCAACGGCATGATAAACAACTTAATATACATGATTTCAGCGGTATTCTTACCCTATCTATCTGAAGTATATGCTTCACATAAAAGAGAAGGAGTTTCATACACTACTCTTAAAATTACTAAAATATCTTTCTTCCTATACACACCACTATTTCTCTTCTTGGTGCCGCTAGCACAGGATTTTATAGCCTTTTATGCAGGGGTTAAGTACCTAGAGTCGGCGTGGATATTGGCCCCCCTATTATTCATATCAGCGATTCATGTACCCAGCTACTCTATTTGGACAAAATCGGAAATAGCGGCTAAAAGACCAGTAATACCTACAAAAGAAGCTTTAACTAGCCAATTCTCCTATATAATATCGTCTATAATACTTATCCCATCTTTAGGAGCACTTGGCTTCATTATCTCCACTATAATCTCTATCTTGCCTTTTTGGATATACTTTTATCGAAAGAGCAGTAGAGATAATATCATGAAGATAGATTTTACTGCCATGATAAAATCTATCATAATAGGTTCGTTTTTATCTTTAATATTGTATTTAGCAAGATTGTTTAGCGGGCTCTATATTGCATTACTAACTTTGATTCCGTGTCTAGTACTTTATTTAAATTTAGCCTTGTTTTCCAATGCTATTTCAAAAGAGGAACTCGAGTTTATAGAAAAATCTTCTCCAAAGTTTTTAAAAAATATTTTGACGATTCTACATAAAGTTATAATAGTATGATTCACTAATTCAAAATCTCCTATAATTGTGAACATAAATGTTTCAAGTCAATAATTTCCAAGTTGTCGATCATTTATAAGAAAGACATATGGAAGATATTATTGGCATTATTTAATTATTTTTTCCAATTTACTTGATACTCTAGCAAAATTTATTTAGTTCATAATGGTCAATAGGAATTAATATTTTATTGCATAGGCTAGTTGGCTAAATGTATCGACTAAAGGTCGAAAAAGCGAAGTTAATTGTCGAGAATAAGGCTAAAATAAGAAAAAGCAAATTGAAAAATCGATGAAGAGAAATGACAGAGGCATTTTATGCAAAAAGGAAAAAATTAAGACGTTTATAATTCTAGCCATGATACTAATTCCCGTACTTCAACTACTCGCTGGCGGGCAACAGCAAACAATAACAGTTCAAGCAAAATTACCGTTTAAAGCTAAAATGACGGGAACAGTATGGATGACTGTTCCCACGGATCCATACCAAAATCCAAACTATGAACCATCATACTGGATACCTATTCTTAAAAGGCTTAAAGTCGATGGAGTATTCGTCAGCTTCAGTGGTGAATGGTTCTGGTGGAAGGATATAGATAGAGCTAGAAACATACTCAGGCAGTATAAAGACGCTGGTTTTCTTGTGATAACTCAATGGGACCACCATGGTGGCTATGGGCCGGAAAACAATCCCTGGGTTCAAAATTATGCTACTAAATACCCTGAGAAACAGATGGTGAAGATTTACAGGTTTTTCCTGAATACGAGTTCTATCGGAAAACCCTATGAATATTATCCAAATGGGACGTTGATCGTAGCTGTGGGACCAGTATATGGCAGAACTTCCCTCTACAAGTACTATCCCGCCAGCGAGTTCACCTGGTTATATAACGATACACACTATGTCTTAGAAGGTAAAGCTGTAGATCCGCCCGACTTTGAAAGCAATTCTACATATAGACTGCGCTACGGAGCTGATTATGAGCTCTTCGTAAATGCGACAGGAGAATATTTGAAGATATACAATACTAAAATCGACAAACGTATAGTGTACAATCTATACTTACTAGAGTTCAGAGAAGGCTATTTAAGCCTATACTTCCCGGATACTCTTCAAGTTTGGCTTCGCTCTTGGGAATGTTTTCTAGGCAACTTTAGCGACCTACTGGATGGAGTGTGGCAGAACAATGGAGGATTTCAAGCTTTAGAAACTCATCCGGAGTTTTTACGCTATATAGAGAGGAAATATGGGATAGATTTTAACTTCGACAATTGGTGTCATACCTGGTGGCTTCCAGTTTGGAATACGACGAGCAAAGCTCAGTACATCCTAGAATACGAGAGATATCTAATATTGAAAGAATACGCTAGAAGGAAGGCAGAACTCACACATAAGTATGGGCTCGTATGGGGCGTTAGTTCAAGCGATATGAAGAGAGGAGTTGGATACATGGTGGAATACCTAGACTTCATCGAGGTGAATGAAGATCCTAGAGAAGCAGGCAACGTCCACATGTATGCAGCATCATGGGCCGACACAATATGGTCTCCGGCAAACGTATCTTTAGGAACTATGACTACTTTCCTAATATATCCCGATAAAACGGCAAACGATTTCCTGGCCTATAAGCGATCAGCAAACTATGGATTAGCATTTAACCCAGACGGAGCCATGCTACTCTGGTGGACACAGACAAATAATTACGAAATAAAACCGGAATGGGAAGCGGCTATAATAGAAGTTGACGAATACTGGCATTCTCTCTTCGCGAAAGTTAAAAAACTGTTAGGAATTAGCCCAGACAGGTACATCATAAGCGGAATCTATTACCTAGCGTATGTAAACAGGTATGCTCAAACATCTTGGACCAATTTAGGCCAGGTCTACGTATATCCATTAGATATGCACTATTTAACCTACATAGGCTTACCACACAATGATCTTGGAATCTATATAGGGCAGACGTATAACGGCATGCCTAGCTCTAGCACACCGTTTATAAACTTAGACGCCACACTGGCGTTCGAATCTTTAAAGACCTGGGTTAGCAATGGAGGCAGGCTAGCCATAGCCCACTCGTTCTATAAACATGTAAAAGCGGGAAGAGCTAGTGGTGCAGCTCAGATAACCGCGATCATAAAAGAGCTCGTAAACGCCGAAGAAGATATAGAGCCCAGGTCTAGAGATGAATGGCCGGTTTTCGAAAATCCGCATCCACTAACGGCAGGTTTAGAAGGTAGCATGGGTTTCGAATATGGAGGAACCTGGGCTAAATCGTGGGAGTATAGACCTGGACAAAATAGGTATATTGTAGTTCAGTATTCCACGCCACTTGGATATAACATAAGCCTGCTACACGAGAGACGCTACGGAAATGGCTTAGTCCTAGCCGTCGGATGGACTATGGAACCTTTCTACGAACCTTCTGGAGGAAACGTATCCGCCTACGAGGAGTACTGGACTAGGCTTATCCTCTACTTATCCGGCAAGCTAAACGCGCCGAGAGTACATAACGTAGGCAGGACATTTGTCTGGAAGAAGAACAACGTTTACTTCGTAATGCTAATGGATTCTTGGGGTACAGGTCCTAGAGAAGTTCCTCTAACCTTGTACAATATCCCCAATCCGATTATTATAGAAATTTCAACATGGAACCTGGTGGAGAACGGAACTAAGATTAGGCTAGATAAGTATGAGGCAAAATTCTATGCCATAATAACTGGCAACATGCCTTCTTTAATTTGGTCTGAGGGAAAAGCAGTAGCTTCTGAATTCACTGGGGAAAACTTCTATTATCACGTAATCCCGGACAATAATTCATCATTCACTGTTATATATTGGCCCAACGAAAACATCTTCTGGCAAAGACTCGATACGGGAGAAGTAATTACTAGAGTTTCATCTCTAAAAGAACTAAAGAATAGCGACAATGCAGTCTTCTACAATACAACGACCGGATTATGGTTTATAAAAGTAGCACATACTCAACCTATTGGAATCTACGGCTTTGCATCTCAAAGCTATTTCCTCTCAGTAGATAGTGAACCTATTCAAGGCGTGGAGATAGCCTATGCAGGCGATTTTACAGGCGCTTCTAAGACGCCATTTTCCATTAGCGGAACAACACCGTTTACGGTCGAACTTTCAGCTCCAAACATGGTTAACAATAATGGCGTAAAATATGTGTTTAAAGGATGGAAGCTGGATAACTCCATTTATCAGGAAAATCCAATAGTTGTAGAGGTTACCAACGAGACATCCTATAGGTCAATATCAGCAGTCTATGGAAAAATATTAGTATTATCAGTTACTAGCAGTCCAATAGACGGCGTAACTATAAATTATACTGGAAGTATAGAAGGATTCAACGTTACACCGTTCGAGCTTAAAAGCGTAGCACCTTATACTGTGACTTTGACGGTGCCTCAAGAAGTAGAACGTAATGGTGTTAAGTATACGTTGAAAGGTTGGAAAGTAGACGGAGTCTTTATAGACTCCTCAACAGTAACCGTAGAGTTAGATGATTCGAATAGATTAGCGGAAGTCGTCTATGAGGCGTTAATGAGTAGTACGAGCGGAGGCTATCCTATAACGATTTTATCAGTAAAAACTCTCGACGAAAGCGGTAATGAGAGTAACGAATTCCTGCTCTATGAACTAGTACTGGTTAAAGTAGTGATAAACTGTACTAGTTCTCTATCAAGCCCATTAAAGTATATCGGAATAGTAAAGGTCAAGAACCCTGCCGGAGAGATGATTGCCTACGGATCAATAATAGCTAAAATAGAGCCTTCTGAAGAACAGGAATTCATAGTAGGCGTCGTCCCCGTCGGAAATGTTCTCGGAACTTATACAGCTACGGTCTACATATGGAGCGACTGGCCTTCAAGAGGAGGAGTACCTCTCTCCAATCCCGTACAGGTAACATTTGAGGTGGTGGGCGGATGAAAGCTAAAGCATTACTGTTAACTTTCCTGTTAACGTCAATCTTTTTATCTCAGATAGCTTCAGCTATATCAATTACGGTTTCTACGAATAAAGGAGCCTATAAAAGAGGGGAAACAGTTAAGGTAACAGGGAAAATTTCCGGCGCCAGCTCGTACCCGGTATCGTTTACTTGGGAGGCTAAAGACTCTACGGGGCGTAGGATTGATTTCGATCAAGCAACGACCGACTCAAGCGGGAAGTTCTCTTTCTCCTTTGTAATAAAATCCTCTACTTCACTTGGAAAAGCCGTAGTTACGATATCCTACGGCGGAGTTACTGGTTCAGCAGCCTTCTATATTAAAGAGTCGAGTTCGCTATCTCTATCGGCTAATCCTAAATCTGTAACTAAAGGGGGAAAAGTAACCCTAACAGGAAGTCTCAATCCAAAACTACAAGGAATCTCGATAAAAATACTTCAATCATCGGGTGGAGGATGGTCGCAGATAGCCACCGTGAAAACAGATTCTAACGGCAGATTCTCCTATACTTGGTCTGCAAACACCGAAGGAACCTACAGTTTTAAAGCAACATGGAATGGAAATGATAAATACTTTGGTTCTACAAGCAATACTGTCTCAGTTAAAGTAGTTAAGCCTTCAAAGCCTAAGGGAAGGCTTACAATATCAGCTAACGCTACCCGATTACTCCCTGGTCAAGTAGTAGAAATACAAGGAAAATTGGAACCAGCAAAAGATACGAAAATATACCTCTTTTATACGACTCCCATAGGCGACAATTTGAAGTTTGAGGTAGAAGTGAAGAAAGGATTACTTTCTCATACATTAAGGCTTGATATTGAGGGCGAATGGAGGGTAAAAGCATTATGGCCTGGAGACCATGAATACGCCTCTACTCAAAGCAATGTATTAAAAATAGTTGTTGAAAGAAAACATTCTAACCTAACACTAAACATTTATCCTTCAAAGCCGGAGATATTCGCATCAGTAACTATAAACGGATCCTTATATCCACCATTAGAAAATCAAACTCTGAGCCTCATTATTGAGAATTCACAAGAAACTATAAGAAGGGAGATAGTTACTGAGGAAGCTGGTTTTTACGAGTATACGTTTGAAGTCAATGTAAGTGGTGTATGGACGGTGTCGGTCTTTTGGAACGGCACTGAGTTGTATAAGCAGTGCATGGTCAACACGACCTTTACTGTTTTCAAGAAGCATAGTCAATTAACATTATTCTTCGATCCGCCTGTAGGCGTTAAAGGCGAGAAAGTTGAAATATATGGCTTTCTAACGCCTCCGTTAGAAAACGAAGAAATAACTATTAAAATGAGCATTAATAGTGGAAAAACTTGGACAAAAGTAGTCGAATTAAGAACTGGAGAAAATGGGAAATATTCATTTACTTGGACTCCCCAAGTTTCGAGCTGTTTACTATCAGCTGAGTGGAAAGGGAATGATGCATACGCTGGCACATCCACTACTAGGTTGTTTGAGATTGTTGAATCGTTAAAAAAAGCTGAAGTTGAAGCCGAAGGTATAAAAGCTAAAATATTCTTCATATCCAATATCTCGATTATTGATTTTAAATTAGAGAAGGGAATGTTATCAGCTAGACTTAGCGGAGCATCCAGTGGCCATTTAAAAATATATATCGATAAAGCCATTTACGAAATATATAACGCGTCTCCTCAGTCTTCTATACTGCTTTTAAGCAGGCAGAGTTACAGCGCGTTCAATATAACGGATGCCGGTAAGTACTATAAAGCGGAAATATTGATTTCGGATGTAAGTGGCGACTTTGAAGTATATCTAATAATAGCTGCATGGAATGTTGATGTTGAAGTTGTAGACAGTAAAGAAAATCCGTTATCTCAGGCGTATATTTTATTGACCGGAGTCACTTTACCGTTAAACTATTCGGCTAGAAGCGATCTTAATGGAATAGCCACTTTTACCGGAATACCACCAGGAGAATATAAAGTAGAGGTTATATACTGGGGAGCTAAGGTAGGAGAGCAAACGATATTAGTCGATGGAAATCTAAAAACTAAGATAATTACGAAAGTCGGATACTGGGAAATGAAATATGAAGAGTTAAGCTCTAAATATTCTCAACTTGAGGAAGAATATAAAACTCTATTAAGCGAACATCAGAGTTTAGAAGAAAAATACTCCGAACTTGTAGAAACTAGCTACCAGTTGGCGATGGCAATAGCGACTCTCGTTTTCCTATCTGTATTCTTGACTTTATATACCATCTTCCGTGAAAGAAAAATCTTTTTCGGATAATAACAACCCATTTAATGCAAATATTTTCACTGTAATAATATTATACTTTTATTATTGAACAAAATGTTTAAAAATGTAAAAGTGTATATAGAGAGTGATATTAAAAATAATTATTTCGAGAAGAAAATGCAAAGTGAAAAAATGGATCAGAAAAGTAAACGTGGAATTTTTATTGTCATCCCTGCATTAAACGAGGAAAAAACTATATGCTGGGTTGTCCATCAAGCTACTAAACAGGGAGACGTAGTAATAGTAGTAGACGACGGGTCTACCGATTTAACGGCAGAAATGGCTAAAGAATGTGGAGCAATAGTTTTAAAACATAAAACTAATCTTGGCAAAGGCGCGGCTCTAAGAACGGGTTTTGTAGAATCATTGAAGAGAGGAGCTAAGATCGTAGTAACGCTAGACGCTGATGGTCAACATGATCCCAGAGAGATAGAAAAGCTTGTAACTCCTATACTAAAGGGTGAGGCCGATGTTGTAATCGGTTCTAGGTTTAAAGAAAAATCTTCTAACAACGATATGCCACTATACCGGAAGATCGGGAATAAAATCCTAAACCTGTTCACTACTCCCACTAGAAGAGATATAACCGATACTCAAAGCGGCTTTAGAGCATACAACCGTAAGGCTTTAAAAACTATAGGGATAACTACAGATGGCATAGGAGTAGATTCTCAAATCTTAATGCAGGTTAACGGTAAAAACTTGAGAATAAAAGAGGTTCCCATAAAGTGTCACTATAACAGTTTAGATACATCAACTTATAACCCTATACAACACACGCTTTCCGTTATAACAAGCATAATAGTATATATAACAGAAGGAAGACCTCTTTTCTACCTCGGTATACCAGCGTCAATCCTACTCTTTATAAGCGTATACTTCTTCATGCGCCTGCTCGATATCTTTAATAGAACTCGCTACTTTAGCATAGAAATAGCCCTGCTGGGGATGACAGCTCTCTTCGCTGGGCTTATGCTAGCAATAGCTGCTTTGATTCTCTTCTCTTTAGGCAGGATAGTCGTTAGGCTAATCCATAAAAATATGGAGAACTACAAATATAGTGAGTATAGAAAAGCTGAAAGTTAAATGCACATATTATTTTACGGCTTAAACTTAAACCCTCCCTGGGTTGAAGGTCTAAGGAATAGTGTAAAAGAACTAGCTAAAAGACTTATTCTAAAAGGTCACAAGATATCTTTCTTAACAAAAGGCATTATAGGAGAACCTAAAGAAGAGGTCATAGATGGAATAAAATATATAAGAATCCCAACAGCTTCGAGTAGTAGCTATAACGATGGAAGTTTAAAATTTCTATTAAAATCCTTTAGAATGTTTCAAAGAATTGTAAAGGAGCATGAAATAGATCTAGTTCATGGCCATAGCAGCTATCCACTACTTGGTTTCACAGAGTTACGTAGCAACATTCCTCGAGTATTCACTCTATATTCTCAAATAGGCTCGTATTCTACAACCCTAGAATATGATGCAGTTACGAATATGCTCTTGAAAATTGCTAAAAGCAGATTCTTCGCATCTACTCTAAGTTTTTCCGTAGACCATATAGTATGCATATCTGATTCAATATATGGCTCTCTTCCTTCATCTGTAAGAAAACGAGCAAGCATCATACCATTGGGTGTAGATGTTAATCGTTTCAAACCATCAAGGAGTGGAAGGAAAATCAGAGAAGAGCTTGGGATAGAAAATGATAAAATAGTCTTTATGGCAGGAGACCTAACACCTTGGAAAGGTTCTGAGGTATTCGTAGAAGCGGCTAATGTAATAGCTCAGAAATACGAACAAGTATCTTTCATCATGACGGCTAAGGGAACATACGAGTTTGAAGAGAAAAGACTCGAAAAGATAAAGAATTTAATTAAAGCATACGGGCTAAAAGAGAAATTCCATATTCTTGGAATCAGAGAGGATATAGAAGAAGTCTACGCCGCTTCAGATACAGTAGTACTGCCTTACCTTGAGGCATTCGCGCTTATGTCCATACCTTTAAGCCTTTTAGAAGCTATGGCTTCCGGCAAGCCAGTGATAGCTTCTAGAATAGGCGATATAGGGCGAGTTATACGTGATGGACGAGAAGGGTTGCTAGTGACTCCAGGCTCTGTTAAAGAACTTGCTGAGAAAATATTATATCTATTAAAAAACGAGGATATAGCTAAGAAACTAGGTTTAAATTCTAGAGAAAAAATAGAAAGGGAGTATAGTTGGAATAAAATCGCAGAGAAATATAATACATTATATTATAATATAATGTATTATATAAGCGATCGCCCTTGAACATAGGGATAATCTATTCCTAACAATTTTAGAATCGTAGGTGTTATATCTACAACTCTACCTTCTTTTAAAATCTGGGCTTTTACGCCTCCTCCTCCGAAAATTAAAGGCACGTACATCTCTTCTATGCTTAACCCACCATGATCTCCTTTTTCTCCTATAGGCAGAAAATCGAAACCATAACCATTTGAGACTGCAAGAGCCAAGTCTCCCGTTCTTTCATTAACTAGCCTATACTCGTCAAGCCGATCTTTAGTTCTTACATCCTCAAACTCTCTTCTTTGTGAAAGTACATCAGCGACTGTTTCTACTCGAGTTTTATTTTCAAACCAAAACTGTACATGCCTCGAAACTACCGCGGCGTGTATAGAATCTCCCTTTTCGCCTTTATAATGTATTAAAGCGGCGGCAGAGACGTACTCCACGTCTTCTATCTCGTAACCTGCATCGCTTAAATCTAGCTTTTCTATACTGATTTTAGAGCGTAAAGGTATATGTCCGTGATCTGCAGATACTACCACTACCGTCTTTCTTCCAAGTTTCTTTGCCAAAGTTAGGAATTCTCCTATTCTCTCGTCTAACCTCTCAATAGTCTCTAGATATTCTTTTGAATCAGATCCATATTTATGCCCAGCTTTATCCGTATCATTGAACATCATATAATAGAATGAATGTTTTTTATCCTTATAGTCTCTAATAAATTCGTCGAACGCTCCTACCACTCTAGTTCTAAGCTTTTTATAAAGACTAGGATGTCTAACTAAGTAATTCATAATAAAATTCATGTGTTCAGATACAAAACCAGCAGCTTTCTTCAACATCCTCTTTTTAAGAGAATCTTTAGCACCACGCCTGAAATAGGCACCATAAACTCCGCCTGAAAGTCCTGCATCTGATAAGATTTCAAATATTGTTTTTGCTTGGCAGTACTCATCGCTAAAGATTTCATGAAACTTCCTTTCATTCCAATTCCAATAGAAATGTGTTATAATTCCCGTCTTTTCTGGATAACATCCAGTTAGTATAGACATATGCCCAACAGCCGTTAGGGAAGGATATACAGTTCTACACCGTAAGACAACAGTGCCATTCTCTTTTAATTCATCTATGTTAGGAGTGTTTGCTTCTTTCAACTTATCCGGTCTACATCCATCTAATAGGAAAAATACAACTTCCATTATCCACACATACCCACGCGATAGACTTATAAGAGGTGAAAAAGTATAAAAAGGTTGCTATCATCTTAAACAAGCGTGAGGAGGACTTGAATAAAATAGACGCAGCAATAGTAGTAACCCCTATAACAACCCTATTATTAGCACTATACAATCCAACGGGTTTTCCCTGGATTATCTTAAGATTGTTACTCGCTTTCCCAACCTTACTTTTCATACCTGGCTACTCTATAGTAAAGAATTTTTTTAATAAGGATAGATTCGGATTTGAAGAATGGGCCTATAGCATGGCTATAAGTATCTCAATAATAGTACTATCAGGTTATCTGATAGATGTTATGGGAATTCTTCTCCCATATCAGTTTTTTACAAAAGTAGCATGTGCAGTTACTCTCGTCGCTTATGGATATAGGTTACTCCTATACTTTACGAGAGGTAAAGCTTCTTGATTAACATCTTTACAGTAGATTTAGAGGATTGGAGACATATTCATTACCTAAACTCAGAGGATGAAGTGCCTGAGCGATTAGAAGAAAATACGGGCCTTATATTAGATGTTCTTCAAGACTATGATGTTAAAGCAACATTTTTTATTGTTGGAGAGCTTGCCGAGAATTATCCTTCGTTAATCAGAAAAATCCTAAAACATGGACATGAAATAGGCTTTCACACTTATCATCATACTCCACTCTGGGATCATAGTAGGGAACGATTAGAAGAGGAAATAAGAAGATTTAGAAAACTCATGAAAGAAAACTTTAACGTGGGAATCTATGGATTTAGAGCACCTCTCTTCTCATTAAACAGAAAAACTTCGTGGGCCATAGAAGTACTCGAAAGGGAAAATTTCCTCTATGATTCTAGCATATTTCCTATATGGAATCCTGTCTACGGAGAGCCTAAAGCTCCACGAACACCTTATTTCATAAAAAGTACTGATATAACTAGAAAATCTGACTCTGGAATAATCGAATTTCCCTTATTAACGTATAGGTTCTTAACTTTCAATATTCCAGCAGCGGGAGGAATATACCTAAGATTCCTTCCCGAGAGGATAATCTTTAAAGCCATAGAGAAGTTCAACGCGTCTAACAATCCAACAGTAATTTATATTCATCCAAGAGAAGTAGATCCTTCGCCTCCTAAACTTAAACTATCAATGTTTAAAGAGAAGCTATTCACATATAAAACGAAGGAAACCTTGAAAAAAGTCGAAAATCTTTTAAAAAGATTTCAATTTACGTCGGCTATAAATTACATTAGAGGTTGGAATATTGAGTAAAACGATTTTCGAAACCGATGCCTGGATAAGTGCTATCTCTTGCTCTTATAACTATACAAAGTATATTGTTGATAACTCCGTGTTTCTACACGTTAAAAGCTTCATCTTTGGTGATAGACTAATTTCTTTACCATTCAGCGATTATGGGAAACTAACACCTAATGTTTATTCTGAAAAATTCCAGTTATTAATTGAAAATACTAATGTTGAATATCTAGAAGCTCGAATACCTGATTGGAAAACTGAAACATTTAAAGCTTTTAAAGAAGCAGGTTTTGCTGAAGCCGTTGTCTATAGGACATTCCTTTTAAATATAGAGGAATCGAGCAAGGTTTTATGGAACAAACTTGGTAAGAAAATTAGAAATTCAATAAGATACGCTCTTAAAAATAGGGTTGAATTAAAACGTGTTGAAAGTCTGGAAGATTTAAAACAATTCTATTATAATCTATATCTGATAGGGGCTAGAGAACTTGGAAGCCCCCCTCATTCATTCAAACTATATGAGAATTTGAGAAATTTCCTAGGAGATAAACTTTTAATAGATTTAGCGCTAGTAGATGACAAGCCTATAGGCGCCATTGTCGTGCTACTAGGAGATAAATGGGCTAATTTTTGGCAAAACATAGCATTAAGAAAGTACAGAAAGTTTAATGCTTCATACCTGCTTTTATGGAATATAATTGAAGAACTTTCAGATGGAAATTTCAAAATATTCGATTTTGGAAGAACTCGAGAGAATACTGGCATATACTTCTTTAAGAAAAAATGGGGCGGAGATGAGAGGAAGATCTACCATATGGTATATTCTCCATCAAAGAGAGTCATACCTCCAGACCCTCATCAACGTAAATATCTGCTATTATCACGGCTTTGGAGAAGATTACCTCTTAAAGTAACGAATATTATAGGTTCACACTTGATAGGAGGTATAGCTCTTTGAAAATTCTAATGGTAACTCCCTACTTTCCTCCACACGTAGGTGGGATGGAAAACTTCGCCTACAAACTCTCAAATAGACTTTACGAAGCGGGTTTCGAAGTGGGAGTATTGACTACAGCTATACCTCTAAACGCTCAACTGAATCTACCATATCAAGTTAGAAGAGTTAAACCTGGAATAGTAGTTATGAGAAATCCTCTAGCTTTTAGTCTCTTAAACGAAATAGATTACATGAAGAGATTTGACATAATACACGCTCACGACGAACATGCCTTTACAACTAATATAGTGGCTCTAGCCAAGCGAAAACATAAAAAGGCGCTCATAGTACATTCTCATGGGTTATTCTATCCTGAGAGCGTTCTCGAAGCCCTAGTCATGCATATTTACAATAGGACCTTAGGTAAATGGAGTCTAAAAAGCGCAGACAGAGTTATAGCTTTATCGAGAAACGATGCGAAATTTATAGAAAAGCTAGGAATTAAAAAAGAAAATATAGAAATCGTGCCAAACGCCATAGATCCAGCAGATTATGAGACTAATATAGATTATTACGATTTTATTGAAAAATACGGTTTAGACGGATGGAAGGTAGTCTTATACGTAGGGGCTATCATAAAACGTAAAGGTTTAAACCTACTGATAAAAGCCATCGACCTTGTGAGAGAAAATCTAAAAATTAAACTATTGGTGATCGGAGAAGGGAAATTCAAAAAGAAGTGTGAAAAACTCGTTAAAGAGCTTAAACTTCAAGAAAACGTTATTTTCCTCGGCCGAGTACCTAGAGAAGAATTACTGAAAGCCTATAAAACTACTGACGTGTTTGCTTTGCCTTCTCTCGTAGAAGGTGTCCCAACCGTTGTCCTTGAAGCATATCTATACGGAAAGCCAGTCGTGGCTTTTAAGATACCTGAAATAGCCGAATATTTCAGCAATTCGGCTTTACTCGTTCCTCCTGGAGATGTTGCAGAATTGGCGAGCGCGATAAGAGAACTTTTAGAAAATCCTAAAAAAGTCTTTTCCTTGGTAGAGAAAGGTAGAGAGCTTCTAAAGAAAACTTTTTCATGGGACAAGGTAGCGGGAGATATAGTTAAGATTTATGAGAACCTATTACGCGGTTAAACGTAGCTGCTATAAAATCTAAATCTTCTAATTCTAATCTCCCGTGAATAGGCAAGCATAAAATGTTTTTACACAGCATGGTCGCATTAGGAGGCATATAGTTCACATACTCATAAATTTTAAGCATATAACTGTACATTTCTTCAACATCTATACCTTCAATAATCATCCTTTCCCTAACAGTTTTTCTACTAGAGCATTTTAACACTATTCCAAAACGTGAATAAGCATGTTCTCCCAATTTCGGGCATTCTTGAACTTTAATGCGTTCAAAATTCAGATTTGATAGAAGATACTTGGCATGTACTCTACGCCTATTTACAATACAATCTAATCTAGCAATCTGACCTAAAACTGCAGCTGCTGAAAACTTAGAAATTTTACTGAAACTTTTAATTCTCTTATCCTTAACAATACTATCTCCAGAAAATAACTTTAAAATTCTATTAACGAGCTCTTGATCCTCATGAACAGTTAACCTTTCTACCCGTTCTCTAATAAAACCATATAATTTTTTTCTCGAAAATAGGAACATGGATAATATCTTATACAATACTTTAACATTTTCAAAACTACTTGGTTCTCTAAGCTGACTATAAAATTCTTCAACTTTATCTAAAATATCATTATTATTTACTATTAACGCTCCTCCTCCACCGCCAGTCACGCCTTTACCCAATCCAAAGCTAAAGATAGCAAAATCTCCAAAAGACCCGAGATATTTATTATCATATTTAGCGCCTAAGGCTTGAGCCGCATCATCTATAAGGTAAACATCATATGATTCTAAAATCTCTCTTAACGCATAGTAATCTACTGGATTACCGAATAAATCAACGGCTATAACTACTTTTGTATGGTCGGAAAGTTTTCTCTTTAAATCTTCTAAGCTAATGTTAAAAGTGCTAGCATCTACATCTACAAAAACTGGAATACCGTCAGCTAACAGCACGGCTTCAACCACAGCACCGCAGGTATAGGCAGGAATGATAACTTCTCGTCCTTCAACACCTATAGATTTTAAAGCCAGATATAGCGCAGCAGTGCCAGAGTTTAAAAAGAAAGATTTTTTAAAACCTAGTTGGAAACGGAAACTTTTTTCCAAGTCGCTGATAAGTTCAGAGGAGTTTTTGGCTAATGCTTTTAGAATTTCAGTAATTTCTTTACGTGTAACATCAGCAGCTACTCTCGGTATCATGGTTTGACCTGTTTTAAACGAAGCTTCAATTCAACCCACTGTCCTGTAAACTCATTATTTGACCACAATTCTACGATAATCGATAGATAATCATCTTCTCCTACCGGTAAATATACTAATGCTTCATTACCGTTTACATTAACTTTAGTAACAATGAGTTCTCTATTTTTCGCTATAACTTCAAGTATATCTATTTTTAGAGGTATTATTCTCGATTCTCCATTGTTCAGAGATATGGGAATTTTGAGTAACGATCGTGCAGGACACGGTTCGACTCCTCGATTCCACGACTTATTACTAGCTAATTTTACCATGAGATATGCATCAATAGGTGTCCATCGCTTGTTCTCTACTCCTATGTAAAAGGATAAACTGCTGTTTCTATTCCAAAATATTGTATGTGGATAATCGATGGCTTTCATATTATTGTCCAGCACATATATCACTATAGCCTGTTGAGCTGCTAGATTTTGAAATATAGTATAGGCTATTATTGCTAAAACTATAATTGAAGAAAGTAAAACGTCAAAGTACCTGCTTTTAAGCATTTTCTCCATGATACGCCAAACTGACATATAACGAAGTGGTATAAAATTTCTTCTGTCAATATTGGTTATTTAAAGAGATTAAAAAATTAAAATTAAGAAAAAATTCTACATTAAATAAGGTTAATTTCTATGTTAACTAAAAATAAATAGTTTGAATTTTTCGAAATATTAAAAATTGCTTATGTTTTATAATATATGATAGACGACAGATTTTTATAGTGAATTCTTTGTATAACATTGTAAATAAGAAAGTTTCAAAAAAGTTGGAATAGTATGAGAAAAAACAGATACATAGCACTGTCAGGTGCTTCTCTTTTAGTTGCATTAATTCTCCTCTACTATGGGATTAATTATCAAGGAGTTATGATGAGCATAGTTGGAGGAACATTACTCTTTCAAAGTTTAGCAATAATAGCTACACCACTATCTGAGAATAATAATTTAGAAAAATTTTATGAGAAAGTAATTGTAGGTTATGCCTCTAATTTAGAGAAAATATTATCCTCGACAACAAGTTCTCAGGCATTTTACATATCTTTCGAAGATAAAGTAGGAATAATGATAACCGGCAAGTCGTCGCATGAAATCAGAATTCTCCTAGACGCGATAGGCGGAGATTTAGCAGAAGAAATAGAGAAAAGTCTTAACTTGTCAAATGGATTAAAAATAGAAGAAATCTTATCTAAGCTGAATAGGGTGCTTCAAAAGAAGAAGCTGGCTAAGAAATTTGAATATAATATAACTGATGAATCCATAATTTTCAAAATTAGAAAGCCAATAACTCTTAAACTACATAGATATTTAAACAGAACAGCGCCTAAAACTTACAGCTACTTAGGTTGTCCACTAACCTCCGCTATAGCTGTATTAGCAACAAAGATATTGAAGAAAAATCTCATGGTTAACTTTAAACTTGAAAATGATACAGCTGTAATAATGCTGAAACCTATAGATTTGAACTTTGCACGAGTTGTACGGGATGAGGAACGAATACTCGCTTAAGAAATTAGCATTTTCGCTAGTTGTCATAGGTTTTCTATGTATTAGACTTATAGCTACTATAGTTTATCCTCTTTTCCCCGCCTGGGATCCCTGGAGCTACTACTGGAC
>Ga0180301_10001793_pt1 | contig 16856 bp, 20 predicted proteins | sample GuaBasSediGuay16_FD_121797 | JGI IMG/M metagenome (GOLD analysis project Ga0180301, IMG submission 121797) | Subseafloor sediment microbial communities from Guaymas Basin, Gulf of California, Mexico - Guay16, Core 4569-2, 12-15 cm | ecosystem: Environmental > Aquatic > Marine > Hydrothermal... | reverse complement strand
TTCAGTTACATCATCATAAATTAATAGTGCTTCATTAACCTTAAGGCCAGTAAATATATCATGTATAAATACATTAAACGTTACAATAGGATTATCACTAACAATACTAACCCACTTCACGTATCCTAACCAAATTAATATCTTTAAATAGCAACTAAATAGTTACTGATAACCACTTATCCTCTCTACCTAACATTACATGTTCCTCGAAATACAGGAATACTATTTAGGTTAAGTACTGGTAAATTTATGTAAGGGTATAATTAGATGTCTAAGAAGATTATTCACTTAACTGAAGAGGAATATAGGAAATTAATTGAAGGCAAACTTAAGCTTAAGAAGAAGCCTATGTTAAGGTTTAAGAGATTTAAAATATCGCTTGCAAAAACCAAGAAACTTACTGAAGTGAAGAAAAGTGGTTGTTAGGGTTAAGGTTAGGTTATGGAGTGTTAGAGGATTAAGTATTGAGACCATAGTATTAGTTAATGTGGTGCTAAACCGATGTACCAATAATAGCCCTACCTCCTGAACTAGCTTCAAAACTTAAATTATGGCCTTTAGAAGAAGGTGAGCCTATACTCGTTGAAGAATTTACATCTGAAAGTATAGGATATATTGCTCCTCAAAAAGTCATTGTCGAATTGTTAGATGAGGAAGGCAATGTATTAGATAAGGCAGAATCATATGTACTTATTAAACCCGGGCTAAATGAACCAACAATTTCAGATATGCTAATAGAGGAGCTAGGAATTATCATAGTACATGCTAAGAGGGGGCTTTGGAAACATATGAATGATCCAGAAGGTAAGCTAAGACCAAGTGCTAGAAAAGGTTATGGTAATCAATAAATATCCTAGATAGCTCTATAATAGTTCTCAACCAATCCAGAGAATCAACTACATTATAGTCGCCAGCTAGAGGTACTACATTATAATTAATATTTTAAAATATTTATCTGATAAGGTATTTAATAATTCATGGTGTCTGGATATGGTTGATTGGTATAAGGTCTTTAGCGGTAGATGGAAATGCCCTAAATGTAGTTCAATGGAAATAATCATTAATGAGCACGCCTTTACAGGTTCGGGTCTTACAAGACTGTTAAACTGGCAAAGCTATGAATATCTAGCAGTAACATGTAGAAGATGTGGTTATACAGAATTCTATAGTAAGCAAGTACTAGGAGATGAGAAAACAGCAATTCAAATACTAGACATACTCTTTGGACGATAACCGATAAAAGATAGATCCCACAATATGATAAATATACATGGATTTAACTTATGGTTCTTAGAGTGTAGACCACTATGAATACAGATAATAACTTTAAGAAGAATTCATAAGGAGCTTGTCTCATTAAATCCCGTGGTGACTTAATATACTAGTACCTGATGGATATTACTCTCCAATACTTGGTTCTTAAACATACTTCAAGCTTCTTGAGGAATTAATCTTGCTAAGTCGTTATCGTTAAATTAAACATAACTCGTCTTAAACTTGCTTCAAATTCTCTTACTAGCCTAGCATCTTTGGTGATTCTTAAGAATATATCAACTATAACTAATTTCCTTTAACAATGGTGTAATGAAGAGATAAATCTAGTGCTTTAAGACATATACTTGGGGAGTTAAATTGATTAATGGTAGGTCTATGTTCATCGCAGCTCTTTCATTAATAGCCTTAACATTACTATTAATAGTGCCAAGGGTAATTATAGATAATCCTTCTAGTCAGAAGGCAAGTATTTTTAGCATAGATGATATTAGTGAAAAGCTTGATAAGATTCTCAAGAAAATTGATGAGGTATTAGATAAGCTTTTTTCTGTTAATGAAAGTCTTTGTCAAGGACATTTAGAAATATTATCGGCTATAAAAGATGTTAATGCATCGCTAAGTAAGTTATCTAATGCGATTCATGAATTAAGGATTACGGTTAAAGACATAAATAAAACTAGACCCTTAAATGAAACATTGATTAAGTTGGTTAGTAGATATGCTGAAGCTATTAATAATACACTAAATAATCTTAAGGAAGACTTAGAGGCTATGATTAAGGCTAGAGAAACGTTAATTAAGGTTCAAGCAGTTGCTGGTGTAATTGCCGATAAAGCTTTTGATGAAGCTAAAGCAGGGAATTTAACAACAGCTGAAATATTAGCATATAAGGCATTAAATATAACCTATGGTGTTATAAAAGCATATCATGAAAAAGCACTAGTACTACAGGAATATGCTAAAGCATTCTACTACTTCTGTGAAGGAATATACCTACTGAGCCAAGCAATTAAAAACCTAGTAATGGCAACTGCAGCATAATTTAGCATACTAACATATTTTTGTCCTTTGACCTATTTTTAACAAATATCGACAATACTATAATCATTTTGTCTCTCTATTGAGGTCTTCTTCCATCTTTTATAGCTCTTTCATCAACTTAACTCATCTATACTGTTTAACAAGTTTATATTCTCCTAAAATGAGGTTCCTTTAGCATTAATGGATGTTATAAAACTTGCTCGTACAGTCGTCGTCTATGAACTAGCTACTTGCATTGATTAGCATATAAAAGATATTTATTAGAATTCTTACATGTTTTAAGCTGATGCAACCTATCCGTAGTTCATATATACTCATTGATAGTGTTGAGGATAAAATTGTAGTACTATTCATCACAGGGGTTATTCCAATAGTTTCACAAATTTTAAGTGAATGTGGACAACATTTAAGGGAGATAGGTCCACGAGGTAGAAGAAAACTATATGAAGACTGTACCAACATTCTACATCAATACAAGAATGACCTCGTACTTAATTGTATAGCGATACGAGAACATTTAATAAAGGAAAGTATAGATAAGGTCCTCCCTGAGCTTAGGAATTTTGTAGAAGAGATAGTAGAGCACCATGATATAAGCCAGCCATTGGACGTTATTGTTGAACTCAATGATTATAAAGCTAAATATATTTACGATTCAATCCATGCCATTCTTCAAAAAGATTATAACATAGATCCTAAGCTAAAAAGGGCTGATAGAGTTAGGAAGTGGAAGAAGAGACTAGGATTAGTGGAAGTTGTTGGTAGAGGTGAATTAGGCCGTCAAAGAAAAAAGCGTAAATATAAGCTAAAAGGATTCGAAGAAAAATGGTATAAACTTTATCTAAAGTTAGGGAGTTTAAATATTAAGCGTAAATACATATAAGCTTGTATAGGGAGAGTATAGTATGAAGGAGACCGCGGAGCCCGATGCGATGTAGCCCTAGAGGTTACGATGAAGGGGCTGAGGTGGGTACCGCGGTCTCCTTTCCTTGCAACCATTGTTCTATAACGGCCTCCACTTTATTGCACCATTCTTTAGGTAAGTTAGCACTCTTATCATACAGGATTGTGCGAACTACATATGCTGCTTCTAGTGTAATAAGTCTCTGCTCTACGCAAGGTAGAGGCATATTTATAGCTGTTGCTAAATTGTCTGCTAACATAAGAAGACCAGTTATAGTCCTAGATTCTTCAACAACCTCTTCATCTTTAACTATACCACCACCAGGGCGTATAATATCTATTCTCTCCATCTGGATATTTGTAAGGCTCTTAAGGATATGAAATACCTCCTTTTCTGTATAGCCCAATGTACTTAGAATATTAATTGTTCTATAAGCTGACTCTTGAATAACCTTCTCAATAACATTAATGTTCTCCTTACTACGGTTAATTTTATCTATAAACCTTTGTGCTTCACGTTCACCGATGATGGTAATTCCTCTTAGACCTTGATGATGGAAGACTATGGGTCTAAGAATAAAAGATTCGTATTCAACCATAGAAAGTGATGCATTTATATTAAATAATTCCTTAATGCTCTTTCTAAGACTACTTTCAATAGATGAAACTATGGCATATGATAAAAGTTCATGGTATTTAAATGATAAACTTCTTTTCTCCTTATCTCTTTGAAAGCCTAAATATGCTTTACCTATATCATGTAGTAGTCCTGCTATTAATGAGTAGACTACATATCTAGGCTTATATAAGCGCTTCAAAGCCTTATATAATGTATAGCTTAAGATACTAGTTGTTGTCAGGTGATCTACCAAGTACTCATAACAATCATTATTCTTTCTAGCATAAAGCTTGCATACATCAATAGAATTCATGGGATGAACACCACACTCCTATCTAAAACGTCAGCTATAACTAAAGATGAAGGTCTAATAGCTATGCCAAGAAATACTTTTTCAAATCTCTTTCTAGTATACTCATATTCACCTACACTTATATCTTCATATATTTCATCCATGTACCTAAAGTATTTAATATTAACATATGCTCCAAATAAAGCTGTCATAGGCTTTGATAGAAGTCTTTCAAGGGAAATTGGTGTTAAATATATAAAGTCCTTGATAAAGTCTTTACCGAAAACTCTAATGCCGAAAACCGCATAAACCTTACCATTAGTTAGATAAAGCATTTCATTTCTTCTTTTCAGATAATCTAAGCTAACCTCTATAGTATCGAATGCCTCTATATTTTCAACTATCTGGACATGTTTGTTAACATTGCTTAAGGGTACTAGAGGTATAAGAAATGAAGATCTAATGAAACTACCCCTAACAACTTCATCCATTTCTTCATAGACCTTCCATGGTTTAGGAAGAAACATCTTAAGTCTATAAATAAATCCTCTTACGAAATCCAACTCTCTACGTACTTGATTATAAGATTTATCTATATTCTCTTCAATTATAGGACTAGAATGTACTAAGATTTGTGCATAATCTATACCATCCTTAGAAAGACTTCTCCATCGCCAACCTTCTCTTAACTTATCCTCATATTCTCTAAGATATTTAATTAACTCTTTAACAAGGTCTTCACTATATACAGTACCTATACCATCAACATCATTAAGCAAGATAGTAAACTTACACTCCTCCCTCTCTCCATACCTACAAACTCTACCAATACGTTGTATAATTGAAAAAGGACTTGCAAGAGGGGTTACACCTGCATCAAACGATATATCCACTCCAGCCTCAACTACTTGTGTAGCTACAAGTATATAGCTATTCAATTTACTTAATTTCTCAACAATATATGATCTAGAATTTGAACTCATCCTCCCATGGAGGATTAGTACAGGTGTATTAGTAATTGCTTTCCTAAGTTTTTCAAAAACATTACATGCACTAGCAACTGTATTCCTAAATACTACTATTTTCTTGAAATCGCTCTTGACTAGATTTAAGACAACATTCTCTACATTATCCTTACTTAACGTGATTTCATAGTTGAGCTTAGTAAATGTATTGTGAAACTCCTCATCAAGAAAACCATAGATTTCATATCCATACTTCCGTAGAATTCCCTCAACAGCCTTAATATATTGGTGCTCCCTTAGATCTTCATATCCATAAACAACTGCTGCACACTTAACACCTTCCTTAACACTCCTAATACCTTGTAATATTGTATCCAGTGATATTGGGGGTAGCGTAGCAGTTAATATGAGTACTTTATTACCAGTCTTGATTTCAGTATTAATTATGTCCTTTAGGATTTCTATAACCTTAACAATACCTAAACCAGACTCTTTTTCAGCGGTATCGGGTGCCATTACGATATGGGCTTCATCAACAATAATATTTGCTGTACGTGATAAAGCATAAACGACATCAGAGTGCCAACGTGTTCTAAACGTTTCAGCTATAGGTATACCATAAAAATTCATGGTAAAACTATCAAGCGTTGTAACTACATATTTTGTTGAAAGGAAGGGGGACTTAATAGTGTTCTCTATCTTAACATGCGCTTGATATGAGACTACTTCCATACCTAAAGTGCTCGTAAGCTTCATGGTAAGATCTTCGACTATAGCTCTAAGAGGTAGAATATGAATAAATCTACCTAAGCCCCTAATCTTATCCCAGTAGTATAGAGGTATCGATGACTTACCATAACCTGTTGGAAGTAAACCTATAACAAGATCATTTTCTTTAACAAGTTCAATTATCTTATCAACTAGAGGTCTAGTTTTCATAATTCTCAAGCCAAACCAGATAATACATCTACTAAATTCTTGAATTGTGCTAATGTTCTAGAAGCTTCACTTACATAACGTACTAATGCATACAGCGTATCAGGTCTAAGACTTCCATTAAAAGCACTATTAAGTACTATTCTAAGATGGGGCTTTAACGCCTCTGCACATAGGGAAACTTTTTCATCACCTGATGAAGATAATTGAGCGAGGATTTCTATAGACTTACTTAGAACTGAAACTAAGGTTGGTGTACTAACACCTATTCTTTTAGCAGATTCATCAATAGCTATTCTCGTCCTTGGTATCGCCGAAAGATCAACTTCAAAGAACGTTAGAACTCTTTTAGCCTCACCTGCTGCAACACCATAAACTCTTATGGGGGGAGATAAGTAAAGAATGCTTTCAGTAACGTCTTCAGTAAGCAACTTCCTTAAGATTGTAAGTTCAAACCACTTAGAAAGTATATCAGGATCCTCTTGTATCATCCTCGTGGAAAGGACATTACGACACATACTAGTAATTTCAAGTCTAATACCAGCCCTTGTTTCTCTTTCTCTAATAAAGCTTGTAAGTAACGATACATAACCTTCTAGAACATCTAATGACGATGGTATTCCACTAGCTGTAATATAATTATGAACTCTTATGCCAGGCATATCAACTCTAGACGAAGCTAATTTATCTAAATACCACAAAACCCTACTCCTTAAAGGATTATCAATGGTTATATCAAGAAACCCTGAAACAGGCTTAACCTTCCCCTTCCTTACACGCTCATCTCTACCAATCAAAGAAATAGGATCCCGTGCATAGAAAAACTTAGTATAATCATATAATGAATGCTTTCTTATAGGAAATGATTTTCCTCCCATCGATATTTTCCACTTATGCTGAGTTTCATTAAAGGAAAACTCCCAGTTCTTATACATAATCTCCTCGAATTCCGATGCGCTACTAATTAACACATTACCAGCACCCTTGATATTGTAGTATTGAGCTATGCACTTAGCTAAATTATCATCATTATCACATATGATCTCTACATAGTCAAGGCCTTTTGATGGATCTGTATCGACTCTTATACTATTGACATAAGACATGCACTTCCTTAATGCAAAGAGGGTTACGGTTATGAATATATCCCTAAAAAGACCTAATGTTGAAGGTGGGAGAGCAATTCTCATAAATTATCACCTAGGACTTGAATAGGTATGAGAATCCTAAATTTAACTCCATTGTATGGAATTTCAGCTAATAAAGCATCCTTTGCTAAAACAGCAGCATCTATTGTTGGATGAGGTATTAGAGTATTCCTTATGGGTGATGTACCCTTCCTACGCAGTGAATAATACGTAATCCACTCATCCTTAGTTAATGGGAATGGTAAGGGCTCTGAATACACTGCACCCCTACTCTTATACATTTCAATTAAATCTGCTAATACATATGTATTAATATTCTCAACTTCATCACCAGCTTTAACCTTCTTAACCTCTATGCTAAGAGTATGAACATTAGATGCTGATACTAAAGACTCTTTAGATCCAAGCCTTGATAAAGACCATAAAGCATGTCTGCGTAGAGGCTTCTTAGACAGAAATATAACAGCTATTTCCCAGCAAGGAGCAACAACATAACCTATGGATATTGGGCTTCTAAGTTCAGAAACAATCATTCTAGAGAATATACCTCCTATATCAGCATAAGCTCTATATGGAGCTGAGAAATACTTTATCATTTGAAGCGACTTAGGTAAGGGTATTTCAGTATCTAGTAGGGAGGTAACTACATAAAAAGGCCAATACTCTTCAACAAACTGGGCTGCTGATGAATATAGCTCTTCATCCTTAACATAATATTCACTACCCATACCAGAGGAGTAAGCTAGGGCCCCAATTACTGTTGTTGGTGGAGGTACTACATAGCTATGCTGTGGCCCTGATCCTGGGAAAGCTCTAATACTAAAGCCCCAATGTATTCTTGCTATCACTGTAGATGCATATAGGGAGGTCATGCTCCATCCTTAAGTTACCAACCTTTCCAACTCTTTACAACTTCAATTACCTTGTTTATTAAATCCCTCACTGTTGAGACCTTAGAGGGTAGAACTTCATAGAACTTCTCTATATCCTTTACCTGCTTCTTTAATTTTTCTAGAACTTCATTTACTCTCTTCTCAATATCGGTACTACTAGGCCATATAATAACCTTAATTTCATCTCCTGTATCCGTTGCCGCTTTAACAGCACGTATTATGGTATCGTTAATGAAGTCTTCAAGTCCTAATGTTGGTGGAGATATCATAAGTTTCATACTCTTAGAAACTAAAGCTACAATAATCTCGTATTCCATCATTGGATTAAATCTAGATAACTTAGCTCCAAAGATTTTTGAATCAAGCATCTCCTTTACTGCTTCAAGAGATGCTAGAACTCTCTTCTTATACTCATCCTTAGGTACTAAGGGTTCTCCATCTATTGAACTTGAACTTATAGAGTCGACGTCTAAAGTTATGGTAAATCCGTAGATAGCTGATGCTATTTGTGGATAATAGGGTGCTTGTGCTGGTGGTACAGGCGTTTTCCTAAGGCTTTCAGCAGTTGGTGCATGTCTAACTAAGAACTGATTATCTACTGCAACAGCTCCTTGACTAATAGAGTCTAGTGTTGGTATCATATACGAAAACCATACCCTAGAAGTTCTTTTAACAGCACCTTGCGTTACTAAGAAACCACCAATATCTTCTACAATACATACCTTAACTATAGTTCTTTCGATCTCTTTCATCTGATCTAGTGATGCTGCTCCTAATTCTTTATACTTATCTGCAAGCTTAACCTCATCACTTGTATAGCTGATAGAATTCTTTGTTTGAACCCAAAACCTTAAATCAAAGTGCTTTATAAACTCCTCCTTCATACACCAATAACATACAGGTAAGCCACGTTTAGTAGCTACCTTAGCTAGATATACTTGATATGCATGAGCTAAACATTCACCACTTATTGCTGGAGCCCATTGAATAACATAGCTTCTACCACGCCTATAAATATAGGGTACTGTCCTATGTCTAACTACATTACCTACAGCTTCAACCATGTTTAAAGCTTCAACATTTATAAGAGCCCTAATACCTAAAGACACAAATACCATAACCATACACCTCTAAGAACTTTTTCCAAAACATTTACTAAGTGCTTTAAGAGCAATATTCTTAAGAATTTCTAAAGCCTGAAGTTCATACTCTTTATCCTCTAAACATGATTCAATAACACTTAGTGATTCAATAGCCTCCTTAGATAGTGTTGGCTTTATGCCTGTACCAGCCAAGGAGCCTCTTTTTAATTCAAATAATGCTATTTTAGCTCCATATTTACTGACTGCGGTTACCAATCTATCTAATACAGAAAAATACCTACATTCGCGCTTACTCTCATCATATACAGCTATATAAAGTAATGAGGCAAGCTCTTCTATGATACTTGTATTCCTGGCAATTTTGGGTAATAAACTTCTACAATTGATCAAGGTCGAAGTCTCCTTTGACACGTACCCACCACTTGAGAATTCTCTGGTCATAGTATTTAAATTTTTCATTTAAATGTACAGTAACTCCACATTAAAAACGCAAATATGCATGTAACATACATTGGAGAATTCGGCCTAGAGGATATCATATTGATTTACAATGAATTATTTCATTTGTAGAGAATTAATTTCTTAGCTACTGTAGGGTTAATTGATCATTATTTGTAATTACTCTCTTATTGTTTCTACTAGTTTTGTTATTAATCTTGTTACTTCATCTCTATTACTTTCATTTACTATTGCAAACTTGCTAAGTGCATTAATTATTAGTAATATTTCACGTCTAGTAAGACTTAATTTTAACTCCTCACCCACAGTTATCATCCTCTACTACCTTTCCCCTACATCTGGTTGTAGAATAATAGCGGGTTTTTTATATAGACTACGTACATATTTTATATACTATTTATAGAGTAATAAAACATACTATATACCATGTTCTATGAATGTAAAGACCGTATATTACAATATTTTAACTATATCATGATACAGTACAACATCTTTAATATAGCTCCTTAACATGATTAATCTTTAACTTTATTGATTGGGAGCTTGGAGACCAACATTCTATTCATCATTTAGCTATATATACTTCAATGTATGATGATATCTTATGGCTTTAGGTAAGTTGTATGTTTATGTAAACTATGAGTTATTGAGATTAGGATTATATTGATAGTTAAAGATTGAGAAGATGCTATTAGTATTCTTACCAATTCTGCTGTGTTAATGGATTAAAGTAATTTCGTCTAATTTAAACTACTAGCAGGGTTATTATTGAAGAATGTATTTGCGTTAGTATACTTAAGATTAAATGCTGAGCTAGAAATTAAGTTTTTGAGGATAGTATAGTTAGGTTTTATTAACTCTAATGAAAATTAAAGCTTGAAGAGGTAATTGGAGGTTATAGTATGGAGTTTGATAAGAGGGTTTTTGTTGGTAGGATTAGGTTTAGGGTTATTGGTAGGATTGGTAGGATAAAGGTTGTTAGTTATGGCGGTAAGATTAAAGCTAAGGGTAAGAGTGAATGATAGGTATATTGATGTTGTTGCTTTACTCAATAGTGGTTATGAAGCTCCAACACCACAACTACTAATACCCATATCAATAGCTCGTAAGCTAGGTTTATGGCCTCCTGAACAAGCATATGAAGCTATGCTTGAAACTGCTGGTGGTCCTCTACGTGTATGGTATTATCCGAGAAAAGCTTTAGTTAAAGTAATAGCAGGTGATGTTGAATCAAAAGAAGTTTTAACTGATATCATGGTCTCACCAATAGCTGATGAACCTTTAATTAATGATATGCTTGCAGAAGAACTTGAAATAGCTGTTGAATCATTTGGTAGAGGGTTATGGAGGTTCAGGTGGGAGCCAAAGGAAAAGTTAAGACCAAGTGAAAAGAGAGAAACATACTAGGCGATGACCTAATTTTACTCACAGATAAACAATATACATACTCTATACATATAAGACCTTAATCTCCTAAGCCTTTATTAACTAAAGAAGCTAAAGAATAACCTACTAACTTCATCTAGTTTAAATTCATTTATCTAATTAATCGTAAATTGTATTTGGACAGTATCTCCTATACCAGCAGTTATTACATTTTTGTGGTATTTGGTTTATTATAGGTGGTTTTTCTTTTGATCTAATTTCCCTAATTTTACGTATTATTCTTCTTATCTTTTCAAGATCTCTATCTGTTACTTCATATTCGATGGCCTTTTTTCCAAGTACAAGTACTGCTTTATGTACAGGTTTATATGTTGAGTTAACTAGCCATGCATAGAACATTAACTGTACCTTAAAGTGGTCATAGAATTTCCTATAATTTTTCTTAACTTCTACAACGATGACTCTCTTATCACCTGCAACTATATCAACTATTCCCATAGCCTTGTATTTTCTATTAATGAATTTACCTTCAAATATCCATGGTTTTGGTAGTTTAAGTTTTTTAGCTATAGCTTCTTTTTCTTCAACATCTATACTTGAATATTTCATGCTTATTGTTGGTGGTATTGTTACGTCAAAGTTATACATAATCCATGGTATCATTGGGCAATAGGTATACTCCTTAACATCGATTGCAGTTACGTATTCGTAGTCTATGTTAAGCCTAAACAACTAGTACACCTCTAATCCTCTTACTACGTTTAAGATACCATGGAATTCCATGAACCTTCATCTTCCTATAGTCATTTTCACATAGTGGTATAATGTGTACTATATCGTCTTCACCCCTAGCCCACATCTTTACAGCCTTCTCAATATCCTTTAGCTTATATTGATTTACTACTCCTATGAATGCTGAACGCTGTATTCTCGCTAACCCAAGCATTTCAAGTTCTTCAGCAAGCTTAGCTCTATGCTTATCACAGCTAATATCATATATAACGAGAACTTTCATATTTACCACCTTACAATGAATCCCTTAAACTTTGACCTAGACCTAATGGAATCAGCTAAATTATATGCAGTTCTTTTAATCCATTGAATAAGCTCTAACCTATCATCCCAATACACACACTTATACTTCTTCTTAAGATTTTCTAAGATTAGTTTACAGATATAGCTTCTAGCTTCAGGTGATAATAATCCATTATCTATTCTCGTTCTCCAACCACTAGTAACTAGACCTATTATGACATGGTCTACTGCTACAACTCTAAACATTTCAATAAAGTCAAATACAAGGACAGGCTTACCACTTCTATCAACGTGTAAGAATCCTGCATAAGGATCTAGGCCAGCTAATGTAATAGCTTTCCAACAAGTAGAGTACAATATGCTATAAGAGTAGTTTAGTAGGATATTAACTAGGTCACTTGAATCATGATTTCTACCTGGGAAACCTACATCTTCTGGAAGTATTAGTGCTATATTTGACCAATAGGTATGTGCTGCCTTAGCTTCAACTTGTATAACTTTACGTCTAAGTTCTTTAAGGCTATTAGCATTAATTGAAAGGAGTTCACTTAAATATTCCTTAATACTTGTAACTGCTTCTCTCAACTCATCTATTCTAAGCCTAGAATATAATTTCCTAAGGTATTCTAATTGATTTCTAATTTTACAGTAAGCTATTTCAATAATTATTTTCCTAGCATAGTCTAGGTCATAGTATAGTAGGTATTGTTTTCTACGAGTATCAACAGTACGGCTAATGTATGGTGGATATAATCTAGCTATGGGGTATCCTCTTGAATCTAAAACTACGAGGTCAACACCATAATCTATTAAAGCTCTAATAGCCTTTGAGGTAATCTTAACACCACTAGTAGCTATAATGACTTGATCTAAGTCAGCTAATGAAACCTTATAATTGCTTCCACCTTTACCTTCCCTAATAGTTAAACATCCCTTACTATATCCAACGGTTACTCCATAACCTGATATAACTATGCTTTTAAGCATATTCTTCACCCCTGCAAATGTGTTTGAATGGACAATTGCTAGGACAATTACTTGATACGGGTGGTTCTCTTTCAGATAATAACATGTCTATAACTTCATCTCTTACTTCAAGAAAATCTCTTCTAAGGTCATTAGATATAAATATGGGGTCTATGGTTATTTTAGGGCTTCTTCCAACACCATTAATGTATATTAGCATACCATAATCTATTGGTATTTCCCAGTTAGATTCAATAGCTAGAGCATAACCTGCTAGTGAAAGCCTATATTCAGGTCTAGGCTTTGTAACCTTAAACTCTACAATAACGCTACCATTAACTAATGCATCAACTCTAAGATCTTTAGATAAGCCTATAAGTGATCCATCAACTTTAACTTCACTATGCCATGGCATCCAAGGACCTATACCAGCTCCAATAGAATTCCATGATGCATCAGCTATTAGCTGTAGGGTTATATATTCAGCTATATCAATAAGCCAATCCCTAATACCTTCATCATTTACCTCATGATCCTTAACAATCTTAAGGACAGCATCTCTTACCTCACTAATACACTTCCAAGGCTTAAAAGAGTCATAGACATGCTTACTAACAATAACTATAACCTTACTAATAACTTCATGGACTATAGCACCAACTATAAGCCCATTATTAGGCTTAGGCTTAACACCTTCCATCCTCTTAAGCCAAACATATCTCTTAGTCTTACAGGGATGAGTAAGCTCACTAATAGATAATCCTAGATATGCACGAGGCTTAATAGGAGGTCTACTCCAATTCCAACCCCTAAACTCTTCATCAATAGGATCCTTATACCTTAATAAGTGAAGTCTCCTTAAATACCTTGTAATGGCGAAGCTAGGTACAGGCACTTTCCTCCACACCCGAAGACAATAATAGTTAAGGAATTTAATCAGAAAAACCATAAATATCTGAAAACATCCATCACCATAAGCTAAGGTGAACTAAATACCGCTATACATATCATGATTCACAATAAGTTATGGTGAAGATTATTTATTAGAAAATCAGTCTACATCAGATATGGGTTTAGCGCTTTTCCTAACCTTACTTGGAGGATCACTTAAATGCCTCCATAACCCTTTTCCAAAACTTAAAACTTGTATTCCTAGAGCATCTATTGTAGTATCCGTTATTAATGGTTCTTCTAGGCCGGGATGTATTACGAGATGAGCTCTTATACTTGTAAGCTCTTCACCATTACCTATAAGTGTTAATTCAATAGCATTCTTAACCAAGTAAACTCTTCTTCTAGAATCAGCTACAGAAGCTTCTACAACTTCACCACTTGTAAACCCTAGCTCTCTAGCAATATTTTCATCAACTACAAGAACGGGTTCAGGGCTATGAGCACCACCATTTACTAAGACTACATACTCCCTAATAATGTTCTTACCTATGGGCCTTACCCTAAGCTTAACATGAACAACCATATTAATCCCTAATACTCTTCTCCTTTACCTTCTTATTAATGAGAATCCACCTACCAACACTTAAATATGGTTTTCCTACATATTTCTGCCTAAGAATCCACCTACCATACCTAAGTTTAAACTTCTTCTGATTCAAGATTATCTAGGAAGGATATAGTGTAAGGAGGGGTAAAATATGTATTTAAACCAATATAATGAAGTTGTGTAAGGAATGATAATACTCTTTATAGGTTATGATGGTATGTTAATTATAGGTGGAGGGGTCTGGTAACATTTGTATTTACTTTGGGATTTCATGAAGATCATATAGTTAGGAGGTTACATCAGAGTAGTGCATCAGTAGATGATGATATTATTGTATTTACTGTTAAGCCTATTCAAGGTGCTGTTAAGAGAGCGTTTGAAGGATTGGTTGGATATACTAGGAGTGTTAGGTTAAAGTATCCAGAATTAGTAGAAGTACCATTAGCGTCAACTCCTGAGGCATTAAAGATAATAGTTGATGTATTAAGTGGTAAGCAAGAACCATTTATAGTAGATTTAAGTGGTGGTATGAGGGCACTAGGAGTATTAGTATTAACAGCTCTTTTGGTAATGAACATTAAAGCAGATATATATGTTCAACCAGAAGCAGGAGATGTAAATGAAGTAAAAATACCAAAAGAATTATTTGAATACCTAGAAAAACCATTAACAATAGAAGAACAAAGCATATTAAGAGAAATAATTATGAATCCAGGAATAACAATAGAGGAGTTAGCAGCTAGGCAAGGAAAATCAGTTAGAACTATAAGAAACTCATTAACAAGGCTAAGGAAACTACTAGTAGTACAGAAGGGGAGAAAAGCAGGACTTTATCCAACGAAATGGACACAAATACTAACACCACAACTATATAAACAACAATAAACTATTTATAAACTACCATTGCATAAAATAGACAATGCAATAAAATAATAGTATTACTTGAAGCGTCACCTTAACTTATGGTGATAATATATAAACCCTTTTTAAACCTACCGGTACATAAGCATCAACAACATTCTCGATCAAGATAAAGAAGCAGAGTACATAAAACATCACCATAGCCCAAGGTGACCCACATCACATGAAGCAAATACTACTTCAAAATCATAACCAAAGAGTATTACCAGACCCAAATAAACAGAAAAATTTAAATATTTGATCTCATGTAAACTATAATGAAATAGAAATGAACATCCAATGGACATCAACCATAAAACCCAAGACTCAGAATCTAATAAATAGAATTGAAAGGAAAGAACATCTTCATGTTCCTTAACATACCTTTCAAGAGCCTCTCGAATCTAATAAATAGAATTGAAAGAAGAGATCTTCGAGAGCCATGGGGTGTGGCTGCATAACGTATATAGGAATCTAATAAATAGAATTGAAAGGGTTCCTATAGTAGTTGTAGGACTCCCATTCAAGCCATCCATCAGAATCTAATAAATAGAATTGAAAGAACATTTCAGGGCTTAAGAGAACTACTTTACCTTTCAAGTCCAGAATCTAATAAATAGAATTGAAAGGGGATAGCCATTGTATGATAGGAAGATAACAAAGTCAATGGAATCTAATAAATAGAATTGAAAGAACCAACAACCCCTACCCTTCAAACCAAAACCAAAAGAACGAATCTAATAAATAGAATTGAAAGTATGGTTGGAATGGTCATGGTTTTGGAGGATCAACCGTATCACACTGAATCTAATAAATAGAATTGAAAGGAATCTAGGTGAACTGTATGAATGGTATATTCCATGCTTGAATCTAATAAATAGAATTGAAAGATACTATAGCAACCCACATCCAGTCTTCTATGGCAATCCACCATTGTTTAAGAATCTAATAAATAGAATTGAAAGACTTCCCTTCACCTCTCTTTGAGGTCTTTTTCAATTCTTCGAATCTAATAAATAGAATTGAAAGCTCACCCTTCTTCAATAGTTCAATGAAGAGTGACTCTAAGAATCTAATAAATAGAATTGAAAGGTACTTCACCATCATTTCTTACGTATAGTGTTAATTCTTGATTAGGAATCTAATAAATAGAATTGAAAGTACACATGATGATATAGAGGTTAGAACTAGCTTTACCAATGGGAATCTAATAAATAGAATTGAAAGTGATGAAATAAACAAGATAGCAAGTGAATTCGGTATATATTCACCAAGAATCTAATAAATAGAATTGAAAGTGTTCCAACAGTTATATTTGCGAACATGTACCTGTATGGGGAATCTAATAAATAGAATTGAAAGATTATAATCATCAAACCAGTTAAGTAGTGTAAGATTTAAGAATCTAATAAATAGAATTGAAAGCTACTTCAT
>Ga0180301_10001792_pt1 | contig 16857 bp, 14 predicted proteins | sample GuaBasSediGuay16_FD_121797 | JGI IMG/M metagenome (GOLD analysis project Ga0180301, IMG submission 121797) | Subseafloor sediment microbial communities from Guaymas Basin, Gulf of California, Mexico - Guay16, Core 4569-2, 12-15 cm | ecosystem: Environmental > Aquatic > Marine > Hydrothermal... | reverse complement strand
CATTATGCCCGGTATAAACAATGACCAGGTCAGGTTTGTAATCGGATATTTGTCGGAAAATATCCAGAACGGCATAGCTGTTCACTGCCGGCATGGAAAAATTAACCATCTCAATGTGAGATGCCGGTTTATAATGGGACAAATGCTCTTTAAGAATATTGGAAAAGGAAAAATTGTATTCCCAGGGGTATCCTGCACTGGTTGATCCGCCCAGGACGAAGACCCGGTATGTGTTCTCCGGTTTGTCTTTAAGAAACATATCTGTGGACACACCAGGTGCCACCTCTTTGAAAAAGTATTTTCTCCCGGCGTCGGAATTTATTGCCAAATAAGTATGCCCGTTAAATTCCTTTTCGATACAGATCCTGTAAGAATGGCCATATCCCGCTAAACGCAATCCCACTTCAACCATGAAAAAAAGGGCAATAATCAGGATTCCAAAAATGAAATGGAACAGAAACCTTTTTTTTCTTTCCGTATTACGAACCATTTTTTAAAGAATCCAAATCAATGTTAAGTTGAAACTTCTGCTCAGCCTCTTTTTTTACGACTTCCACCTCATCCATTCTTCCGGTGATGATAAGAGCTTTTGACAGAAGATGATAAAGTTGAGCTATCTTTTCATGAGGAAAGATGGACTGATTCCTCAAAACGATTCGCCGGGTTCTATTCAAGGCATAAATAGCAAAATCATATTCAAAGCGATTCATATAAACCGATCCTTCAAGAAACCAGAGATAAGGATCATCCAGTCTTTCATCTGTCTTTTTTAAAACCTGCAGGGCTTCATCCGGCCGGTTTTCATCCAGCAGGATGTGAACAAGTTGTATCACCGGACCCGCTTCATAGGATAAAACGGCTCTGATGCTGTTCACATACCGAATTGCCAATCCGGTTTCCTTCCTGTTTAAATGGTAATCAATCAGTGACTGATTAGCCTTCCCCCAACTGATATTACCATTCAAATATTCCCAGGCATAGTGTTCTGTCGTGTTTGAAGGTTTGAATGTAAATAACTGATTATCAGAAACAAAGGGCCATCTGGACATGAGTTTTTTTATTGTCAGTTCGCCAACTGTTAATTCAAAGGGGGTCAGTGGATAGTGGGCTTCGAAATCAGATTTAATTACGTTGTAAGGAATTTTTGTCTGATAAAATCCTGAACTTTCCAGGCTTTTATAAAAAGTTTCAGCCATCAGCATATATCCATTCTCCTTCGGATGGACATGTTCATGAAAGAGGTTTTCCCCCGGGGCATGGGGAGCGGAATCCTCATGAAAGGCTTCATCAACAGGGACGCATATCCAGTCATTTTCCCGGGCAAACTGGCGAATTGCAACATTCCAGTCTGATCCGGCCCTGAACCGGAGAACATCCAGGTCTCTGGCTAAAACATAATAATAGGAGGCGCTGTCCGTCCTGCCCTGCCACTCATGGTATTTTCCTTTGCAATAGGCCAACAGAGCTGATTGGGGTTCCCAGAGTTCCATATCTTTAAGCCACATTTCCACGCCAGTTGTGTCATGGCGATCCCTAAAAAAAGTAAATTCTTTATAGAGGGAAACCTGGTCTAATGCTTCATCCTGAAAATCTGATGCAAAAGGAATCTGAGACCGTTCATTACTTGTAAGTGTTCCAATATAAACGGGAATACCCATTTTTTCCGCTGTTTTGCAAATCCGATGCAGGTTTTTGATATAATTCAAACGGGTTTTTAAATAGAGTGGTGAGCCATAAGGAATCTGGCGTTCACGCACAACCCTGGCCATAAGCGAACCCTCTGTCGTTTCATCCGGCAGAGCGCGGTTCACCCCTTTCAACAGGGCTTGAAAAAGATATGTCTGCCGGAGTTTCATAATCAGATGGGTCAGAATGTAAGAAGTAAAACCACGTTCGGACGATGCACTGCCAAAAGCTCCATAAAATTCATTGTGACCCATATACAGGATGAGAGCATCCGGTTCAAGAACCGAACTGTGTTGCAAAATATCGGAAACGGAATAGCTGTTGATGGCAGAGGTCGCCAGATTGATTACATTCCAAACATGATCCGGATCCCCCCTGTTCAACAGCCCTTCCAGCATATCCGGAAACGTAATGTTGTAAGAATAGGGAAAACCAAAGGCAGTGCTGCCCCCTAAAACAAGTATCCTTTTTTCGGCAGTTTCTTTATATCGGGGAATAAGTTCATCTCTGAATTCCGGTGCAGTCTTACGATTTCTGAAATATTTTTCCGGAAATTTCCGGTTAATCCTGTAGTATGGTTTATGATAAATCTCCACTTCTTCAACGAGTGCATACTCTTCTCCCAGATGAAAAATGTGAAGTACCCATTCCGTCAAGGCAAAGAGGGAAATACCTGTCAGAATCAGCAGGATTGAAAAGAACATTTTTTTCCATTTTTTCAGCGACATTCCATCCTCAAAACAGTGCATAAATAAAGGGAGCCAGAGCACTTCCCTGCGAAAAAATTATAATCACCCCCAACAGTAGCAGAATAATGACGATGGGGAAAATGAGGTATCGTTTATTGTCTTTTGCATATTGAAAAAATTCTTTGATAATCATCCATTTACTCATGGGCTCATCCTTAATACTGCTTTGTCATATCATTGTTTTGTTCATGAACAGGACGCCAATATGTTTGATTTCCTTTTTTAAACCTGTCATCCAGCGGACTTCTTCCGAGTATCCGGCGAAAGAATCCCAAAGGAAAGATAAGAAGAAAAAAAATAAGACTTAAGAGCAGGAATGTTAAAACCGTTCCCAGAATACCCGTGATGACCGTAACAACCCAGAAGAGACTCCGGATAACAACTGCAGGTAAAAGGAAAAGAAGGGCCAGGGCGCCTGTCGTTATCAGCAACACCGGATTGGGATCATTTCCTTTAAAGAGTGAAATGACCTGATAAACAATCAGAAAACCCAGAAGTATCAGAACAAACTGCCGGGAGGTTTTTGTTCGGATGGTGTGAAAGGGAATAATCATCTAATCTTTTCCAAAAAAGGTTTTCCAGTCCTTATGATTCAGATGGAATTGTTCTTCTTTTAAAATTATACAATCTTCCATTACAAGGATATCCATTTCTGTATTCATAAAACAGCTAAAGGCATCTTTGGGGCTGTTGACAATGGGTTCACCTCTCACATTGAAGGACGTATTAACCAGAAGAGGGCAACCGGTAAGGCGATAGAAAGAAGAAATCAGACTGTAAAAGAGAGAATTTGTTTTCCGGTTCACGGTTTGAAGGCGGGCAGAATAATCCACATGCGTTACAGCCGGAATATTGGAACGTTTCATGTGTAATTTTTCCAGTCCTTCCTTCTCTTCATGGATTTTCAACCGTTGATTCTCGAGAACGTCGGCAGTAAGCAACATATAAGGACTTTTCGTATTGAGGTCAAAATAATTCTTAGAGAACTCTTCCAAAACTGACGGAGCAAAGGGTCTGAAAGATTCACGGAACTTTATTTTCAGATTCAGTTGTTTTTGCATTTTTGGAGATCTTGGATCGGCCAGGATACTCCGGTTTCCCAGGGCACGCGGACCAAATTCCATTCGCCCCTGAAACCAGCCTACAACTTTTTGTTGATTCAGATATTCTGCTGTTATGTCCACGAGTGATTTTTTATCATACGTCTTGTAACGGATATTGTGGGATTTCAGAAAGATTTCAATCTCTTCGTGATTGTAAACAGGACCCAGCAGGCTGCCCTGTTGTAAATCCGGATCAGCAACAGACCGGGGATTATTGTAATACTCATAATATGTTGACAAAGCAGCACCCAAAGCCCCGCCGGCATCACCGGCAGCCGGTTGAATCCAGATATCCGAAAAGAGTCCGGATTTAAGTATCCGGCTGTTTGCTACACAATTAAGGGCCACACCGCCGGCCATACAAAGAGTGTCCAGTCCTGTCAGTGTTTTAGCATACCGGGCAATCTTTATCATCACTTCATTGGTAATTTCCTGAACGGACCTTGCAAGATCCATATAAGGCTGGGTGACTGGTTCCTCCGGTTTACGGCGTGGAAAGCCGAATAATTTTTCAAAACGCCGGTTTACCATGGTAAGACCTGAAACATAGTTAAAATAGGACATATTCATACCAAAGGAGCCATCCGGCCTGATATCAATCAGGTGTTCTTTAATGATACTTGTATAAACCGGGCGGCCGTATGGGGCAAGTCCCATCAGTTTGTATTCTCCGGAATTCACCTTAAAGCCACAATAGTATGTAAATGCCGAATACAGGAGTCCCAGAGAATGGGGAAAATGGATTTCCTGCATCATTCGGATGGAATGACCATAACCTTCACCAATACTGGTTGTTGTCCACTCCCCTACCCCATCGACAGTGACAATCGCAGCTTTGTCAAAAGGAGAAGGGAAAAAGGCAGACGCTGCATGGGCCTGATGGTGGCGGGTAAATAATAATTCCCCCTTAAAACCGGGCAGCTGATCATGAATCAGGGATTTTATCCAGATTTTTTGTTTTATCCACACAGGAATCGCTTTGGTAAAAGAAAAGAGTCCCCGAGGGGCATAGTGCAAATAGGTATCCAGAATTCGTTCAAACTTTAAAAAGGGTTTATCATAAAAAGCGACTGCCTTGAGATCCGAAGGTGAAACACCTGCTTCATTCAGGCAATAGCGGATGGCATGTTCAGGAAATGAGGAATCGTGTTTAATCCGGGTAAACCGTTCTTCCTGGGCGGCCGCAAGTATCGTATCACCTCTGATAATCGCAGCGGCACTGTCATGATAATACGCCGATATTCCAAGAATAAGGTCCATCTCTCCCCTGAAATTTTGTGAAAAATACGGGATAATCCCTAAGGGAACAAGCGTGATTATATCTTTACAAAGATGGACAACCCGACTAAATTCAAGTATGATCAAATAAGGAGATATCCATGGCAATAAATAAAATTCTTATATTTATTTTACTTATCCCTGTTTTTCTCTCGGGTCAGGTTTTAATCCCGAATGTCAGTATGGATTCAGAAAGAATCGAATCCTCTTATCTTCCTGAAATAGAAGAACTTAAGCAACAAATTATCCAATATATCCAAACAGAATCCTTTTCGGATGAAACCTATGATTTTCAGATACCCTACCGGATATCCATATTTATCCGGAGCATTGATGAAAGCGGGACAGACCGGGTGTACACCTGCGAGGCATTTTTTACCAATGATTATGATCAGCGGTATTACGATCCCCAGTGGAAATTTGAATATTCAAGCGGTGCTTCCCTGTACCGTTCAACGGGAATATTCAATCCATTAACAGGCATCATAGATTACTATGGATATCTGATAGTCGGTACGGAACTTGATGCTATTGAACTTTTAGGAGGGAATGCGATTTTTGAAAAAGCCAACCAGATTATCCAAAGAAGCCAGTCCGGCCGCTGGAGCTCCGGTTGGCGCAACCGGATTTCTGACTTTGAAGCTATTACCCGGAATTACAGGCTAAGAAAAGCCCGTTTTTTTCTGAGCGAGGCTTTCTGGGCAATAGAAGACCAAAAAAAGGAACTTGCGTTAAGCAAATTGAAGGAATCTCTCTTGCTGATACAGGAAATTATACGTATCCGGAATAAAGACAAATTCACCAATGATTTTATCGAAAGTCATTATAAAGACGTCGAGTATTTCGTGTCTGCCTTGGAAGACACCTCATTTATGCCTTTATACAGGGATATCAATCCCAATGAAAAAAAATATTTTGATTCTGTCATTGAAAAATACTACTGATCTCCTGATATTTCATAAAACCTTTCCAGCAGCTTCTTTCCCGGGATTTGTCCTTCGCGGAGAATGTCCATGTTTCCTTCGCGGGTTATTTTAAAAACCGTACTGGGTAAATTGGAACGGGAAAAACCGTCAGCAGGATCGTCGATATAAAGGTCAATTTTTTTCCGATACACCTTTTCTATTTCATGGAGAGTCAATAAGGGAGCCGTACCGGAGGGATTTGCCGATGTGGTAATCACCGGATTCCCGTAATTTTGCGAGAGCCATTGACAAAAGGGATGTTCCGGAATACGGAATCCGGCGTATTCGTCCGACAAAAATCCTGATGAAAAATAATGAGGGTTTTTTAATGGCAACACGGCTGTTACAGGTCCGGGGAACACATCGGTCAAAAAACGGCTGCATTTTTCGGATAAATTAGTAATCTCAAGAATATTTTCCACACGTGGAAACAAAATACTGAAAGGGAGTTTGTTAGGTCTTTGTTTCAGGTCATACAGGATTTCAACGGCTTTTGGATTTAAAGCATCAACGCCCAGACCAAAAATCGTATCCGTAGGATAAGCAATAATACCTCCTGAATGTAAAATATTCAATATCAGATCTCTTTTAGCCTCATAGTTTTTAATATACTCACTCATAGAAGATCTCTCACATCCTTGCGAATTCTTCCATAGGCATCAAAATTTAAAATAGCAGACACCAGGATTGAACAAATGACAGATAAAGTGGCAGAAGAAAAGATACCGATCATAATAACGATCTGATATTTAATGGCAGCAACCGGAGGAACACCGCCCAGAATCTGCCCTGTCATCATTCCGGGAATCGATACAAGTCCCATGGTAGCCATCACCCCGAGTTTAGGCATAATTGACGTTTTTAGTGCATGCCGTGCAAAGGGTTTAATGGCTTCGATAAAACCGGCACCGGCCAGGATATACTGAATGTAATCATCTTCATGATGGATAAGATCTTCATAAAAACGCTGTAAGCCGATGATGTTACTGCTCAGGATATTCCCCAGAATCATGCCGATCAAAGGAATCATATACCGGGCTGAACGGAGGTTTTCATATCCCAGAGGGATTAAAAACGTAAGAAAGACCAAGAAAACAATAACAAAATAAACGGGAATTATGGTCAGATAAATGCGTTTGTTCAGCATGCCGCTGTTTTTCAGAATAGTAAAATTCGCCGCAAGGATCATGATAAGAACCCAGGAAAGATTCAGCCAGATCTGATCATAAATGAAAAGGTATTTCAGATAAAGACCGATGAAAATCAACTGGAGAATCATCCGGGTAATTGAAATGAATAAATCTTTATACACTTTAAGATCCAACCAGATGAAAATTAAAAGGGGAACAAACAGGATGGAACTATACATGACAATATTCATAATGGGAATATCAAAGGTTCCCTGTGTATTCATGTGTTCACCTCCTTTAAAGTTCCGTTGAGATTCCACCGGCGTGTTGCAAAGGTCTGCCACTCTTCCTGGTGACTCACCACAAGGCATGTGAGATCCTCACGGGAAAAACACCGGATGGTTTTTTGGACATTTTCAGGATCGAGATTTGATGTAATTTCGTCCAGCAAGTAGATATTCCGGTTTAAAAGCAATGAAATAATGATGTTAATCCGTTGTTTTTCACCGTTGGACAAGGACAGGAAAGAGCTGTCCAGTAACTTATCATCCAGGGAGAAAAAATCCATCAGCTCCATCAACTGCTTATGCTTATCTTCTATATTTCTCACCATAAACCGCATCAGAGAAGAGGTTTTACCGGTGAATGCCGGCGGATTTTGTCCAATATAACCAAATACGGATCTGTATTGATGAATGTCTTTTTTACTCACTTTCCGGTTCTGAAAACTGATTTCTGCTGTTTCGGGATAATCAAAAAAGAGGAGTGTTTTCAGGAATGTCGTTTTTCCACTTCCTGAGGGACCGGTAATGAGAATCCTGTCACCCTCACGAATTTCTCCGGAGATATGATTTAAAATAACTTTATCCTTTTTTTTCACATAAATGTTTTCAAACTTTATCAATATCACTCCTTATGATTCATTTGAAATATTTGGAGAAAACGGATGATAAAAAGCAGTAGAAATATAGCACATGATTTGGAGAATATCATCCACGAAAGCATCCGGAATTGCCACCCGGAAAAAATCCTCCCGCCATATCTGAAAAATCTTTTCATCCGTCCTCCCTATGCCCTAATATCCATCGGTAAAGCCGCAGTTTCCATGGCAGAAGTTTTCATGAATCATATTTCTGTATCTCCTGATATAAACTGTGTTATCACCTCTCCGGAATATATCCCGGAAAATTACAGAAATGATTTAACGATTTATCCGGGAGAACACCCTTATCCGGGAGAAAAAACATTAAGTACCTCGGAACATGTACTCGAACGAATTCTGAAAAGCATTCCGGGGAACGGACAGATTGTATTGCTGTTATCGGGCGGGGGTTCAGCCTTGTTTGAAATCCCGCAACCCGGATTGTGTATAAGGGACATATCCATCATTACGAAAGCTCTCATGGAAAAAGGGGCAGACATTCAGGCACTCAATACCGTCCGAAAACAGATGTCTGCCGTAAAAGGTGGGAAACTTGCACGCTTACTGTATCCCCGTGAAATTAAAGCTCTCATCATGTCTGATGTCATGGGAGATAACCTTGAGCTGATTGCTTCAGGTCCGGTAACACCCGATACGAGTACATTTGAAGATGCACAGACAATATTATCAGCGTATGGTCTTGATACAAACCTTCTCAAGGGGATAAAAAAACAAAAAGAGAATACAGATTTCAGTCATGTTACCAGTACACTTATTTCAAACAACCAAACGCTGATTGATCAATGCAGGAAAGTTATACACAAAAGAGGAAAGCAATCCCGGCTTCTCCCCTTTTCCCTTTCCGGCGAGGCTTCAATGTGTGGAAAACGTATTGCCGATTATATCGTATTAGCGGTTGAAACATTTCCCGTTTTTTATATCGGCGGAGGAGAAACGTCGGTGACTGTCCGCGGAAGCGGTATTGGCGGACGTAACATGGAAGTGGCATTAAAAGCAGGACTGGAATTATACAAAACACCTTATACCTGGGGCGTGGCCTGTGTTGGTTCTGACGGTATAGACGGTCCCACCGATGCAGCCGGTGCTTTTATTACACGTCAGATGCTTTGTGAGAATACCGTGGTACAAGGAGAAAAAGCTCTTAAAAATAATAACACATACCCTTTTTTTAAATCATTCCACAGTTTGATAAAAACCGGCTACACGGGTATCAACCTGAATGATTTGTTTATTGCATTTTTGGATAAGCCATCCTAGGAATGAGGAATGCGGATTTTATATTGCACACCCGAATCCGAATGAAGCTCATAGCTGCCGTTCAACTCACGAATAAAACCAGTTATTAAATTCAATCCCAGGGTTTGGGAATCTTTTAAAACAGATGTGGCGTCAAAGCCGGTACCATTATCAGCTATATCAAGGATAAGCTCTCCATGTTCTTTCGATAAGCCAATAGTAATTAAGCCTCCATTCATGTTATGGAACCCGTGTTTCATGCTGTTGACTATAATTTCGTTCATGAGCATGCCCAGGGTAATTGCCTTATCAAAAGTGACTTCCACCGGATCGGATTTAAACATATCGAAACTGATGTTTTTATCACCGGAAATGGCAAAAATAATATTTTCAGCCAGCTCTTTGAGATATGTATGCAGTTTAACCTTTCCCGAATCCTGGCTTTCATAGAGTTTCTCATGAAGAAGTGCCAGACTTTTCAATCTGTCACGGGTATCATAGAACACAGACAGTGCATTTTGCTCGTTAATAACCATAGCCTTCAAATCCATTAAGTTTGCCATGATTTGCATATTGTTTTTCACACGGTGATGTATTTCACTCAAAAGAAGCTCTTTTTCTTCCAGGGATTTAATAAGATTTAATCGCTTCATATATTGGGCTGTCATTTCAACAAAATACAGAATCAAAGCCGTTGTCCGGCTGGAGTCATCCGATATTTTAAAATAATACACAAAATAGTAAGCGTCTCCTATCCGGCAGGGTTTATCAGACAGTACAGAGAATATCTCATCGGATGATAAAGCCTTTTGCAAATTCATTTTATATGCGGATCTGTCTTCTTCACTGATAAACAGGAAGTCCTTTATATCTTTATCCGGGTTTAATTTCCGGGCGCCATAGAAATCTTCCCGTGTTTTTAAATTCATGGTTATAATTCTCATCTGATTATCCACAGCCAGGATAGGGATCTTCATGACAGCGGCATAAAATTTGCGGGCCAGAATCTCCTGATGAAAAGTCTTACTTTCAGGCAACGCAAATCCGTTTTCATCTTCCGAATAGAGGGCAAAAGTCATTTGAAGCCGATTATATATACATGAAAGCATACCTGCAATTAACTTAATAACAGGAATATACGCAGATTCAGGTTTATGGTTCTCTTTTACATAATCCAATCCAACAAAACCCATCATAACCTGGTTTCGAAAGATTCCGGAAACCAACGCCCCGGAAATATCCTGCATTTCCAAAATTTCTTTCTCATGGATTGCTTCAACCGGTAATTCATCGAGAGATTGAAAATATATAACCTCTTTTTTCTGAAGCTGATTAAGCCACCAGGGATAATCGGCTATCGGCAGATGCTGTAGTTTTTTTATCTGAGGTTCAATTCCCTTATCACACCATTCATAAGTGTTTATAATGTATTTCCCATCTTTTGAAAACTGAAATATATATGCTCTGTCCGCCTTACAACAACGACCTGTCAATTCGAGGAGTTGGTAAATCATTTCAGGATAATTTCCCAAAAGAGAAGGATTGGTCATTTTTAAAAAAAGAGAGTTTAAATGATGATAAAAAGATGGGGTTATGCTATCCTGAATCTCTTTTTTCTCGCTTTGGGAACCTTTTTTATCGTAAATCAAGTGGTTTTCCTGCTTATAGAAGAGGTACCTTTCTGCCAGAATAAATAAGGCAATCATTATAAATGAGAGGTTTAAAAGAATATAATTAACCAGAAAGACAGAATTTGCCGATCTCTGAAAAAGATAAAGATAAGCCGGAAGACTGAGCAACAAAATGAGCAGAGAACTCAGACCATATATTAATATTTTTCTGAAGGTTAGTTTATAAAAATAAACAACAAAATAGAAGACAAGTAAAAACAAAGCAAAGCCTATATAGAAAAAATAATCTCCCTGAAACAGGGAAACCCATACAAAAAAGAGAGCTGAAAACAAATTAATAATTACAATGATATTTTTCCGTACAGGGTCATCACCCCTTTTTAAACTGCTAATGTGATAAAATGCAATGAGCGTACCAAATAAAAGGACAAGGACAAACCATTGAATAAAAATCATGGGACTATTCAATATCTGATGATTCAAAAATGCGATATAAATGCCGGGGATCCACAGGAGGATATTCAACAATAAAGCAGACGAATGTTTAGTTCTGCCTGAATACATAAGACATTAATACCGGAGTATTTCTTTAACTGTTCGTTTATAGACCTTATCCGGTTTGCCCCATAATTTATGGAACCACATCCATTGTCGGGGATACTTCACTATCCAGGGTTCAAATGTTTTCATGACAGTTTTCATGGTCCGGCCGATGGTCTCTTCATTTAGAACAGGTATGGATTCATCGTTAACCGGAAAAAAATGGATACAAAATTTCCCTTTCTGATACAGGGGTGCCACACCTAAAATTTCTGCACCCGTTCTGAATTTGAGGACGGCCGTTCCCTTTGCAATGGACGTCATCCGGTTAAAAAAGGGGATTTTGACTCCCTTTTCATGGGCATTCTGGTCTACAGCTACAGCGAGAACGTGGTTATTTTCAAGGGCTTTTTCATACGCTTTCATGCCCTGCCGTGTAGAAATCATATGCATTGCGTCCCCCATATCGAGACGCAATTTGAGAAAAAAATCATCACTCAGAGGATTTTTCATGGGTTTATATATTCCCGTTGTCGTTATCCCGCTCATATTTAACCAGGAAGCAACATACTCCCAATTTCCGAAATGCAGAGCCGTCAGGATAACACCTTTCCCTTTTCCCAGGGCCTTGTCAAGATATTCCCGTCCCCGAATCTCTGCTGATAAAATCCTTTTTTTGTTCTTCTTCTTGTTCTGACTGAAAAACTGAACAGCCATTTCTCCAAAAAAACGGTAAACCTGATGGGCCAGATGAAGTTTTTCCTCATACGATTTCTCAGGAAATACAACATCCATATTGTATATCATCACCTGAAACCGATAGGGAAAAAAATACCATGACAGATCACCTATTCGCCTGCCAATCCACTCGGAGATGTGAGCGGGCAGGGCATTGGCTAAAAACCGCACAAAAAGAAGTACAGAATATTCCAACTTGTATTTAAAGGGTATGTCTTTCTTTTCCAAGGGCTTTCCCGAGCTCATTCCATGCGATCTGACTGGTTTCGCCTGTTTGCAGATTTTTCAATGTGAGAGTCCCTGATTCCAGTTCTTCGGGGCCGATTACAGTGACATACTGTGCCTGTTTTTTATTGGCATCCCGCATCATGGCTTTCACACTTCGACGGAGCAAATCCGTTTCTATGACAAATCCCTGATGCCTGAGTGTGGTACACGTTTTCAGAATACCCTGATAGGACTCAACATCAAGGGTTGCAATGTAAAGATCCGGACGTGATGCCGGCACATCTGCTATCTTTTCGGCTTCCAGCGCCAGAATCAACCGTTCGACACCTGCTGCAAATCCGACAGCCGGAGTTGATTTTCCTCCCAGCTCCTCCACAAGATTGTCATAGCGTCCGCCACCACAGAGGGCATCCTGGGCTCCCAACTGTTTTCCTTTGATTTCAAACGTTGTACGGGTATAATAATCCAGTCCCCGCACCAGTTTCGGATTGATGGTGTATGTTATTCCCTGGACATCCAGCAATTTACAGACCTGTTCAAAATGAGCGTTGTCTTCAGGGGAAAGGTGATCGGTGATTTTCGGTGCATGGTCATCCAGAAGTTTCTGGCAGGATTTATTTTTACAGTCAAAAAGCCTGAGAATATTTATATCAAACCGTTTACGGCAAACAGGACAGAATGCGTCAAAATGGGGCTTCAGGGATTCTGCCAGTAACTGAATATATCTAAGGCGATCTTTAGTATTGCCGATACTGTTGATATGGAGCTCCCATTCCCGGAGCCCCACTTTTTGGTATATCTCACAGGCAAGTGTAATCACTTCAGCATCTGCTTCAGGATATTCAGAGCCAATGAGTTCGATCCCGAACTGGTGAAACTGCCGGAGCCGGCCAGCCTGGGGACGTTCCTGTCTGAACAGTGGACCAACATACCACAATTTATGTAACGGAGATTGTTGTTCATAATGATGCTGAATGTAGGAACGGATGACGGATGCAGTGTATTCGGGCCGAAGGGTCAGCCATTCTCCCCCTTTATCCTGAAACGTATACATTTCTTTGCTGACGATATCAGAAAATTCGCCGATACCCCGGGCAAATAGTTCAGTTTTTTCAAATACCGGGGTTCTGATTTCCTGATAGAAAGCAGAGGAGAAAACTTCCCGGCACACCGTTTCCACATGATGCCAGAGCGGCGATTCCCATGGGAGTATGTCCTTTGTCCCTTTAATAGCTTTGATAGACATCATGAATCCTCAATTGTTTCTTAATACATCTGAACTCTTATGAATATCAGATCAAAATGAAAAGAAAAATATACGGGAAACTGTCATTCAGATTTCCGGGCATCTTTCATCTTAATGAAGGTGTCATGAAGTTCTTTCCATGTCTCTTTCAGTCCGTCCATCATAACCTTGGTATGGCCAATGATCGGCATAAAATTCGTATCCCCAAGCCACCGGGGAACAATATGCTGATGGAGGTGATCTGCTATTCCGGCTCCGCTTACACTGCCAAGATTTATGCCGATATTATATCCCTGGGGAGTCAGACAGGCATCGAGCACACGGAGGGAGATTTTGGTGAGTTCTGTTATTTCACGGTTTTCATCATCCGTCAGGGACAGGTAATCCGATGTATGCCGGTAAGGGGCAATCATCAGATGTCCGTTGTTATATGGAAAGAGATTCATCAGGACAAAGGTGTATTGCCCGCGGTAGACAATCAGGTTTTCCTCATCATCGTCCTCAGCTGGCTTCTGACAGAAAATACAACGATCTTTCCCGGATTTATCCCGACGGATATATTCAATCCGCCAGGGAGCCCAGAGATAATCCATATTTAATGTCCTTCTTCCCGTTCTTTCAGGTATTCTTCGACAATTTTTTCCTGAATTTCCCTGGGAACATATTCATAGTGACTGAATTTTCTGCGGTGATATCCACGGCCCTGACAGAGAGAGCGAAGGGTATTGGAATATTTATAGAGATTGGCCAAAGGTACTTCCGCCTTAATGATCTGGAAGTGTCCGTCAGAATCCATACCGAGGACCTTGCCACGGCGGGCGGAGATATCTCCCATGACATCGCCCATGTATTCTTCGGGAATGGTGATTTCGATCTCATAAATAGGTTCCAGCAAAATAGGATCTGCTTTCGTAAAAGCGTCCCGAAAAGCACCACGGGCCGCAATCTGGAAAGCGATATCCTTTGAATCTACCGGGTGCTGTTTCCCGTCAAAGACAACCGCTTTCACATCAATAACCTTATTTCCGGAAAGGGGGCCGGCTTCGCAAGCCTGACGGACACCTTTTTCAATAGACGGTACAAAAGACCGGTCCACATTCATTCCCACAAGCTCACTGGCAAATTCAATGCCTGTCCCCCGGGGCAAGGGTTCAATTCGGAGTTCCACTTCACCAAACTGTCCTGCACCACCGGACTGTTTTTTATGGCGATAACGGGCTGTGGTTGTTTTTCGAATGGTTTCACGATACGGTATTTTCGGTTGAACCTGGACAATTTCCACGTTGAATCGCTGGGCAATTTTCTTCAGGGATATATCCAGATGAATTTCTCCCATACCAGAGACAATCGTCTGCTTCAATTCGGAATCCACGACATAATGAAAGGTCGGATCCTCAGCCTGAACCTGTGCCAGGCCTGTCCCGATTTTCTCTTCATCGCCTTTTGCAGCTGCTTCCACAGCAACACGAATTACAGGTTCGGGATATTTAATCCCCACAAACTGCCAGGGCTCTTTGGAATCCACCAGCGTATGATTGGTCATGGTATTTTTCAATTTGACAGCAATACCAATATCACCGGCTTTGATTTCCGAAACCTCTTTCCGGTGTTTTCCGTTCAAAATATAAAGGTTTCCGAAACGTTCGGATGTATTGGTTGCCGGATTTTTTAATTCATCCCCCACTTTCAGGTTTCCGCTGATAACCTTGAAGTAGGAAATATCTCCCACATGCTGTTCATGGACGGTTTTATAAATAAAAACTGCCGTAACTCCTTTTTCATCAATTGTAATGGGTTCGGGATCACTATCACCGGATTTTTTCACCTTCCATTCTTTATTTTGTGACGGGTCAGGATAATAATCCACCATAATTTCCATCATGCGTGAAATGCCCACTTTTTTTTCAGACGAAACACAAACAAGGGGAAAGAAATTCCGCTCAAGAATAGCACGCCGAAGCCCATCCTTCAGCTCCTCTTCTGTCAATTCACCGGATTCAAAAAACTTTTCCAGCAGGACATCATCCGATTCTGCAATCATTTCCACCAGTTCTTCATAACGTGTGTCGAAAGTGTCCTTTAAATCTGCCGGGATTTCTTCTTCCGTATAAACGCCGTTCTTATCAAAAACCAGCATTTTTCTTTTCAACAGGTCGATAATGCTGTCAAAGGCAGGGCCGGGGTTAACAGGATACTGTATAGGATAAATCCGGTTGGAAAAACGATCACGAACACTGTCACTAATTGTATCGAATTGCGTATGTTCCTTATCAAGCATAGACATAACAATCATGGCTGTTGTCTTGTAATCATTGACATAATTCCATGCAAATTCGGTCCCCACTTCAATACCGGATGTAGCATTGACCAGAACCATGGCATTTTCAACCACTTTCGCAGCACTGATTACTTCTCCGGCAAAATCCATATAGCCCGGCGTATCCAGAATATTGCATTTTACACCATTCTTTTCAAAATGCATAAAAGATGTTTTAATAGATATTTGGCGTTCTATTTCATCACTGGAATAATCTGAAGTGGTACTCCCCTCTTCAATGGATCCGATCCGGTTGATTTCACCGGCCAAAAGTAAAAGTGCATCAGACAAAATGGTTTTACCGCTGGCGGAATGTCCTATTAAAGAAAAGTTCCGAACATGCTTCGTATCGAATGTTTTCATCAATCGTCCTCCGGTTTTGAAGATAAATTATTCATTTTATTGTTATGGTGTATGGCATTTCTGCGGATAGTCTGTCGGGCGATTTTCCCTGTAGCTCCCACAGGTAAATGATCTAAAAAAATGAAATCCGAGGGAATTTGATACCGGGGGATTTTTCCCGCCAGGTATTCTTTCAGAGCTTCCGGATCTGCCTGACTCAGTTTTTCCGGAACGACATAAGCAACAGCCTTTTCATTCCCGCGGTTGTCAAAAGGTATACCCACAATAACCGCTTCCCGGATATTGGGATGTTTTCTGAGAATATTTTCTGCACTTTCAGGAAACATGTCAAATCCATTAATCCGGATGCGGTTTTCAATACGGTCCACAAAATAAATATAACCGTCCATATCCTGATAACAGAGATCCCCTGTATGAAACCACCCCTTGTTCAGTGCATCACTTAGTTTATCCTGTCCTGAAGTAAACCCGGATACAACCGATTCTTTCCGAATACATAATTCACCGATTTTCTGATCAGGAACGACAGTATCTCCATGGCGGATTGAAACGGACACATTATGGAGGGGAATTCCGATTGAACGGAGTTTGCTTTCATCGTTATTGATCAAAATCACAGGACCGGCTTCTATCAGGCCGTAGCCCCTGAAGATGGGAAAATGACATTTTTCATAAAACCATGATTGGACATCCGGTTTCAGGTG
>Ga0180301_10001791_pt1 | contig 16866 bp, 22 predicted proteins | sample GuaBasSediGuay16_FD_121797 | JGI IMG/M metagenome (GOLD analysis project Ga0180301, IMG submission 121797) | Subseafloor sediment microbial communities from Guaymas Basin, Gulf of California, Mexico - Guay16, Core 4569-2, 12-15 cm | ecosystem: Environmental > Aquatic > Marine > Hydrothermal... | reverse complement strand
CATTCCCATCTCCTTGCTTCGGTTGGAGGCAGGTAAAAAGTCCTGTTACAGATCACGGATCGCCCAACGGCGACATGAACATGGTCGTCATCGTGCGAGCAGGCCCAGCATATATAATACCTGTATTACTAGTATAAATTCCGTGGTGTTTGAGATGAACTGCGAAAAGATAAAGAACGCTATCATAGTTCTCGACTGGATGTTGAACCAGTTGAAAGAGATCATGATGAACTTCGAGAACAAGGACTTCAGGGATGTTCTCCACCGAGCCTACCATGAATCGATATACGGTGAATGGACGTTGCCCGAGATCGTAGAGAAGCTCTGCGATATAAGGAGGAAGATAGACATCCTCAGAATGATGGTCATGGCGTACGCCTGGAAAGAGAAGTGCCTGGTAACAAAGGAGTGAGGAGATGAAGAATGAGCATATGGGGTCTGTGGGCCGCTCTTCAGGCTGAGATAGAGTTCCACTCTAAGTATACACATATATGCAACATCAAAGACATGAAGAAGTGTATCAGAGCAGGGCTGAAGAAACATCCCAACGACGTTAGCTACGTCATAGATAGATGCATAGAGAAGTATTGCATTGAGTATGAAGGTGACCAGATGTGAAGCTCTTCCTCGTTGTGGTGACGGCTTGTCGCAACGTCAGGGTTGTGGTCTCGGCTGGCGGATCGGGTTCTGGGACGAACTTTGATAAGGACTACGTAGCCGATGAATGTGTGCCGATAGCGATAGCCTCGCACGATAAGCTCAGGGATGTGCTGAAGGAGATCGGCTTCGATGATGATACCGTAGATAGTATCGTGGAGAGCTTCGAGGAGCACCAATATGCTGAGTTCCAGCGCGGACCGATCACATACATCGTCCACGAACTGATAATCAACATCTAGAGGTAGCAAGAGATGAGCTTGCTGGAACGTATCAGGAAGTGGTTGAAGTGCAAAAAGATAGACTGTGGCGAGGATAGGTACTTCGTGTGCTTCTACACCATGGTGCGCGAGATGGAGGAGTGCGAAAAGATGTTCAAGCCCCTCAGGAAGCTGAGGATCATCAGCAGGGAGAGGTACATGAAGTACCTCGAGGCATGCCTTGGTCTGGGCGAGTACACCAGGAAGAAGTGCCTGGATCTCTTCAACCAGTGTTGCGGACCGCCGAAAGATGGAGAAGAAGAGGAGTGGTGAAACGTATGGTGTTCGACATCAGGTACAAGGAAGACCTTTTGCTGTTTAGGGAGTGGTTTGTGAGAGTTCTGCTATGGCATTGCGATAGCATTTTCAGCGCTAAACCAGTTGTGGATACGCATGTCGTTACCGTCGGTAGGCACGAAATAGACGTTGTTGTGAACTGCAGAGGTAAGAGGATATGTATAGAGCTGAAGGAGGTCGATATAGCCAGAGCCGTCGACCAGGCCATCAACTACCTCGAGAACCTCGGCTGCGACATCGTCTACGTTGCGCTGGGCATGCATATCGATACGATAATGGACTACCTCCGCACGAACCAAGAGCTGGCGAAGAAGGTGTTCGAGCACGGCATAGGGATCGTATCCGCACCAGACAACTGCATAGTGTTCAGAGCATTCCAGCGAAGAACAGCCTCAACCAGGTTCCTCAGCCTAGTAGAGCTGATGAAGAGCAGGGAAAGTGAGTAGCAGAGGAGGTTCGGAGGTGGCGGGGATGAGCCTCGACAGCGTATCCAAAGCCGTTACCTCCAGGTTGCCGCGGTTCCTCAGGTTCTTCAGGTGCAGGAAGATAGTGTGCCTCGACATGTACGACAAGGTGTGTGTACTCGCCTCGATGCGCGAGCTCGCGGCTTGCCTGGGGCCGATAGCGACGCTCTTCGCATGGAACATCATATCGAGGGAAGAGGCCGACAGGTACACGCAGTATTGCAAAGAGTACGCGACGTTCGTGTACAGGAAGTGCATGGACACCTACAGAGCGTGTTGCGGGAAGCAGTAATTCTCGAACTGTCCAAAACCGTATCTATCCGCACACCATCCAGCTAGCTACATGGTGGGAGCGGGACATGGAGGAGCGGAGCGTTTCTGGATACGCCTTCGTCGCCAAGCGCATGTATAGGGATGGCACCGAGGAGCTCGTGCCCGACAGACCCCGTGTTGAGTACAGGTTTGTTGCTAGCGGAAAGCTCGCCGAGCTGATGGAGCTCCTCTCCCAGGGCAGGAGAGACGAGATCGTCAGGAGAAGGCTTCACTTCTCCCTAGCGGTCAGGTGCCTGCTCAAACGAGAGTACGTGCTGGAGGTACGTAGCTACTGCAACAACTGCTTCTTCCAGGACATATGCGCGTTCCCACAGAACCCGCGCTGGTTCCTGGAGAAGGTACCGCACGCCAGGAGAGCGATAATGGAGATAGCGTCGAAAAACCCAGAGATAGCCAAAAAGCTAAAAAAGTGATTTTTACACCGAAAGTTCTCTGCCAACACCGATCTACGTAGACAAAGAACCTGCGCGCTCCGTCAACGATTTCAGGAAGCGCACCAGTACATCGTATTGCGGATGCTCTGGATTGAGAGTATAGCAGAACACTTCTCTTTTAACAACCCCCCTTCTGCGGTAGTAGCTCAGCCTCCTATAGATATCCTTGTACTCTGCTCCCAGCATAACCATGAGTTGCTTTATGGTGAAGCAACCGTGCATCAACGTTGCGAGAAGCTTCAAAGTGAGGTCAGACAGTGTCAACTTCCTGACCACACCAAAGCACCCAACTCCAGTGATACACACCGTCCATCCATCTCTATCCCTAACGAGCTGGGCCCTGCCAGATCTAACGAGCTCAGCCATCTCACGGGGGAGCTTCTCTATAACCTCATCCAGTTTCGTGGTTTTTGCACCCATCTAGACCCGCCCGTACCATCATCTAGAAGAAAACTGGAGGTTTAGATGTTGCGGCACCCCCGAAAGTTTTGGTTGGGTTCCAGTATATATACTACTACTACGCTACTTCCCGCCCAGAAACCTCCTGGATAGCCTGCACTTCCTGAACCTCTCGTGGCACCAAACGATGTTTTTGTTCACCAGGAAACGCCAGATGTCCTCGAAGACGTTGATCGGCATGTCCTCTAGCCCCAGCGCCTCCCGAATTGAGTAGGGATCGCCCTGCCTAACATACCAACTACCACTACGCTCCTTCAGACGGTACAGAGCCTCGACAACCCTCCGCTCGTTCTCGTCGAGGCTCCTCCCAAGATACTCCTCAATCCTTCTGAGAACCTCCTCAAAAGAATGGTCGCCTCTTTGATTCTTGTTAACCTCTTTATTAACAGAAGAACCCGTTCTCATTGTTACATATTGTAACCAATTGTTACCAATTGTTATACGGAAGAATAGAGAGGTATTTATACGACTCAACAAATAATTGATTTGTGGATGTTCGTAGTTTATGCAGAAGTATGGACCTTCTCTAGTGAGCAAGGAGGCGTAGTAGTAGTAACTAATATATCTATAAGTAGTATAGTAGTCGAGGCCGAGGAGCCTCGCCACGTCTGAAACGGTTGCGCATCCATGCTGGAGTACCGCCAGAACCTGAAGCCCTCTGGCGCTGAACTTCCTGAGGATTTTCCAGCACTTCATTTCGCCTGCCATCCATGTGCAGATGACGTAGCCCCTTCTCGGATCCCTGACTATTATCGCCCTCCCCTTCTCCAGCATGCTCCTCCACTTCTCTGGCAGTACCTCGAAGACCCACCTCGGCAACGTGGGGTAGTCTTTATAACCTTCCTCGGAACGAGCCCTAGAATCGGAAGTAGACTTGCCGTCCCAGCCCATGTCTGGGGCACCCGCTACAGTGTTCTCCCCTGTCTAGACACATAAATACACAGGCAGTTTCCACAGCTCTGAGACCGAAGGTGCAGTTCTATGTCATGCAGAACGTGGAAGGATATGATGGTGGAGGAGGGTTCTAGGCACTTCTGGGGCTTTCTATTGATTAGACGAGAAGAGCTGAAGCGATTCTTGCAGAGGATGTTCGAGAGGCGCGGTCATCTGGAGATCCTGGAGGTCGGTTGCTACAAGGGGATGCTCGTCGGGTGGCTCCTCGAAAACTTCCCCAAGGATAAGTACAGTTGGGGTTACATCGGTGTCGACATAGTTGAGCCCCCCGATAGAAGGAAGGACTATCAGCACCTCATCATGAACGCGGAGGCGCTGGAGTTCCCAGCTAACAGGTTCGACGTCGTTATAATGGTCGAGACGCTGGAGCACGTCGTGGACTACGTCAGGGCGCTGCGCGAGGTGTACAGGGTTCTCAGACCAGGCGGATGCATCTTCATCCAGTCCGTGGCGTGCAACGACCCCGCGGCGACCTCCGACCCAACGCACTTCCACGTACTCCACCCAAAGACGTTGTCCAACCTCCTGCGATGGCTCGGCTACACAGATATCGAGACATACGAAGGAAGCAACTTCGCGGTCATCGCATGCAGACCCTGACCACAACCAAAACCTTCTCCCGTCGCATACTTCCTATACACTACGTATAGATGCCCCATACACCCGCATCCCATACCTATGTAAGCAATAGGTTTTTAACCCCGCTCCGCGTATCCTATACTCGGGTGTGCGATATGGCCCAGACCCAAATCCAGACCCACGAAACCCAAACCCAGACTCAAACTCAAATCTCTCAAACCAAACCAAGACCAAAAATCAAAACTATATCTATCGAAGTCATAAACATACCAAAATCAATGTATAACGTGGTTCGCAGCATTGTGAATTCGAGCATAGATACAATCAGGTGCTATGTGCTTGATGAGAAGTGGTGGTGCGAGAAGAGAACCATCGGCGGGCTACCATGGAAGCTGATGCCGACAACGTATCCAGTGACTACCGTTATCGCAAAGGAGGGTCAGTACATCGAAGTGCCTGTGAAGGCTAGTGCTGTCGTCATCGAGACACCGAAGGGATCGATATATATCGTCGAGCCAGGCTATAGGCACAAAGTCGCTGTGGACATCGAGGGTGTTGGTACGTTCAAGGACGAGGATCTCGATAAGGTTGCTGTCATTGCAGACGTTCCATTCGCCTACCCAATACGGCTAGTTGACCTGGTGAACGCTATCGACTCTATCGTTGACTGGGGGTAAACTTTGAGTATCGCAGAGAAGAAGGAAAGGATCAAGCGTGAGTTCGGGGAGCTCATCATCGAGAACTTTGAAGAGTTACACAAGGATGAGAGACTAGTTGCGAAGGCGATAACAGACAACACGTACACGAAAACAATCATGTTGATCGTCAACACGACGAGGGAGGTGGCGGACAAGGAAACGTTTGCATGGATACGTGTACATGCTGAGCGACAGATGCTCGTCAAAAGATGGTTGAGCGGCAGACTACAGCAACACATCCAGCGCGTAACAGTCAGAGGGTTTAGCATCTATAGGCTCGTGCTCGATGGATAACTACTTTTGCTTTTTCTTCCCCTGCCCCCGACCCCGCTGGGGGTCTTCCCCACGGGGCGGGAGGGGCTGGAATCATGACCCGTCTAATCTTCGCACCTCCACTCCCATTAAATGCATTTCAGGGAAAAACAATTAGTATAAAGGTGAGGAGGCTAAGCATTGAGGAGTTGCGTCATCTAGTAGAACAATATAAGCAACATGGTGTCGAAATCGTTAACTTCATTAGGCACCCATCAACGGTGAAACTACTAAACCAGCTATTGGGGCTCAACATGCAGCCCTCCAGCGAGCTCTACCAGTACCAGCAGGGCGACATCATTATCGTGGTGGGCCTCAGAAGACCAGTGCGGGGGCAGGAGGTCGAGGTCAAACCAGAGGATCTCGATGTTGCTATCGTTGAGAAGGTTGAGGTGGGGAGCTGATGACCGAGGTGGACATCTTCGTTAGCGAGGGTAGGGTGTGCTACGATGTTGCTGCGAGCAGGAGGGATACCGTTGCTAACATAGCTATACTGTTGCCGAGCATGCGGATCATACACCCAGTCAGGGGCTTTGCGGTCTGTGTAGAGCGGGGCAACGATAGGGTGGTGGTCAAGTGGTACGAGAGCAACCGCGGTGTGCCGTACCTGCGGATCTACGCTATCGGCGACAGGCTGGAGCGCGTCGCGGACTTCTCTGGGAGAATCAACGCGTTTGCGGTCAGGGCCGTCCTGAAGCAACTCGGTGTAGACAACGACACGGTCTCCCGCGTGCTTGCACTGCTCGGCCTGGAGGACTAGCGCGTTGCTTTCACGTCTTTTTCTCCACGATCTCCTCGAAGCTCTTCGCCTTCTCGTACATCCCAACTGTTATCACATACCTCTTTCCTTTCTCGTGCTGTTGGAGCTCTAGCCGATCCAGGGTGAAGAAGTACCACCTCCTGTCTTCCTGTATGTAGACAGCGATATACGGTTCTCCGCCCGCCAGCTCGGATGCGTACCTGAGGTTCTCCACCTGCCTGTACGGGATGTGTATCGTGTCCCTGTGCTTCCTCATCTTCACCTCGAAGAGCAGCACCCTCCCCTTCCTTATCGCCACGAGGTCTGGGTACCTGAAGCGTTTGGATCTCCTACCGCTTGCAGGTGCCCTCATAACGAAGAAGCCGAGCCTGAGAAGCCTCTTCCCAAGCTCGTACTCGGCCTGCTTGCCCTTCTTATACGCCTCCGAACCCATACCAACACCACGAAATACCTTATACATGCAGTCGATAAGTTTTTTAGGGTGGGTATACCTATACTACGTAGTGGGGGTAGCCCAGATGGCTAGGTGGACAACAATCAAAGTCCCAGTCGAACTACGTGAAATGGTTAAGCACCTCTCGGAGAAGATGGGTAAGCCGCAGTGGCAGATACTCACCGAGGCGATCACGTTCTACGAGGGCTTCATACGGAGTCCAAGGGTTAGGACCTCTACGAGCAACCTCGACAAGCTGGCGTGGTACATCACAAAGCTGGCGACATCGTTCGGCGCGTTCAAGGAGAACCCGAGCGACGAGAACTTCGAGTACCTTAAGAAGAGGGTCGAGGAGCTCAGGGAGCGGATAGGTGTCGAAGCTGATCTGCTTCTCCGAGTAGCCGAGTACTACAGGTCAACAACGGACGAGAGCCTCAGGAAGAAGCTTAGGATCGACATGAACTCGATCTTCAAGCAGATCGTGAAGGAGCTGATAGTCCAGATGATGTTCGAGCTCGTCTCGAAGGAAGAGGCTCCCCAGACGTGAAAAAACCTGTATCTGTTTTTGCATCCCTCTCCTCAGATCACCGAGAAGCCGCTGGACGACCTCCTGGATCTTCTCTTCCTCTGCCTCGTCTCCGTTATGGATGCCAGCAGCACTCCTCTTGGAACCGATAGCCTGACATTAGTTACGAAGTCGTCTAGGCACTGATCCAGCCTGTAGTCCTTACCGCACCGATTGGCGTAGACTATGATGGCCTGGCACAGCTTCTCCGCGTACTGCTGCAGCTCTTCATCGCTCATGTTCCCGCTGTGGTACTCCTCGGCTATCTGCGCTAGGATGCTCTGCAGCTCCAGCTTCTCGGACTCCCTTCCACACCCTGCGAAGATCCTGTTTATCCACTCGTTGATTTTCATGGCTCACCCCTCCTCGATAACCTTCACTATGGCTCTGAGTATAAGGTCTTGCACGCTTACCTTCTGTCTCCTAGCCTTCTCCTCCAGCTTCTTCCTCACTGGCTCTGGAAGAAGTATCTCCAGCTTCGAGGGCTGCTCCAGACTCTCTTGCTCTGTCATACTGCCTCAGCCGAGCAAGAATCTCCTCTGCACGTTTATATCTAACGCTGGATTTCGTGATCTCCTTGGCTATCTTCTTCACGAGCCTGAACCTCTTCTCAAGCACGTCCTTCCTGACCCCCCGAACCCTGAACGTTATCGTGAGGGTGTATCCATCGGTTGTGGGGGTCATCGACGTGAGCACGTCGACGAGTATACCAGACTCCTGGAGCCTCCTAGCAACGAACTGAGCGTAGTTCTCCACCGTATCCAGCTGCTTCCTCACGGCCTGGGCCAGAACCGCGACTAGGTGGCTAGATGGGATCTCCCATATCCACACAACGTCTCGGAACAGCGACGATTCTTTGGCTGGCCTCTCCCTAGGTTTATCGTCCCCCAGGATATCGAACCCGCTCATCGATGCCATCACCCTTCTGCTCTCATGCTAGACCCAGTGTTCTACTCAGCACCGCTGAGTTACATAAGTTTCGGCTCGGACTGTTCGCAGTCCATACTTTTACGCTTTGTACCCCCAGACTCACTTCCTGGGTAGGTAACTATGCCTCTGGTCAAGACCCTGAGCGACAGAGTTCAGAAGTTCACCGCTAAGACACCTGCCGACGTAACAGGAACCAGGTACGGAGCAGTCAAGGACCTCGCGGTGAACAGGTACATCGAGGGCGCTGGCATATTCTATGCGGTGAGGGAGCGTGTGAGAGACATATTGGAGCGTGAAGGCGTTCCAGCGACTGTGCATGGCATCTACTACGCGTTTGCGTTGCAACTAACGAGGTATGCTCTGTCCCACTATGGTCCAGAGCTGGAGAAGATAGCCGAAGGGCTCAAGCTGAGATTTGTTGGCAAGGGTGCTGACCCCGCGATACTGGACAAGATAGCCAACCTCATAGTTGGATAAACTCGTGCATGAGGGGGTGAGACCCTATGCCCATCGTGAAGAGATTAGATGACATGCATAAGAAATTCGAGCTGAAGTACGACGGAACCAACGTGACCAACAGGCTCAACGCAGTCAAGGACATCATGGACAGCAGGTACGAGGCTGCTAGCTCCGTGATATACAACGTTGTGGAGACCGTGAGAGACATCCTGAGCGAGGAGGGTGTGCCATCTGGTCTGTGGGCTATGTATATCTCATTTGCTGAGAAGATAGCGAAGCTCACCTTCAGCCACAAGGGTCTAACGCTCCAGAAGGAGGTCAGTGCGGAGAAGCAGCACTACATCACTGCGTTTGGCGCTGATCCAGCTATACTGGACAGGATAATCGAGGCTGTCATAGGTATAGTGCCACCCTACTAACGTTAGCAACGTATGCTGGGATGAGCCCCCCACTGAATGGGGGGCGATAAAGAGAAAAACCATTTTTTACCTTTTTCACCCTAAGCCTTCTTATGTGGTCTCATGCGGGCAGTAGCCGTTATTACGTCCGATAGATCCGTCTCGTTGCAACGTGTGGCGAACGACATCATCTACGTTCTCAGGAAGCACGGGTACCAGAACACGAGGCTTATCCTGTCGGCAAATGCAGACCCAATGCTCTACCAGGACGTGTTCATGGCTATAATCGTCATGACCTTCGACCCCGCGTGGGTTCTGCCGTACTGCTACCTGGCCCGAACACTGAAGACCAGGGGGAAGAGGGTGTTCTTCTACACAACGATAGAAGGGAGGGCTAGACGTGTGCATGGAGACCACTGGATATACAGGGACCTCTCGTTCATAGCTAACAGCATGTACACCAAGGAGAAGCTCACCGAAGCTGGAGCCAGGGTAGATGCAGTTGTCTACCACGGTGTCAGGGTGGACGCTATAAGGTCCTACAGGTGGAGAGCCAAGTACATCAGGCAGAAGCTTGGTCTCTCACCCGACGACTTCGTCGTCGGGTACATCGCTGGGGGATACATGAGGAAGGGACACGACGTCTTCGCCGAGGTGTGCAAGATCGTCAGGGAGAGGGATCCGTCGATAAAGTTCGTCGTCCTGACCGATAAGAAGGGCGCCCAGCACTACAACGATGTGGACAACGTTATCCTCATCCCAGAGTTCGGTAAGCTGAGCAACGACATGGTCTACGGGCTGTACCACGCGTTCGACCTCTACGCGCAGGCATCTCTGTCCGAAGGATTTGGCATGCCCGTCCTTGAAAGTCTCGCGGCTGGGAAGCCTGTGGTCCACGCCGACTACAACCCGCTGTCCGAGATCACGACGCCCCGAACGTCTTTCCGAGTACCTGTCGTTGATGTTACGTATAAACGAGAGCTCGGAGCGATAGAGTTCGAGCTGCACTTCTACGACCCAGCCGTCTTCGCCGAGATGATCCTCTACGCCAAGGACGAGGTTCTGAGGAACAGGGACGAGTACGAGGCTCGGTGCATCGAGAGGGCGAGGGAGTTCGATGTCGAGAAAACTTATAAATACTTCGTGGTGACCAGCACTCTGAAGGGTGAAGAGCTTGGCTTCCAGGTCTAGATCCAGATCGGCCGAGCCCATGCCAGAGCAGGCTACAGAGCAGGCACCTGCGCAGCAACAGCAGGCACCTGAACTGACACCCGAGCAACGCGAGATCCTGGAGGCCATGAACGGCCTGATCATGGCGGCACAGGAGCTCAGCTACGCGGTCGCCCTCCTGCCCAACGAGCTTGTCGAGAAGCACCCAGAGCTCAGGGAGCTTGTGGACGCCGCCAGGAACGTGGTTAGGGCTACGTGGAGGTTCCACAAGCTCATCAGGTCAAGGGTCGGTAGATGACCAGGGTAATAGTGCCGCCAGCGGTCGTCGAGCTCGACGGTGCGAGGGTCTACATCCTGGAGGTCACCGAGAGGACGTGGATAAGGGGGGAGAAGCGCTTCCTCGTGACGTGCATGATCGAGTACGCTGGCTACTGCTCTCCGAAGTTCACGCTGGACGTAGCGTCGAACGAGGAGCTCAAGGCCAAGCTACAGGCAGAGATAGCCAAGATGAAGCTCGCGATCCTTTCTGGCAGAGGAGACGCATTTTTTAACAAGTGCTAGTCAGTAGTTATAATCCTTCTTTTCGCTCATCTCGTTTAGGGGGTGCGGGTGCAGAGTACAGACCACAGGCTAGAGCCTTTCACCCCCGACGATGCCCGCTACCTGCTGTCGGTACTCGACAGCGTGAACCGCGGCCGTGATCCTGGGGTCATCGCTGTCTCCGCAACGAGAGCATCGATGACCGTTATCAGCATCGATGAGCTCGACCTCGAAGCCATGGTTTCTTCGACCCACGGCATAATGGATCCCATCGGACAGCTCCAGCAGTGGCTCTACGACAGGTTCAAGGAGCTCTCGTCGTGGTTCGCCGACGCTGTCGGCGGCGTGTTCGAAACGTTCTACAACACCTTCATAAAGCCAGTCATCGACAGCATATCCTCTGTTGTGAACAACATATGGAGCTACATACAGCAGGTGCCAGGAACATTCATGAACCTGCTCGAGTGGCTGGAGAACCAGCTGAGCGGTGCATGGAACTGGATCCAGCAGAACATAATCGGCCCACTATCCGAGGGGCTGTCGCAGTTCGTTGACTGGGTCAGCGAGGCTATCAACACGGTTACGAAGTTCATCACCGAGGATCTCCCGAGCCTCCTCAGCCAGATACCCAGCATGATACAGGAGGCGGTTGCGGGTGCATGGGACTGGATACAGACCTACATCATCTCGCCCCTGAACGAAGCTATCAGCAACATCGTGCAGTGGGTTCAGAGCGGTGTAGACACACTGATAAGGTTCTTTACCCAGGATCTCCCGAACTGGCTCGGACAGATACCGTCGATGATCCAGGAAGCCGTTTCTGGAGCATGGGAGTGGATACAACAGCATATCATAGCTCCACTGCAGGGAGCTTTCCAGCAGTTCGTTGACTGGGTTCAGAGCGGGATCAACACGCTCGTCAGGTTCTTCACACAGGATCTCCCCAACTGGCTTGGACAGATACCCGCAACGATACAGCAGTTCCTAGGGCAGGCGTGGAACTGGATACAGCAACACATAATAGGTCCTCTATCTGATGCGTTCCAACAGTTTGCACAGTGGATACAGTCTGGCATCGATACCCTGACACGGTTCTTTACGCAAGACCTCCCGAACTGGTTTGCTCAGATACCCAACATGTTTCAGCAACTCCTTGGTCAGGCATGGGACTGGATACAGCAACACATCATTTCGCCACTTCAGAGCGCCTTCCAGACGGTTACCGAGTGGATACAGAGCGGTATTGAGACGCTGACGAACTTCTTCACAAGGGATCTCCCCAACTTCTTCAGCCAGATACCTAGCATGATCCAGGAGGCCTGGGACTGGATACAGCGGAACGTTATTGCTCGCATAACGGGTGCGTTCCAACAGTTCGTTGACTGGATCGGAGGTGCGTTCGACACAACTAGGAGGCTCTTCGAGGAGCTGTGGAACAGGATCGCTGGAGGCTTCCAGTGGCTCACGGAGCAACTGGAGGGCTTCGGCAAGTGGCTGGAGGAGAGGTTTGAGCAGGTCGGTGACTGGCTTAGGCAGATCGTGGACACCATATCCAAGGTTCCAGAGTACCTGAAGCAGGCATTCGACTGGATCACGAAGATAGGAGAGGAGCTCGGCAAGGTGTGGGAGGGTGTGCAGAACTTCTTCAGGCCACTCGCTGTCATACCAGACGCAAGGGCCTTCATCGAGAAGGTGAGCCCTGAGCTCGCGAGGGAGTGGGATCAGCTCATCTCGGAGATCAGGAGCCCGCTGGACTGGATCACCAACTTCCCGAGGATACTCTGGCTCAGCGCTAGGACCGTAGGAGCCGTTGTATGGTACTTCATGCCAGAAGAAGTGAAGGATTGGTTTGAGAGGATATCGAAGTACCTCGATAGAGTCGGAGTAGCGATAATGGGCTTCGTCAACTCGGTTGCACAGCTACCAAGCATGCTCTACGAGAAGTTCAAGGGCTTCCTCCAGGGCATCGTCGACGCGCTGCAGTCCATCGGGAACTTCTTCGGCCAGCTGTGGGAGGGGCTCCAGCAGTTCGCGAAGGATCCGTGGGGCTGGATACAGAAGAACATCGCCGAGCCGATCTGGAGGGGCCTGCAGTGGATCGGGCAGAAGATAGTTGAGGGCGTGCAGTGGGTGTGGAGCGTACTAGGGGACCTCGCTGCGAGGATCCTGGAGTGCCTCAAAGCGGGCGGCGCGTGGCTCCTGGGCGCGGTCAGGGCGGCCATGGACGCCGTTATCGGGTTCGTGCACGACGTTGCCGAGGTTGTTGGGGGCGCGCTGTCCAGGCTCCTGAGCGCGTTCGTGGAGGCGAGGTCTCCGTCACCGCTGGACCAGCTGGCGTCTCCGTTCAGAGCCTTCGTGGATAGAGTGTTCAAGCCGTTGCTGGACCAGCTGGTGGGCGCGCTGTCGTCCGCTGTGAAGAACCCAGTCGCCTTCATGTACCAGCTACTGTCGTTCGGCGTCATGTTCTCCGCCGCCGCCCACGGCATCAGGATAATCATAGATCCGATCGTAGAGAGCCTGCCGATGATAGAGGTCCTCGGCTCTCCCATGGGCATGGGAGGAAGGTTCAGGTTCATGCTGAGCAGGATCATCAGATCCGTGTCTGAGCAGGTGGAGAAGATAATGCCCGACGTTGCTCGGTACATGATCATAGGCCACATGATATGGTGGGCCGAGCCCACGAGGGCGGTCACCAGGTACAACCTGACGGAGTACGTAACCGTCGAGCTCCCGCCGTTGGAGCACGCGCTCAACCTTGTTAGGAGGTCTATACCGACACCCACACTCATGGATAACTACAAGATGTTTGTAGACCAGCTCAGGATGGGTGGTATCTACAAGGGCTTCATAGAGAAGCTCTATGGCTTGCCGAGCAAGCTCGCTGAGCGTATACGCAAGTCCCTGGGCGACGTCTCTAGGATCTACGATTCTGAGACGATGTCGGTGGTGATCAAGGATAGGTTCGGTATGGATAGGCACTTCCCGACAACGCTGGTCGGTGCGTTACCGACCCCGAGCGAGCTGGCGAGGATGATGATCCGCGACATCATACAGGATCCGAGGCACTTCGCGACTGTTATGGCTATGCACGGCTTCACGCCAGACATCGCCTTCATGTTCTACCTGCTGCACTACAGGTACCCGCCGCCCGAGAAGCTAGCCGACTTCTTCTGGCGTGGTATAGCTGGCGAGCTGTGGAACCCTGAGGCACCAGTAGACGCTGGTCTCCTGGCGACGTTCGGCATAGATCCAACAACATGGAGGGCTGTCGCTCCGAAGGAGCTGAACTTCAACTACGATGTGCTGAAGGATATGATAAGCACATACATGAAGTGGCACGACTACGCCAGGTTCCCGTGGCAGCCTGGGTGGACGACCGACAACGCCATCATAATCGAGCTCATGGCTGACATACCGACGAAGATAGACCTCAGATGGATGACCAGATGGGGTCTGTTCGACTACTGGTCTGCCCACGGTGTTGGTCTCAGGACCGCCATCCACGAGATAACCAAGAGGTTGATACCAGATAGAACGACTTGCCCAGCTAAACCGATGATCGACAGGTACCTCGAGTACCTGCGCACTGGCGAGATAGTCTTTGACCTGAAGCAGTTCTGTAGGGTGTTGCAGGCTACGGGTATCCACCCCTACTGGATACCATGGGTAGCGATAGCTGAGAGCATCAACGCTCTGACGGAGGAGCGGACACTGCTGAGGACGGGCTTCATCAACCTCTACAAGGAGGGTATATGGTCTCTCGATAGGCTCAACGAGTTGCTCTCTGGTTTCTTCACGGTCAAGTTCGAGGTTGGGTACTTCGATCCAGAGAAGAAGGACTGGTCCCAGGCTGTTGTGGAGTACCCAGTCGCGTTCCTGCCAGCCGAGTCCAAGCTCCTGGAGCTTAGGGCTGCCATGGACAGGGCTCTCGATATCTACAGAGAGGCGTACAGAGCCGTCATAGGTGCTGTGAGATCGTATGTGTTGACACCAGATGAAGCCAAGCAGCGGCTCGGTGCTATAGTAAACGAGATAAACAAGAAGTTCTTCTCCGCCACGATAAAGGCTATCAGCGGTAGGGAGCTATCGTTGGTGCTGGATGAAGGGTACTTCGGTGCGTGGACTGAGTACGCCAAGCTTCTAGCCGATGTGGAGGCTAGGGAGAGAACCAGGTTCTACGCGAGGTACCTGCTGTGGTCGGTTCTGTGGGGCCTGAGGTGGGGCTACACAACCGAGGAAGAAGCGGAGAGGTGGGTCAACGACCTGGTCGCCGTGATGCATGAGCACGAGTACGTGAGGCAGGCTATATGGCTAGCCGTCGATTTCATGGTGCAGAGGTTCTTCAAGGAGATCAAGGTTAGGGCTATCATCAACCTGCTCAGATCCAGAAGGATATCCATGGAGGAGGCGGTCATGGAGCTCACCAAGCTCGGGTTCAAGAAGGAGCAGGCTGTCGACTACATCAACGCCAACGTTGTGTGGTACACGCCTGGTCTAACAACATACGCCACTCTGCTGGAGATAGTCCCTGAAGCCATCACCACGAGCATCAGGGCCATCGAGCACTTCAACCTGCCGAGCGATGAGCTGCAGCACTGGATAACCTATGTTGTCAGGAAGCCGATCCAGGACGAGCTCACCCTGCTTAGGACGAGGATCTACAACGCGCTGGCTTCTGGTATGACCGTAGAGGAGGTCGTTGCGGTGCTCAAGGGCTACTCCATGACCTTCAAGTTCGAGAGGGGAGAGCTGAGGATAGAGGGTGCCGAGAAGGCTAGGAAGTTGCTGGAGTTCTACGAAGCCAACAAGGGCGTCTTCCAGTCGTTCGGTATAGCGCCGCACGAGTGGGTGATGTACAACGTTATCGCCGAGTTCGAGAGGAGGATAGACGAGCTTAGGACGGCGGCTAGGGAGAGGGTCCCGTCGCCGTCGACCCTCGGCGTGCTCGCCGAGTACCTCGTCATTCCAGAGAGGATGGTTGAGGAGGCGCTTAGGCGATACGGAGTATCTCAAGAGTGGCTACCGATATGGAAGCGGTACATACGGGTCAAGCCGATCAAGAGCGACTACAAGTCGTTGCTCTCGACGGCGGTAAGAGCGCTGCGATACGGTGCCATCACCGAGGAGCAGTGGAAGCAGTACCTGCGCAGGGCGCTGGAGCACGGCTTCACCGAGCTGGAGATCCAGATACTGAGAGAACGTGCAGAGCTAGAGATAGCGATCACCGAGGCCAGGGAGTACATACCGACGCCGAGCATGCTCGCGACGATGGCGGAGTACGTGGCGATACCAGCAGAGCTCATCAACAGGGTGTTCGAGGCTCGCAGGGTTCCCGAGGAGTGGAGGCCTATATGGCTCCAGTACATCCAGGCGAGGGCCCTCGCGGACGACGCGAGGGCGCTGATGTACAGCTACCTGAGGGCCAAGGCGCGCGGCGCCGAGTTGCCGCGGGATGTCGAGGACAAGGTCAGGGAGATACTGAGCGAGGTCGGCATCACAGAGAAGGAGATCAGCATCCGTCTCCTCGCCGAGCAGATCGAGTCCATGATCGAGTACATACCGACCCTAGGAACGCTGGCGTCCATGGCGGAGTACATAGAGGTCCCGATGGACTACGTGAGGAAGATCCTGCAGCTGAGGCGCGTCGAGAAGACGTTCGCCGAGCTGTGGGTAAGGTACATCCATGCGAGGATGATTAGCAGTGAGGTGAACCGCGTTGTGACGCAGTACGTGAGGATCTACGAGTACTTCACCGTTCCGCAGGAGCTCGCTAGGCAGATCAAGGACCTCATGCTCAGGGGTGGGTGGACGAGCGAGGAGCTGAGGATCTTCGAGCTGGAGCTCCAGCTACGCAAGGCCTACAGGATCATGACCTACCTCATCCCGACGATACGCCAGTTCGCGAGCGACGCGAGGTACATACCAGAGTGGGAGAGGCTGTTCGAGGATCTGCTCAGGGCCAGGGGAATCGATGTCAGGAAGTACCAGCAACAGATAGACTACTACAGGAAGCTGATCAGGAACCGCATGGTCTGGAGGCAGATCTCGTGGTACCGCAACCGCCTGGTGTACGCCTTCGCCAACGGTGTCATAGACGAGAACACCCTGAGGCAGAAGCTACAGGCGCTGAAAAAGTATGGTTTGACCGACGAGGAGATAGAGCT
>Ga0180301_10001790_pt1 | contig 16866 bp, 26 predicted proteins | sample GuaBasSediGuay16_FD_121797 | JGI IMG/M metagenome (GOLD analysis project Ga0180301, IMG submission 121797) | Subseafloor sediment microbial communities from Guaymas Basin, Gulf of California, Mexico - Guay16, Core 4569-2, 12-15 cm | ecosystem: Environmental > Aquatic > Marine > Hydrothermal... | reverse complement strand
TTATTTTCTCGTAAGCAATGAGGACTTGAACCCCTTTGTAAGCTTTAAATCCGTTGAGGTTTATAATATCACCATCATCCCACGCAAAACCCTCCAGCAAAAGAGTATTCATCTCTTCATTCTTGGCAGCGATGAAGTAAGTGTTTTTGTACTTTGATAAATCGGTCACTTCTAACAGCTCGCTCAGCTCGTCTTTAGTTAAATTTCGGTAGTTCCATTTGAATTTACTTTTTGTTATTCTAAACGAGAAAGAGTCGTTACCCTCATGCACAAAGCTGAATATTGTTTTGTCTTCTGGTTTAAGAAGGGGAAAAGCTACTAAGTCTACAGAATACTTCTGTTCGGGCCCACTAAAACTAAAACTGATTCCCTGGAAGACTACAGCATTCCAAGATCCTATTAATTCCTGGATTTTTGCCTTTCCCTCAGGCATTTCAAAAACCTTCATTATACCATCAGGAAGCGTGAGATTTTTGGGATCTTCCTTTCCGAAAAGTTTCTTCAGTATCGTTTTACCCGGTTGTGGATAGAGTTGCGCGGCGGGGACAGGAGCTTTACTTGTGTTCTCCTTCCATACCTCAGTTTCGTTCTCAGAAGGATTAATTTCGATGTGAATCAGATGAGATAACTGAGTGTAGGCAGAAACAGCGACTGCAACAAAAATTATTGCCAGAAAACATATCAACAGAAGAGTTCTACTCACTCTACCACCTCTATTTAAAATTTTTGAGCTCTCTTCAGGCTGACTTGCAATTTCCGATCACATTCAATATATCCGCACTTTTTGCAGGCATAAGCAACAACCTCTACTTTTTCTTTTGATGTGTATGTTAATACCCCTCTTTTCTCAGGAAATCCTCCGAACCTGATTGGCTCCTTAAACTTGCCTGGATACGTTTTTCCAGCTTTCATCTCACCACCACACTTTGGACAGACTTTTCTTCCATCCAATCACCTCCTAAGTAATTGTGGTAACTATCTTCTCCTTGCTGAGATATCTTGTCAGATATCCCGTAAGAACTACAAGAAGCAATGAGGTCATCATCAATGCTATTTCAATAAGCGAAGAGATGCGATAACCTTCTCCAATTAAGCTAAGACCTCCAAACAGAGCACCGAATATTATCATGAAGATTACCGTGCCTGCTATTCTGACTTCTTTCATTCCAGCAAGCAGGTACAGAAATCCTATCAGGCTTACAGCAGCGAGAACGAAAAGAGGAGTGGTTACAAGCAAATGCAGAACAAGAATTGGTGAAGGAAAGATGATTGATTTTAAGAGAATGCTTGAAATCAGAACAATTAAGATAGCTGAGAAAATGGCTATGGCATAGGATGGAATCGCAGAACCAAGAACTTTACCAAACCATAGCTTTCTCAAGCTAACAGGTGTGCATAGCAAAGTTTCTATGATCTTATCCCTCTTTTCCCTGAAGAAGATCCTTCCAGTGGAAACGTATGCAAAGAAGATACCCATTACCAAGGGAATATAGAAAACAGCCGTATCAATTGTTTCAGGAAACTTTTTGACACCCAATGCAGCCATGACGGAGAAGAACACGGAGTAACCTACGGTAAAAAGCAGAGAGCTTTTATTCTGAAGTATTTCTATGATTTCCTTTTTAGCAACAATGAACTCTTTTCTCATTTTCTCCTCCTTATTATTTCCAAATAAATATCCTCCAATGTCTTCGTTACTTTTCTGATCTCTTCAATTTCTATACCGCTTTCTGTAAGTATTCTCAGTAGATGGGATTGCTTATCTTCCCTAAACACGAAAGTTATTATTTTTCCATTAATGTTGCAATCGGAGATACCGAGTGAATTAAGGATTTCTAACGCTCTTTTAGCACTCTTTTCATCAGTCGTTGAGATAGCAGTTACAGGTTTGCTGAATTTCTTTCTTAGATTTTCAACAGCATCACAGACCATTAACCTTCCTCTTTGAAGAATCGCTATTCTATCACATATTCGCTGAACTTCATCCAGATCATGCGAATTCAGAAATATCGTTCTGCCCTTCCTTGATAGTTCAACTATGAGATTCCTTACCATTCTTTGTGCTTCTGGGTCAAGACCTGCAGAAGGCTCATCAAGGAATAAAATCTCTGGATCATGGATTATTGCTCTCGCAATCGCGAGCTTCCTCCTCATCCCCTTAGAGAACACTCCAACCTTTTCCCTCCTTCGCTCATAAAGTCCAACAAATCTGAGCAAATCCTCAATCTTCTCTTTTCTGTTTGAAACGTCATAGAGCTGAGCGTAATATTCCAAATTATCGAAGGCAGAGAGGTCTTCATACAAACCATCGTTCTCCAAAACCACACCTACTTTCTTCCTTGCTTCATCATCCTCAGCTAAATTCTTTCCCATCACGATTGCTTTTCCAGAAGTTGGGTTGAGAAGTCCTAGAATTATTCTCAGAGTTGTGGTCTTTCCAGCTCCGTTAGGGCCCAAGTATCCGAATACTTCACCTTCCTCAACCTCAAAGCTGATTCCATCCAGAACCTTTCTTCCATTAAACTCCTTTACCAGATTTTTAACCTCTATCACCTTCATTTTATCACCACATGCTTGGAGAATAACTAAATTCAAAATCATCAACTTTAGCGACCAATCCAAGATTTGTGAACATACCTCTGAAAACACCTCTGTATTCTTCTTCCGGAATTTCTTCTCCTGCAGGGAGTTTAATGCTGAGCATCACACCTCCCAGTTTATCAATTTTGATCGTGTATTCGTGATTTCTGTCATGGTAAATTATTCTTGTATTTGGAACAATGTAATCTATTGTGCCAATTTTCTCATTCCCGCTGTAAAATGTTTCCTCACACGATCCCTCTCCGAGAGGAAGAGAGAAAGTAGAGTTGCTGCTTATTTCTTTAAAATTGGTATAGACTGTTTGCAAGTCAGGTATTTCTTTTATCAGGATTTTGGGCTCATGATTGCCGGTGATTGTGTCCTTGAGCTGTGATAGATGGTATCTTGCTTTTTGCTCATCAAAACCAAACATCAGTTCAAACTTTTCAGTAATCCATTCATCAGGTGGAAGATTTTTTAGTTGGAAAGTAGCAGCCTTGCTCTCGTTGAAGAAGGAAATGCTCGTCTCACCACTGTAATCTCCTGGTAACCATGCTGAAAAACCCGAGTCTTTTGTATAATAAAACTTCATGTGTACAATTCTATAATCTTCGCCAAGCCTTTCCTCCAATTCTCTTATATCTGGATGCAACCCGAGTTTTTGCTTTGTGTTGACGTAATAAGGACCATCAACCGTATATCCTGCCTTTTTCGCATTGGATATAATTCTATCGTAATCGATTTCTCCGAGATTCTTTCCACTGGTGAAATAGTAAGCATGATCAGAAGATATCAGAATTGCTGCAAACAATGCATACGCTATTGCTATCAAGCCTGCTAAAAGTATTAAGCTCATTATGATTTTTTTCGTTCTTATCATTCTTTTTTACCTTACTTTCTTCAATTTCACAGCAGTTCCATAAGCCAAAAGCTCTGCAGCTCCAGCCATTGTTTGCGAAGTCGTAAACCTCACATTCACAACAGCATCGGCACCAAGCTTCTCAGCTTCTTCAATCATTCTGCTAATTGCTTCTTTCCTCGCGTCAGCAAGCATGTCGGTGTAAGCTTTTAGCTCTCCACCAACTATGTTCTTCAAGCCTGCTATGATGTCTTTTCCAATGTGCTTAGCCCTCACTGTATTTCCGAAAACAACTTCCAGAATTTCAATCTCATATCCCGGAATAAATTCCGTATTTGTTACTATCATTCCAACACCTCCTATATTCCAATAATAATCCAATAATCCAATTTTAAGGTCAAGATTCAAAATATCCACACCTTCGTTCAACCTTCCAGCTGACATCAAAGCTCCCTCCAGCACCTTCTCCTCTAATAACAACCTTATGCCATCCGCTTTGATTTGTCTCTATCTTTACACTGCTCGCAAAACTCCCCTTCTCAAATTGATGCTTCCATAAAACTTCTCCAGCTGGATCTCTAACCTCTATTTCGATGCCACCCTCATCAACTGTAATGCTGTAATTCAGCAGGATGCAATCGCCTATCTCAACCTTGATTATCCTTTCTTCTGTGCCTGTAAACATGCTGTAGCTACATTTTATGCTGTCCAGATCACTGAACTCAACCCATCCAACCTTAATCTCAGAATTTTCGGATATAAACGAAGTTCTTTTTACAGCATCGCTTGAAAATCCAACCAACACAATTAAACTAATTCCAATTAAACCAATTAAAACCAACTTTTTCACTCTACCGCCTCCGATTTCAGCTCATCAAATTCAAATTCCTTTTTCCTGAATAGATAACCAATAGCTGAGTAGGGTAAAGCAATTGTGAGAGTAATTAAAACAAAATCCTTGGCATTCAACCACTTCTCAAAGACTGGTATCGAATGGTATGAGCGAAGAAGAAAGAGTGTTTCAAATGCCGCCACAATCATTCCGACTAACAGTAAAACGGGAGTTGCGGTTTTTCTTTTTGAGATTATGTAAAATATAAGAGTTGCCGTGGAAGCTGGAAGTATTATTTGTACGATTCTTCCAAGAAACATCCACAAAAACTCCCATGCGCTCATCCATAGCATGTCTAATGGAAGAAACAAGAACAGGTATCCGAATGGGAGAATCCACAAAAGATGGATTTTCTTCAAACAATCACCTCCTCCAATCTTCTTCTAGGTGTATACTTTGTTGGCTTCGTATAACCGATGCGGAACATTAGCTGAGGAAATTCCGCTATTCCTAACAGAGTTCGCAACTCTTTGCGCAATTCTGGAACTTCTATCGGCTGATTGAAGAAAGCAATGCTCAGATTTAGTTTTGTTGCCATTAGCATGACTTTCTCAAAAGTAACTCCCACTTTAACCCAAGATAGTTTGCCATCTTCAGTAGAACTCAATATTCCAATTATCGGAGCTTTGTTAGCAAGCTCTTCATCCTTCTTAGCCTGTGATTTGCTTATGTCAAAAGTTCTGATGAAAAATGAGCCGAACAAAGACATAATGCTTGGAATACTGAATGCATAGCCAGCCATTCCATCTCCTGCCTTGCTCCAGTTGTGTCTGGGCCAAGAAGCAAGCTCTTTGCGAAAAGCTTTATTGCTGAGCTGAATTTTATGTGCTAAAGAAATAAGCTTTGCAATTTCAGACTTTGTTTTCTGATCTGTGATCAAATCCAGTCTTAAGTCATCAACACAAGCTTTAAGCTTCTGAAGTTTCTCCCCCTCTATTTCTTTCGGTTCATACTCTCCTCTATTTGTTTGTCGGAGGAAAATCTGGGAAAAGAGCTCTAAGTCCGTTTCTCTTTTATCGGGATATAGTTCTATAATTGCCACCAACTCTCCTTCTTCTCCGGTAAAATATTTCAGTTTATATCCAAATCCGAAGTGTTCTGCTGCAAGGAGCAGGTTAGAGATTGCACATCCAACGCTTATATAAAGCTCTCTTTTTTCGGGATCAACTTCATGCAGTTGTCTTGTAAAATCAACATAGATTTCAATGTTATTTCCTTTTATTGAGAACTTCCAAGGCTGTGTGTTGTGGGAGCTTGGAGCTAACACTGCATAATTAATCAAAAATTTAAGCTTATCTTCCATTGAATCTTTTTCAGGAAAATCCTTCTCTTTCACATACCAATTCATTTAAACATCTCACCCGTACCTCAAAGCTTCTATTGGCTGAAAATTGCATGGAGTATTGTAAAGAGGCTTCATACTCTCGCCTCAAAACTGACCTTATCGGCAATTCTCTTTCTACCTCCATCCTCAATTACAAACGTAAGATTGTATCGACCTTCCTCAATGCCATAAATTGTACCTGAAATTATGGCTAAGGAACAGTTGTCATCTCTGAAAAGTGTAATGTAGAGATCTTTTCCTTCCCTTGCATACTCAACCTTTGAATCGTTGCTACAGCACGTTAACAAGGCAAAATTTAACTCACAAGTCCTGTTAGACGGACACCCAAACTCAATCCCACCTATCTTGTCTTCTGTTATATCGAAAGTTCTTTTCTCGTATCTTATTTCATATTTGAAGTTCTCTGAATTCTGTGAATAGGCTGGATAAAAATAGGCAAATACTGCTGTTGCTGTAAGTAATGCTAAGATTACAACTGCTTTTCTAATCATTTCTCGTCACCTCCCCACCTCTAACCTTTCTGTAGAAATTTAGCATTGAGATTGCCAGACATGAAGCCCATAGAAACTCTAAGATTGTCAGCTTTACATCAATATCTGGTCCATAGGTTGGTACATTTACTGTTAGGTTGCTCAACAGTCTTACAAGCGGGTAGAATCCAAGTATTGTTAAAGGCAGAGCAATTTGTTTCATTTCATCACCCTATCTACAACAGAACTTGAAGCAGTAGATTCATACAAAAGCATTCCATCCAAACTAAAGATCTCTATGTGATATTCAACATATGAGCTCTCGTTTATTGGAAAAGTGAGAGTTATAGTGCTTGTGTTATAGAATATACCATCTCCACACTTCACGGTTCTATTATTCTCCTTGAACTGGTAGATTACCTCATAATCTCCTTTTTTAGTAGGAACAAATTCAAGCACAAAGCGATCGTGATATCTACCTATATTTTCCTTGAAATCAACCGAACCTACTGGTTGTTTAGATGATCTAACTGGAGGCAAAATTTTGACTCTTCTTTCTCCATCTTCCATCCATTCAACCCTTATTTTTACCTTCACTTCCGTCTTTGGAATCGTTTTTTCTCTGAGGTATTTAGCATGTATGTTGATTTGCCCATCTGGCAACAAATTCTCTTTCACTTTTACAGGTTTTTCAGCAATTTTACCATGATATTCATCTATGAAAAGTGCAGTAATTGCCAAGTTCTCTGCCTCTTTCTCTCCCTGATTCCATATAGTTCCGTTAATTTCCACCTTCTCCATTCCAGAGTCTCCTAAACCCTGGGTTACTACATAATCGTAGGCAATGTCCACCTCTCTTGGTTCAGGTGTAATTTGTACGTAATTTACTATACCTACGCTTACAATTACTACCAGTGCAATAACTACTAAAGCGATTGCAAGCCTTCTCATCTCTTCACCTCTCTTTCAATTCTCATTTTTCATCACCTCGTCTTTGACCATTTGATCATTTCATTTTGAACTGACTCGCTCCAATAGGTTATTTAATCCTTTTCCACTGCTTATTTTTCAAAATAAGCTTTCAGAAAACTGAAATTCGATTTTAAAAGCATGAAATCAGACTGCAAAATTATGCAATAGGATTGCAAAAAAAGGCAATCCTTGTGTTACATATCTGTATACGAACCCCTCAGAAGATAAAGAAAAAGATAATGGATTTTTTTTAGTATGCTGGATTTGTTACTGTGGTTTACTGTAATAGCATCATTCTTCTACGCATACACAAGAACAGGACTGAGAGCATTCTGGATTATGGGAATAGTATTGATCAGCTACATGATAACGCCTTTGCTGATGGGTTTTACTGATATAGATTCCTTTGTAATGCTTTCATACACAAGGATAATTACCCCACTCCTCCAGATTTTCTCCGCTGTTGTAATACTACTTGCAATATCGAATCTCAGTAAGTTTTTGAAGCAAATTTGGTAAAAATGAAGAGTAATGGCAAGAATTACTAAATAAGCGAAGTTTCTGAAGAAGTTCGTAGAACACAATGATAGTACTGCTTACAGTTTATATACCCAATGCAGTACTTATCAATGAGGGTATAACTTGATTTAAACCATGTGAAATCCATGATCCAATCAGGTTCTTCGTCTTATAAGTAATAATTCCCCATAACATTCCTTGCACGATAATTAAAGAGGGTTGAGCAAGTATAAACGCTGAAACAGAAGTGGAATAAGCAACTTTTAGGTCTGTGATTCTCCAGATTACAAGTAGGGGAAAAAGAGTAAAAAGGATAAATTTCCCAGTGAAATATCCAAGAATAGGTTCAATTATCTTACCCAAATCAATAGTAATTCGATATCCAATAACAATAACAATTAGATTGCAACAAATGAAAATTATTATCACTTTTCGCAGGCTCTCTCTTCTCCATTTTAGACAGTATATTAAAGGGATAAGTGGAGCAAAAAGCATCAAGGCTATCTGAAACATTCCAAGGTTAAGGGACATTATTACATATTCTTTATGAAGATATAAAACTCCTCTCTGAAAGTTACGCATTAGGACAAGTCTAAAGAAAGATAGCGAAATATTCCTTCTTCAGGTTCCCACCTAAGAAGAAGGTTACTGTCGTCAGCATCCACAGGGCGAAGTATACGACCTATTTTAGCGTATCCACCATAGAACTCACCCTCAAATAGTTCATTCCCCCCTATAAATTTGAGGTTTCGATCTGCCCCGAGGGGGTCTCCCAAAGGATAGATTTTACCTTTAGAGCCGACAATTTTGAATTCTCTTGTGCTGTAATAACTGACATCTTCAGGAGAACCGATATTTTTAATCTGCAGTGTTAATGATAAATAGTACCCCTTTCCGTCGGGCATATACCTATGAATAACTTCACCATCCTCCTTTGCAACAATTTCCTCTATTTTTTCTACTCCTAAGACTGTGACCTCCCTGTTCTTATATATAACAGGATTCATTCGGTTGCTTCTGTATTTGGAATTGTAATTGAAATAAATCCCTTTTCAGAGGGATAACACCACTGAAGAAAGAAATAATAAGCAAGCTGATTATGCCTATCCATGTTAAAATTACCTTCCTTGTCATGTAGATACTCATCTTTTGTAGTTTTATGAACTTTTCACTAAACTAACCTATCACTTCGGAGAAGGCAGGTGTTGCGAGGTTGACCATAAGTGCAGAACTTGGGCGAAGCAACTATTCACTGCTATTTCCTAACAGAGGGATAAAGCAAAGCGACGCAAGTTCCGAAATCAAATTTTTATGCGATTTATTTTAAGTATAAGTCAAAAAATCTTATTACATTTCCCTCATATTCCACCCGATGCCATTGAAGTGCTCCATGATGACCAGTGTTATTTACAATCCAGATGGACTTTGGTTTTTTCGCTCTCTCATACAACAGGTAAGCGTCTTTTACCGGCACTATTCTATCCTTGTCTCCATGAATTATCAGCATTGCTGAGTTCATCCTGTTTACATAATTTAGAGCCTTATTTCTATCTTCATCTATGCCCGTCTGTAGCTCGTAAAGGTAGGAGACAAGATCCTCGATTATGAAAAGACTAATTATCTTACTTGATTTCATCCCTACTCTTTCTCTCAAGTTCATGCTTTCAATGAAACCGGCTGGTGCGCTGTCAGCAATGACTGCATCAATATCTTCTGTCTTTGCGGAAGCTATTATAGCTGCCTTACCCCCCATTGAAATGCCAAGCACTCCAATTTTCTCCGCATAAGTGGAAAAGTTCTCTTTAAGGTAGTTTACAGCAGCTATTATGTCATCAGATTCATAATAACCATTGCTCGTCCAATTCCCACCGCTTTCCCCATGAGCACGAAAATCGAAGAGAAGTAAATTATAGCCAGCCTTATGAAGAAATTCTGCATAATCCAAGCATCCTGCCTTGTTTCCACCATATCCATGGGCTATGACTATCGTGGCATTGGAATCGCCCGGAATAAACCACCCCTTAAGCTTTATGTCATCACTTTTGAACGTGATCTCCGAATAATTCATTCCAAGAACAGAGGGCTAATAAAACAGGTCTTCTTTCGGGATGACTGATTTTGTAGGCTACAAATGCATTAAGGCTGAGTATACCTACTATGAGAGCAATTATCGATATCGTTAGTATCTTCCAGCGACCCATAATAATTCAGATTAAGCTAAATTTTTAACCTATAAATCACTGCATACTCGTTTTCATACAATTTCTCGAAATACTCCATGTCCAAATTATTCTCAAATCTATGGTACATTGAGTTCTCATATTCAGTATTCAAACCTGAGGCAAATTTCATTGCATTGAAGAGATACATATTCTTCGGGAAATAAACATAAGCAGCTTCATATTTCTCCATAATTGCCTTTGCTTCATCCTCATTGCTTGTTGTGAAAAATGTTGCGACATCCCTCACCTTCTCTGCCGGCTCGTAATTCTTATTTCCAGGTCTTGCAATTGTTCGCTTAATTTCTTCCGAACCGTAATATATCACAGCTTCTTTCTTAGCTAAAGCCTTAATGCGGAGTCCAAAATCCCACCATGCCATAACCTTCCCGTCTTCAAGTCCTTTCAAGAATTTCAGGGCATCATATTCTTTTGGGGATACTGCTGAGCCTGAGCTCCACTTATCTGAATCAACAAAAACCACGGCTGGCGGACCCCAGTAATGAGCAGCGTGATAGATCTCATACTCTTCGCCCTTCTCGATCAGCAGCTTTGACTTCTGCAAGTTGATGTGATAGCCAAGTGAAGCAAATACAGCAGGTACTAAGATCAATATCAGAATAAGAATTATGCCTGTTTTCCTTTCAATTCGATAACTACCCTTCCTCAGAAGGTTAAGAAGATTTGGGACAGCAATTATGAGTGTGAACAGAATAAGGGTTTGCATGGTGAATGTGTAGTTGAACTGCAAACTCTGGAGAAGGGAAAACGAAGTGTTTGCGGTCCAGCCAGCAAGGTACACAAACAGTAGTAAGATTATGATCAGTGAAGTTAGCGATAGCACTTTCTTTGCCTCATCTGAGCCAATTATGTCAAAAGCAATAAAAATTGAGAATAGGGCTATAATCGAAAGCAACATAGAAGCTGTAATGTCTACCTCCATCATCCACCCGGGAAACCATGGCATGTTTTTAATCACATAGAGAACGTTTAATAAAAGACCGATGCCGATAACAAGATGAGCTGATGCAAATAGAATTCTAAATCCTCGATGCTTAAGCTCATAACCAAAACTGGAATTTGCTTCAAATTCTTTCTTTTCCTCTTTTACTGCCATCGGGCACCATCCCATGAGTTTCTTAATTCTCTCCACCAGCATGATACAACCTCCTCAACTTCTCAAAAAGCTCATCTGCCAATTTGGTGGGATTTGCAACCTTTTCTAACTTTATGTTCATCTCATCCGCAAAATCCCACAAAAGCTCCATACACTGTCTGTATCTTTCACAGGAATTGCAATCTCCCTCGTGCTCATACCAGACCTGTATCCCATGCTTTTCAGAAACAAAGATTATGGCATTGACCTTTAGGGGGATAGAATATCCGAACAGGATGCCGTACTTAGGGTTTAAACTTTCCACTTCTATCTGGTTTGCTTTAGCCATTTCCAGTAATGTTTTTGATATTTTCTCATCCATTCTTAAAAGAGCTCTTGAAACTGCCTGCCTAGATATATTGAGGGTTCGAGCAATATCTATATTTGCAAAACCTTTTCTGCGAAGAATCCAGAACTCAAACTGCTTGTTTGCAGGTAAGAGCATGTCAACATCTATATGTTGACAGTATTTATAGTTTTTCCTAATAGAATTCAAATTTTGTATGATAATAGAACAAAGGTAAAATTGGTTTTACTGTCATAAAAGGAGAACTAATTTTTTCTTAGCAAGCCACATATCCTCTTGTTAAGTGACCCCGATAAGGACGAGTAAACCGGAAGGTTATGAGAGTGCGAGCGAGTTGCCTTAAATTTATACATTCCAATCATTTTTCTGAGGATTTTTCCAACAATTTCCGTATCTTAACCAGTTCATTAAGGATTTTTAAATCAATGTTCTCTTCCTCATAAGTTTCAATTGCTACAGGTTTTTTACCTTTGACAAATTCCATTATCAACTCTCTTAACTCCTCAAATTGTTTAACCCCCTCTATTTTCATTTCAGCAGGAGATCCGAACCCACCGGATGGACCTGAATATCCCGCGGTCTGAATTTTTAATGATGCTATTCCAAGCATTCTTGAAATAGGACCTTGACCAATATCTATGTTTGTTATCCTGTTATAGGGAACAATTCCTGTCTTTTTAAACCATACGCCTCTTCTCCATACAATTTCATCTTTGGTAAGCTTATAGACCATCGTCTCATAGTATTTCCGAATCCAATAGGCTATGAAGATTAGAATTGCCAAAATTAGTATTGTAATTCCAACTTTTACCCCAAATGGAGTGAAAAGTAACACAGGAAGATACCACCATAAAATAGCGAAGATGATTGCTAACAGAAGGTAGATGTAATAAAGCTTCTTAAATTGTGGTGCTGGCTTGAATTCCTCACCTATTTTTATTTTGAGTTTCTCTCTCATGTTTATCATATTCATAACTTATTTTATTTTTTTAAATATTTTTAGATTTTGGCACATTCTGGCGACGAGCGAGCATTTCACTTAACGTTTTGCGGATAAAAGGAGTAGCCCCAGTAGAAGCGATAGTATGAAATCCTTCTCAAATTTCTTGTCTTTTATTTTTCGATAAGTTTCATAGTTCTCTCCTTTATTCAACATATCTTCAATCAAATCTGCTAATTTCCTATACTCAAAAGTTCTACCTAGAGATTTGTTAAAAACGTACTTTAAAGCCAAACTCTTCCTTAAAACAGCATTCTTCGACAAACACACCAGGATGACTTTTTCAAGCCAACTATCATTAAAAGAGTATTCCACTACCGAAGTTGGGATACTATAACCAATTTTGAAATAGTACTTTTCGTCACCAAACAAAAGCGAAATCTATCCACTAAGAATTAGGCTGAAACCGATCAGAGTCTTTTCAACACCAATAGATTTTAAATCTCTGATTCCAGAGCTGAAGTTCATTAAAAACAAGCAGAGGTGGGTAGGACACATTCAAGGCAAGGCGATGAGGGAGATTCCTGAAGAAGATTTCAGGCATATAATGGGTTCAGCATGACAAAGAAGAGAGAAATCTACGAGAAGCTGAAAAACAATCCAAAGAATATCCGATTCGAAGAACTCTGCAAGGCAGCTGAACTTTTCGGCTTCAGATTTAGAGGTGGAAAAGGTAGTCATAGGGTTTACGTCAGAGAAGGTATTAAGGAAATTCTCAATTTTCAAAATGTCAAAGGTAAGGCTAAGCCATACCAAGTAAGGCAACTTTTAAAAGTGATTGAGAAATATAATTTGCTTGAGGAGGATTGGGATGTATAGATATACAATTGAAATCTTCTACAGCGAGGAAGATGAAGGATACATTGCTGTAGTTCCTGAGCTGCCTGGCTGTTCTGCTTTTGGTGAGACTGAAGAGGAGGCGTTAAAGGAGATTAAGGTAGCAATCGAGCTGTGGATTGAAACAGCTAAGAAAGAGGGAAGGGAAATACCAAAACCTATGGGAAAAGAGTTGCTTAAGGCTGTTATGGAAAAATAGGTGATTTGATGGCTGAAATCGTTGGTGTTACGTATCCAATCCCCAAACAGTTTATGGATCGCTTTTTCAAAGGCAAAGATGTGTTTATAAAACCGGCCACCGTCTGGAAACAGCTAAAACCGGGCATGAAGTTCGTTTTCTACCAATCTCATGAAGACACAGGTTTTGTTGGAGAGGCGAAGATAAAGAGAGTCGTTCTTTCAGAAGATCCGATGAAGTTCTACGAAACTTACAGCGATAGAATCTTCTTGACAAAAGAGGAACTTAAGGAGTACATCAAATCTCAAGAAAGATGGAAGTCGGGATGGAAGAGCAGAGGACAGCAGAAAAAGAAGCTTTGGATGGCCATTGAGCTTGAAGAGATTAAGAAATACGATGAACCAATCAAGCCAAAGCGTTTTGTGCCAGTTGGAGGGCAGTACTTGAGGAAGGGGTGAGAGAGATGGGCTATGTGGTTTACGTAAATCATCCCAACAACAAAGCCATAGTTCACGATGAGAATTGTTCAAGGTATAGAAATCGTAGGAGAGACCAAACACACAATGGGTTCTGGAAAGGAATTTTCGAAAGTTATGAGAAAGCTTTAGAATTTGCAAAGAGTACTGGCAAAAGAACAATCGATTCTTGTGCTTTCTGCATAAAAGATTAAATAAAAGTCGTATTTGTCTGTTCTCCTTTCTGAGGAAAGAAAGAGAAGATAGAAGAAAAGCTAGAAATGAACGCCACTTAACTTGGAAAAGCTTTATAACATATACATACAAAAATACACAATAATGGCAAAAACGATAGCCGTGTCGGATGACGTTTACGAAATGCTCTCAAAAGCAAATTTGGATGGACGATGAGTATAAACGGTTTTTTTCCAGCACTCTTACATTGGACTCCGATTCTGTTTTCGATAACTCCTCCGATATTAACTTATCGAGTTTCAATACTTTCTCAGACACATTCTCGTTATCGGACATTATTAGTTCCATGTGGTAGATAGTCTTTATCCTCTTCGTTGCGTCTTTTCCTCCATTTCTGTCGTTGCAACGACCATTTCCCTGTTGTTCGGATCTTTGCAAGCATTGCAGCAAAGAACTTGGCCAAGTTCTCCGTCTGTTTTCGAAAAAAGACAAGAAAACTAAGTTGTTTTAAGAGATTAGAGATTAGCTGGGAAATTCAAGTTATTTAAAGTATTTTGACCAAGTACTTAATCAAGTGGGTGGGGATTGCATGGAAAAATTAGCCAAGAAGAGGACCCAAATTCATTCAGATTGATATATCCCAAAGTTTTGGAGTGCTGGCGAATTCTTCAGAAGTATGTTGACCTTGATATAACAATACAACAGTGAGGCATATCCAAAGGCAAGAAGAAGTACACCAGGCTAAGTTATCTCAATTTGGGAACTAAGGAAGCTGCATGACTTTAGCCCACAGAGGATGCCGGAGTCATGGGGTTGGGGCTTGCAAAAACTAGAGAAGAGTACTTGAGAAAACTGATCAAGAGGTAATAGAAACGATCTTACTTCCAGTGATGTATTTATCTTGAGAGTTTTGTTGAGGCCCAAGACAGTTGTTGATTACCAATTGAAATTGAACTACTTGCTGAATTCTGGGCTCGCAATTGCTATCTATTTCAGGACGTCCTTTGCAGATGTTGCTTGCTGTAGGCTGAATGATGTATGGATGGAAGGATTCCTTCCTAGCAAGATAGCTTAGTTTTATGATACCAAAATGTTGTACCCAACCGCAGCAAGCATATCTCTCACGCTGATGTGATTCACGAATCCACACCAACTACATTGTACTGAATACGTTGCCCCCTTCTCAATTCTTGATATAACATACTCTGCGGAGGTATGTAAACAGGGATTGACATTCCGCAAGATGCGCATGAGATAAACGTTCTGTGGGTTTTGATGATCAGACTTGCATTCACAAGTTTTCTGTTGTTCTCTATAATTTTAGCTTCCTCCCTTAAATGTTTCTCCTTCTCCCTCTTCAATGCATTGATTTTCTTTCTCAGAGATCTTACCTCCTTCTCAAGAGAATCTCTTTCTTCAACCAATCTCAGGATCTCGATTAGCTTTTTAACGTTATATCTAAGTTTTTCGCACTCATTTGCAAATGATGAAAGCTTTATTACCTCATCCACACCCAGACTCTCCAGACTTTCTTTTCCCTTCACTAAATCTGCCAGCTCCCCTCTTTTTGATTTGCACTTTTCCTCCAGATCTTTCAATTCTTTTTCCGCTCTATCTCTTCTCCTCTCCAATTCCTCAACTTTGGATTCTAATTCCTTAAGAATGGATGATTTCTTCCTGAGATTATCTTGCAAGTCCTTGAGAGCTTCATCATAAGGCTTTTCAAGTTCTTCTTCAAGCTTGCAGAGGCTCATAGCTGCATTTACGAATTTATCAATCGGGAAATCAGCTGGCGAAATTTTCTCACACATCCTTATGTAGCTTTCGAGCATGCGGGGTTCAACAAAACTTAGCTTCTCGTAGAACTTTAATCCAATGATGGCCTGGGGAATGCCGATGTTTTTCTTCCTCATCCTTGCAGCTAAGTCTCTTAACTCATCTACAATTTCTAGAACCGAATCAAATTCTGGGTACTTCCCATCCCTCAGCTCTTTGATTATGTTGACAACACTCCCCTTTGCTATCCCTATCTTGCTTGCTATCTCATCGTATGGAAAACCTTCAAGGTATAACTCCAGAACTTCCATCCGCTTTTTCAAAGGTATTTCACGCATCCTTACCTCCCTGGGGCACCCCCTTCTCCAGAGTTAACCACGACTCATTTTCTTACTTCTATACTTTATCAACCTCCAAGCTTTATTGACCATTTGACTGACTGACCATTTGACCGCAGACTTTATATCCCTCAAGAGGGATTAATATTTAAAATTTGCGTTGGGATAGCATGCCAGAAAAGTATGTTTGTCTTAGATGTCTCCATATATGGTCTGCAAGATCGAACAATGCGAAGGAAAGGCAGTGCTCTAGGTGCAGAAGACGAATGGCGACAAGCTTACCTGAGCTTGAAAAAACTGTTTTGGTTGTTAAAGATTGGATTGACGCACACAAAAAATGCATAATTCCAATTGCCCCGCTTTACCTTCCACCAGCTCTAGTCTCAGCAATCAAACTAATCAGAAGCATAAATCCTGAATTCCCGCTGGGAATAGAAATTCTCAGAAAAATAGTAATCATTGCCTCAGAATACGATCCTGAAAATGAAGACATCGAAACTTGCTTGCTGAGGTTGAAGTCCACGGGAAAGCTGGATTAATCCACTCAGCTAAATAATGATGATATAGAAGACAAATATAAATAGTAGTATAGTGACTACTAAAGGGTATTTAATCGGAATATCCGATTAGGTCTTTGAGAGTCGCAATGGAAGCGGAGTATTATCCAAAAATTTTGGATGAATCCCAAGAAAACATTTTCTCAGGCTTCACTTTAACGACGATTCTCGGTATTTGAACGAGTTGTTTAAACTTCGGATTGTCAGGGCC